>Ga0056115_1001877_pt1 | contig 10428 bp, 7 predicted proteins | sample WorMetOlspDAHAB1_FD_77007 | JGI IMG/M metagenome (GOLD analysis project Ga0056115, IMG submission 77007) | Marine gutless worms symbiont microbial communities from Max Planck institute for Marine Microbiology, Germany - Olavius sp. DAHAB.1 ... | reverse complement strand
CCTTTGTTGCCGTCCATATGTAAAATAGTTTGGCCTTGCTGGTGACTTCGTGGAGGTAAACAGGAAGATTCAACGACTTTTAAGTCGGTAATAGATTCATCACAAAAATATGCTGACTTACGTCTAATAGCACGTATAATAATAATCCTGACTCAATGGCAGTGGCGTGTTTTTATCGCATTGTCCAGGTGTCTGGGGCACACTGGAGCGTAAGCCTATACTGTGGCCTGCATGGGCAGGGGTAGAGTGAAAGCTGTTTTACACCCGATGATACAGTGTAGGACACTGTTTCCTGAGGTATAACTTGAGTGACTTTGGTATGGGGGTATAATATGAACTGAGGGCTTGAATACGTACGAAGTGGCTTAGGCCAGAATATACCTGGATTATTCTATGGCCTAGGCTATAATATTCCCGGGGTGTACTGTAGCCTAGGCCGGTTTAACCAAGGGTAGGCCTATAGTCTGGTCGGGGGTATACTACGCCCTGTTACACGGGAACTGCTACAGTTAATCGCTCTTTGTGGTACGTGCTGTTATACGTTAATTATTGTAATATGCTCTTAAACTGTTATGCGATAAATAAATAAATAATTAATTAATTAATTCGGCCGGCGTTCATTTCCAGTTGCTGTATCCATCTCCTGGAACAGCTTTCCCGTTGATATTCAGTCATTCGCCTCCCTGACCGATTTCTGCTGCAAACTAAAGACACACTTGTTCCACCAATCACTCCCAGACATTTTGCTGTAACTATCTACATATCGACTTCGCTTTCTTGGACTTTTGTGGATTGATCGATCGATCGATTGATTGATTGATCGATCGGTCGATTGATTGATCGATCGATTGATTGATTGATTGATTGATTGGTTATGCGTTACAGAGACCATTACGGAATCGCTGAAAGCGGAAAAGCTGGACGAGAAGAAGGCGAAAGACAAGAAGGGCGAGAAGATCGAAGACGTTGCGAACGACGTTGACGCCGCCGACAAGAAGAAAAAAGCGGCGGCGCCCGGAAAGAAGGAGGAAGCGAAGAAGGAGGAAGCGAAACCGGAAGCGGAAAAACCGAAGGGCGATCCGCCCGTCATCAACGGAAAACTGGAAGACCAGGTGAGATGGCGGCGCCGGTGCACGCTCAATTGAATTACCTGTAAATGAGTGTGTGAATAGAAGACAGGGACTGTAATATACGAAGTGATGAAGCTACAGCGCGATATATGAGTGAACAACGAGCGACATTAACATTTCTGTGTGTGACCATACACTGTACAAGAACGTTCATGACTATATGTCTGCAAGTAATTACGTTTATTAAAATGCACTTGTAGCATAAGCTGAATGGATGAAATGAATAAAATGTTATAAAATCATCGACAGTCTTTGTACATAGCTAATATAAACGTACACCGTACGCAACACAATACAAAAGAAAACTGCAGACTGTACGATGTGTGGCATAACGCCCTTATCAGTCAGCAACCAGAGAAAAAAAACAGAAAAAGTATAATCCATCCAGAAACGCGGAATACATACCATACCAAATCCCTCCCGGGGCCCGTCACGCCCAAGAATGCCTCAGCCGCAGAACTGCTATCACCAGCTGACCGAACGGACCAGATCTTCCGCTGTAGTTGAAGTCAGCTTGTCTGTTTGTTATCTTTTCTTCTTGTAGTTTATAAAATACAGCTATACATTTATTTACACGTATATACAGCCGAGTTTCTCTATCAACTCTCCGACATCAACTCGTTAACTCCCCGACGTCCATCTACCCGCGACACAGCGCGGTCAGTAGCTGTCCGTCACACTCCCTGGCTCCGCCCACTCCGCCCTTTCCCTTAACCCCGGCCCACGGCGTCAGCGGGACCGCGTCGAACTTTTATTCACGAGCGTCATTTGCAAAGCGTCAGAGGCGCTGTATTTCGCAGACGGTGAATCAAGGCCAAAAGATCGAATTCATCATCAAGGTGAGCGGTCCAAAGCCGCTGACCGTCACCTGGTATTTAAACGGAACGACGAAGCTCAAGTCGAGCAAGAACCGAAAGGTGACGTATTCGTCGACGTCGGGCGAAGCAAAACTGCTGGTGATGGAGTCGGATGCGGAAGACCACGGCGAGTACACGATGGAGGTGACCAATCCGGGTGGCACCGTCTCGCAGACCTGCATGGTCACCGTCGTCCGTAAGTGTTCGTTCATACTTAACTCGTTATTTATTACATCACAAGCAGCACGCGATTATCGATAACATCACGATCGAGGATTTCGCTGTTCCTGCAGCGACTGCCTCGTTCAGCCTCCGGTTCACCACTCCACTGTTGGCAGCCGAGTATTTTCGGTTGCTGACCATCATGTGTGGAGCTGCCTGCCACCGGAGGTTACGTCGGCGCCATCTCTGACAACCTTCCGCACTCGACTCGAGACGTTTCTGTTTACCGAGTCGTATCCTGACATTCGACTCATCTGACGTTCTCGTATCTACACACTGCCTAGAGTAGACCTAGCAGTGGTTTTAATACTTATACCACTCTAAAAATCCATGATTGATTGATTGATTGATCAACAGTGGATGGATGAGCGTGTGCTTGGCTGCTGATATCCGTCGATGCTGAGCTTCGCAGAGTGCGCATTAGAGAGTGACGCGGTAATGTACATCGCAGTAAAGCCGCAGTAACTGCAGGAATTACCGCGGTAATGGAGACAAAATGTGCGGTAACGGGTAGTGTGATCGCGGTAATACCGCGGAAATGGGATAAGACAGCAAAATAAGTCTACTACAATACTGGAACAATGTCAACACCGTGCCGCTGATGTGATAAATCGTGTATTGTATTGAATATGCGATTTTTCAAAGTCGCGGGGACGGCGTGAGAACGGGGTGCCGGGAGGTCGACGGAAACACTGATGTCTTTCTGCCAACAGAATCATTAACACAGTGCAGCTGAAACGGTAAAAATACAAAACTTGCGTAAAAGAACGAGAGGATCAAGCCTGGGTTGCATACTTAACATCTGCAAAGCCAGTGTGCCACGAAAAAAGAACACTGCATTTGGAGAAGAGTTTTTTCGTGTCGCCGTTTTGCAATCTGCACATATTGTGCTGAATTGCTCAGAATTGTCTGTCAACGCCAAATGCATTGTCACTGTTTTCCGTAAGTATTCAACGCAAACACCGAGTTTTGCTGTGAAGAACAAAGCACATTTTAATGACATATATTTTTATTCGCATTTGTCTCATTTACTATTTTACTTCTTATTCGCTGTGTTTACTGTGTTCTGCTATATGTCTATCTTTCTACGTTTCTTTAAATGTTATTTCGTTCATATGATATCGTTATTAGGCTATTAGATACATTGCAAGTACGATTATAATAATTATTTATACTTAAAGTATCTCGAAATAAAGTAGAATAAAGTAGGAAAACGTAAACTGATCTCAACTTTTGACGTTGAACCATAAAACAAGCGAAGATAATGTTCAGAATGTTATTTGCATTGTAGTGTCAGGTATGTACTGCGCAATGTAGCAGGTGCGACAATGGCACATGATGTGAAATGGTTGAGTTTTAGATCGTAGGGCTGCGAGCAGTCGTGCAAACGGTTCTTCGTGCCGTTTCTCTCTTAATAGTTCAATATTTGACGCTGTATGCAGTATACGGGTGTCGGAAATTCAGGGCTCGTGTAGAGTTCTCCACAAAATGCGATGTTCAGATTGAATTTTACGCAATTGTAGCATTAAATTTGTGAAGTTAAAATGTCAACGGAGTCGTGGTGATTTTCAACTGAAAGTGCAGTGGGGAAGAAAAAGCGAAGCAGGTTGTTCAGTTTCAGAAATTTTCTTTAAAATATCCTGTTCGGTACTGAAACTTTTCAGCCTTGTTGAATTTTCCGGTACAGCGTCGAAACTTTTTGAACTGGATGTGAAAATTTTAGCCGACGTTATGCCAGTAGCTGTTTCATGCTGTCCGGCTTATTCCTCACTTCGCCAGTAACCTAAGTAAAAGCACGTGACAGCCGTTTACTGACAACAATGCAACTTGAGCCCAAATTCCATCAGTTTGAATTTATAAAGATGAGTCGTACCCAAACTTTACTATCTCGACTCGACACGACCCCCTCGACAAGTCGTATACCGATTGTGTCGAGAACACGCTCGACTGTCGACCCTCGTGGAAGACATGTTGAAGGCACTGTTGGACTTGCCTTTGAGTTGCGGTGCACAAGTTTTGCACAAAGTCAAGATGAAGAAATATGGCCTTTATTTTACATCGCACTCAAACTCACAGGGCTTGCCAACAGTGCTAGTAGCTGTTATTTGACGATCACGTCCGGCGTTCCCGCTTTTAGAAACAATTTATTGCGACTTTGTTTGCACTCTTAACGTCAATTACTAATGCAACAGAGACTACTGTTGATATATAGTTGAAATTTTATTTTATTACGGCGGTTTGCACGACTGAAGATTATCTGTGTACATAATGTTTAAAATTTTAATCGTATTTGTTTCCGGCTCGATGTCGTGTCTCATTACTTTCCGTGTCGATTTCTGTTGTGGCGCTGTCTCTTCTTTAGGGCTGTCCAATGAAGTAACCCCCGTCGAATTATCAATAAATTAAATTGCACCAGGGCCTGCCAATGAGATTTTGTCGTCAAATTTGAGTGTTAAATAAGCGTTATAATATTATAATTTGGTATTAAATATTCTGTGACTACGAGTTACCTAATTTGAGACGTCAATTACTGTGCGTGAGCATGAGTCTGCGATATGGGTGAAATAAGTGAAATAAATGATGTCAGCGCTCGCTTTTGCATCAATTCGCCTTAGGAGTATTAATATAGGCTACTACTAGATCAACCCTTGGATTGAAATTCATATAAAAATTTTAGAGCCACATATTTTCTATCTTTATCACGTTTTCAGTTAAGATAGTATCATTTAGTCATTTACAGTATTTTACCAATAGCTCAGCTTCAAGCACACTAATTGACAACAGCACATATTAGGCTTTGCATGCACTATTTAATGCCAACTTATAATAATTACTACGCGCCTTTTACATTCAGATTTGAAGAATCTTCATTGGCAGATTTAATACGATTTATTGATTACTCGGCAGTGGCTTACTTTTTTGGGTCAACACTGTATATGAATTATGTGTAACTGTTTTTGCGTGCAAATTTAGCAACGATATGTGGTTCAGTTGAGTGTTTTCTGTGTGAAAATGACTTGTGTCATTCATTTTCATATTGCGGTGTTGAAAATATTATTTCTTTTTGTTTACTTCGTGTATACCTATTAACTCGCTGTTTGTTTCGCCGTTGTTAGTTAGCTTTGTCGTGTCCAGAATGGTTTGTTTTTGTCTCTGTCGTCAACACTATGAATATACACAAACGACAGTTGTAATCGGAATATTTTAGTTTCACTTGTTCTAATCAACGACAGTCTGCTAATGGCTTCTTGTGCAATGCGGCAAAGGTCGGTCTGACGATCGTCGTAAGGACAGTGGTATACGGAGTCCGTGAAACAACGTAATCAATGACAGCGCAGCGATAACAGTGTTTTTGACTGATGTGTGCTAAATGCAGTGCCCGAGAAAGTGGCCGGAAAAGTCAAACAAAAAGAGCTGCAGAAAGAAGAACAGGTACGCAATGAAATTCACCTGTATTGTTTCGGCTGCGCATTAAAGTGCTCTCACAGTTGAAATAAAACTGAAATGAAACAGTGTGCAATTTCGGCAGTGGCACATTTGAATTAAAACACCAAAGCTAAAACGCTAAACAGCCGCGAAACGTTTTAGCTGTTTTATTTCAGTTTTATTTCAGTTTTATTTCAATTGTGCGGACAATATTATCGGCATGCATACGTTGTTCGTAACGACGTGCGCAAAAACTCAAAAAACGTAAAAAGTAACGCTTTTGTGCGTTGGAAAAAATACGTTAAGAACGCAGTAAAACAAAATTCGGAGACCACTCAATCATCTCGGCCCTATTAAAGTATTACCAGTGCCGTATTTCAGAATAAGTACAATAAAATAAAATGTTTTTAAACTTCGGTTTTACTCCCTTTGTATGTATTGCATAGAATATTGTTATGCCTGCTTTATTAACGCGGGCGCTATTGAAACGACTAAAAAACAAGAAATTTCGCAGATGCCCATCGTTCTGGACACTTAGCTAAGTTGTGATCTAATTTTGAAACATCGAGGTCTAAACGTCTGGTAACCCGTGGCGCCGACTCCATAGGGCACAGGGGGCACGTGCCCCCAAATTTTACAAATGGCTGGGCACGGGGGGGGCTCCGTGAGTAGAAGAACAGCCAACAAGAAACTGACCAAACTGTATTGACCGTCACGAAAGCACTCACCAAAACCAATAATCGTACTTTTAGAGCCAAAAAGTGGAGGGGCATGACCAAAAAATTTTTCCGGCGCTTCTCGCCGGATCGGTGCCCCCCACTTTCGCGCCGGTCCGGTCACCCTTTGAGATTCGTTCCGGCGCCACTGCTGGTAACGACTATGTAGCATGTCATTTAACAAAGTAAAAGTCGCTTTTTTCCAAATATTCTCGATCGCTCTCAACACATACCACAATAGAACATTTACAGGGTCGGCATAAAAAGTAGCACCCTGTTGCAGTTTTTTCAACATTTTCCCTTGAAATTTGGCACACCACAGCGAACCAGTTGTGATCACCTAAAAAGCCAAGTTATCTTCCTTAGTAATTCACTTAATTTTTCCCATAGCAAAGCTTGAGGCACAGCAAAGTGGCGTCACAAATTAGGTCACGCATAGATAATTTTACACCAACTGATAAATATTCTGGTTATTCTTTTACACTCAAAGTGATTGAAATCTAACCTTACGGACGGGTTTTCAATACGATTTAATGATAATTCAGAAGTGGCTTACTTTTTTATTGGACCACCCTGTATATAAACGAAGAATTGGTTACAATAATCCTGAAAAAGTGGTAATAGGCTGGTCATAGTTTTTGTATTAATAGTAAATATAATTTAGCACAGTATTGGCATTAATATCGTATGGTTATTGTTTGCTTTTGTTTACCGTTTTTATGGTGAATTAAAGCATGTCAGAGTGTACGTGTTTTGGTGATGGCATAGGAAACGGTCACGCTGAAGAAGGTGCCGGGCAAAGAAAAAGAAGCTGCAGGTCAGAGAGAATTATTTTCGTATACGCTTCAGTTATTTGTCACATGAATGGAACAGTTGTCAGTGATGGGCGATGGGGTGTAGCGAAATGAAACGAGCAGCAACTGCAACTCTTTCCGATACAGTTTCAAATCGAACGACGATATTGCCATCTTCGCGACGAAAACTTCGATAGCTTTTTTGCCCTTCGCCTTCTGTTCAGTGCTTTATGCATTAACAAGTTGAGCCTTACCAACTGTTTTATGATTCAGCTCAGGCAGACTGACCTCTAAACACTCCTCATGGCTTATGTGGCTTACAGCGAAAGTATATTTGCGGGCTTGCGTTTTTAAGGAGGAAAACGTGTTTTTTTTCATTCGCTTAGCGACGCTACTTGATATTCTTTAGATGCGCATTACGAAATTAAACTTCTACTAATATGTATTCAGGATGAAACTGCGTTGAAGCATACCAGAAACTGTGCAGTTGGATTGACGAATTCTAGAGATAAAACAACCACATACAACGGCCCAAATTATGCGGCTCCGTGACAGCTGTATTCAAGAAACTCAATTATGTTTTTACACACTGACGCCAGTGTTCGTACGTGCACTTCCTGTGACGATAATGCCACTGTTTTTCGCTTAAAATTTCTGCAGCCTCACACAAAAAAAGAATTTACTGTTTCGTATAGTACGCACGATGCAATACAATAGACGTTCTGTCAGATCTCAGATCGTCAAGTAATATCGACGTGCGCTGAGATATTTCTTGTTTTGTGTGTTTTTTATATAGCCTACTATGTAGATGAATTTAAGAAAAGTCTCTGATAAGTTGATCACAAAACAAATCAGTATTGGTCGGTATTGCATGCGGATGTTTGATTTCGTTCTGCATACAGCTGAAGAGAAATCGGTCGAGGAGATTCAGAGAGAACAAGAGGTATGGCTTGCAGTCGCTGCTGAACATTACGAGTTCGTTTTCCGTATTATAGGCACATAACTTTTCGAAAGTGTGGTTCGAGCGGCAGTTTGAAATACAAGTGGACGTATCGATAGGCCACGAGTGTCGCTGAACGACTTCGATTTTTTGGTCTGCAGTGTCCGGTAAAAAAAGCAAGAAAAAGTTCTCGAGGTTAAAGTCAGTTGCGTACAAAGACTGAAATTGAAAGCGAAATGTTCCATTAAACAGTCGACGATTCTATTGTGTTAGTCATCGTCATGTTATCTCACTGTATTGAAATATTGAGAACTATAGCAACTGCAGCTTTTTGAGTGTACTAGGCCTATGCTGCATTCTTACAGCCAAGATAATGTGTTTGCATGCACATAGACACGCCCAGATGATACTACTAATGAGACTTCAATGAAATCATAGTCTTACCTTGCGTTTGTCGTATATTTTTATTGTAAAATGCAGGCTTTGTTTGTCATATCTTCATTGTCAGCATTCGGATTTAAAGAACAAATGTTCAAGATGCAATATAGTAACGATGCGTCATGACTTTCAAGTATAATGTAAAATAAATGTGCTTTGCAACTAGTTTGATGAACTGATTGATCATTTAGTACATGCAACAGACGTGCTCCTACTTGTAAGTTAGCGTGAAAGCATTATTCTTAATAGCTGCACGAATAAAATATACCGGATGCGGCAAAAACTAGCTCCCTGAGTCTTTTCGCAGTTTCTCCGCAATCGCCTGGAATTTCAAAGCGAAATTTTAACGATATTTTACGTCATGCTACGCTTATAAGACTGTTGTGATATGTGGATAAAATTTCACTGTGAAATTCTAAGCGATTGCTGAGAAAACTGCAAAACAATTTTTTGGAACTTAGTTTTTTTGCCGCACCCAGTATTTGTCTTGTTGTTTCGATAGCACAATGTGGCTGTTTCTTGGTGGGCTGTGTAGGAAAGGACAGCACTCCGAAGACAGTCTCAGATAGACACCAGCGCTGGTCAGAAATTCATTTCGATTGATTCCATATCTGCCACATTGTTTAGGCCATAGATCTACATGATTTAGTAATTTTTACAGACATCCTTTGTTAAGTGGCCCCGGAATCGTCTTTTAAAGATCGTTATTACGTTTGACATCTTTACAGTTCACATACTAATGCGTTCAAATAACTTTACCCAGGCCTACGTTTTTCTTGTATTTGCCATTACACAGTAATACAATATTTAAAGGATTGCTGATATAGGCCTACACTACACAATACATCGGACGGTCAGTAGATGAATACCATATGAACATGGCTCATACCGCGGATTTAGGCCTTTGCATATGCCAATTAATTGGCGCGGTTTTGTGTTTTACGCCGTGGGTTTTAGGTAGCTAGGTAAAGGTTTTACGTTTCCGGCCTTTTTATGGCTCGCGCCTCCAGCCACTGTAAATGTCATACGTTGTAACGAACTTGATTGTCACGAATACGCCAGAATTAACTTGTCGTGGAACGTAACGTTTTCGACGAAAACTTTTCGTAAATAAACGACGCCTTTTACATCAATGCACACAATTTCGACGTCTCCGTGTTTCGATAATCTTATCATCGTTGCAACAATTGCAAGAAACCACTATTTCTTTCCGATGAAGCGACGGCTAATTATCAGTGGTCTATGTCGACGGGCTGATTTGTGTTGATCATAATACACTACCGTAGCGGCCTTGCTACGATAGTGTATTTGCACTGTATGAAAAGTGACTGCCAGATAGCAAGCTTCGACTGATCATTTAGTTGCGGTTGGACATCTGTAGTGTGGTTTAGTTGATTTTTATGTTCGTGTGGTAGATATAGTATTATTAACGAGTATTTTAAAGAATGTTTGGATTGAATATGTCAGTTTCCTTCAGTGATTTAATACCGTAGCTTTGGAGTAGGAAGAATGTTTGGGCTGTAAGAATACGGTTTATTTGGGTTGTGCTTATGTGCCCGGCTGGACTGGAAGCCGCCAGTGGAATAGCAGGTTCACCATTTTCCAATATATGGTAATGTGAAAGTCGCCAGCGAAGAGATGTGATCAGGAAATAATGATGATTTGCCGTTGTGATCATGCGTGAGCACAATATCAACAGCGTTTCCTGCAAAGACTACATACACTACTACATACTACGCATAACCACGACAACAATTCATCATTATATCTAGGCCACATTTTTTTGATGGCGATTGTAACATTCCCAGTATAATCCATTGTGTCTGGTACCAGGACACAAAAACTCGTTTGTATTCAAAATAGGCCTATAGTACTCGAACGGGACGCATAAATATTGATATGGAT
>Ga0056115_1001876_pt1 | contig 10428 bp, 8 predicted proteins | sample WorMetOlspDAHAB1_FD_77007 | JGI IMG/M metagenome (GOLD analysis project Ga0056115, IMG submission 77007) | Marine gutless worms symbiont microbial communities from Max Planck institute for Marine Microbiology, Germany - Olavius sp. DAHAB.1 ... | reverse complement strand
GTGCGGGTCCCGGTACCACAGTGACTGACATGCACAGGGGCAGACTGGGCCGCCTTGCTGCCTGGCACTTGACAGGTGGGCCGGTTGGTCCGCCGGCCAAGTGGGCCGCAACGTCAATTGTTGCAGTAGGTCAAACGATTTACCCCGTTAGGATGGAGAGGAGCGAGAGAAAAAGTCACAGAGAGGAGAGGGAAGGAGGAAATGGAACGGGTAGATGGTCCACGGACCCCCCCCCCCCAGAGACGCAGGTCCGCCGGCACAGTGTGACAGTGTCTCAGTGTCACCGCCGTAAGGACGGACGGGCGTGGTTGAACTTGCACCAAGACAGTCAGTCTACTGCTTCGGAAACTGCGTCGAACGACTGCAGAAAACAGCGGCACGGTTTATGCTGAGCGTCAAAGTTTGCTGCGTTGCTAACAAGATCGCTGTCGTTAGCTGAGAATGTCGTTCATTCGACACTTGCAGCTGAAGGACTGCACTATCAGCGGGTGTTGGTTCGCCTGTGTGTAAGTGACTACACAAACAAACAGACGCCGAAGGTGACGCTTCTTATCATAGCGACCACTTATCATGCTGATCTCTGCCCCTCCTCAATGTTAACCCTCTTAGCTCCAACCACCCTTCAAGCCCCTTTGTATTCCATTTTCCACCCGACCTCGTGTCACATGCCGTCCATTCCTGTCCGCTTCTCGAACCTTCTTCCATGTTGAGAATTTTCCATTTGATCGCTGTTGACGCATGCTGAGCTTTACATTGATTGTTACGACTAGATTCATTTGTTGTCGTCGTCTTAGTTGTATGTTCAGCGATGCCAAGTGCTGCATGCGGGCTGCACAACAACGAGACAGCGAACTGTACTCACAGCCGAGCCAATTATACTGCAAAAACATACAGTAGTTGCTATAAAAATTACATTAAAAATACTGCAAGTAAACTAATAGGCTGATTTTTCGTACCCATGCGTTGCTGAAGCTACGCTACTGTTCGTGTTCATGCATGTGGCTCCGTGTCATGTTACTGCTGTAGACAAGGTATGTGCTGTGTGCTCAGTTCATTTGCTGCGAATGTGAACAGCCGTTTGCATCAAGTGACGAGGGACAGTTTCATGGAACTTTTTCTATAAAGCCAGCAGTGGGGTCTGATTATCTGGATTATCGCTGTTGCTTTCCACGCTGGCGGGTCTGGCTAAGCGCAGCCTCCAAACTTTTTCAGCATTGATCCATCCTGCGCTTAAATCTCACATTTTTAATTTGGCGATTGTTTCAAGCTATGTTGCGTCGAAAATGATATAATGTGGGCAGAAAATTCGCATTCTGGTCCAAATTCTGGAGGGTTAACGCATCCCCGGTCACCTGTGTGCGATTTTGGGCGATGCTAATGGCGAGTGAACGTGACCGCGACCGTAGACACTCGGTCATAGTTGGCAATCGCGCCGCAGCCAGTGTGGCGTGACGCGTCGACTCAACGCCTCGCCGTTTGGTCTCTCGAATATTAATGAAGCCGGAAGTGAAGTGTAGCTGCTCTCCGCAGAGCCACCGATGATGAATAGCCACTGAAACAGAGCGACGCCAAGCAACTTCTACGTTAAAGAATTATTCTGTCACATGCACGAACACCTCTGATTCCTGTGAATCGCTGAAGATTCACAACGAGTATATAATTTGCAGCGGATGTTTGAATTGTGAGTGATGCAGTGGAGTAACTTATCGACCGGGAAGAACCACACAGGGCTTCATCTAGGGATGCACATTCAGGGCACCTCTCGATGAAACTTGCGGCTGCGGCGCGCCTGCAGTACTCACATACACCCATATTCAGAAACCCAACTCTGTGTCAATGTGTAACGCGACTGTACGACGCAGAGTGAGGTAAATAAATAATACGAACCTAATAGGCTAGTGGTAGCTGCTATGTAGTCATTTGGGAATGTCAACGGAGGTTTTCAATTACAAGTCTAATTCACAACTCAAGTGACGGGTGCGCGAGCACCGAAAATCTCTTGCACCCTTGACAAGGCTTCCCGCCAAAACGCGCACTTAAGTTGCGCGACGTGCGCACCAGGATGAAGCCCTGGAACCATGTCCGTCGACGACGACGACAGGACAGACCGACGGGGTGACGGTGACGGACGCACGAAATGCGATGGATAGGAGGTTAAAAGAAACTGAGAATCAAGTACAGGATCGGCTGGGCGTCCGACACGACGGTTCGAGGACACTTGCAAACATCACCTTGTGTCAGCAGCCGTCAATCTGAACGAAGGGCCGATCTCAGTGGATGGAAAGTGTTAACGTCGACATTCACAACGCAGGGGAAAAACAGAACAGAAATACTTGTCGAGAAAAGACAGCACTGGAAGACTCGGCTCGGCCACAAGATTATCGTTCCGTCGTCTTTTTGTTTGTGACACCTGTCACAGAGGTGACGAGTTATTCGTGTATCGGGCTTCATACTCACCAAAGACGTTGTTTCAAAGAAGTAACTTCACTGGCGAAATCCTAATTGTCTTGGAAGACAGACGGAAGTCGACGACGATGACGTTTATTGTCAGCATTCATGTTCCGTGTGTTTTTGCGTCGTTTGTTTAAGGCTGCTGCTGACGAACGTTCTCCGTTTTTAATGCGATAAGCTGATAGTGTTAATCTGTTCTGCAGCAGAATTGATTTCGTTTCGTGGAACTGCACCTCTGCATCGAGACGCGGCAGAGAGAGGATGGGAGAGGAAAGGATCGTTGATTGAGTTGTCTTGTTAATCTCGTCTGACTTCAGTTCCGATGATGGACGGACGGCTGAAGAGAAAATGGGAGAAATATTAGCAGGAAGGCAGGCAGCGTCGTCATGTGTGTTTGTGCGCGCAAACGCACGCGACGGAACGTAACGGAAAGGCTTCGGGGTCTTGTGTGCGTGTTCGTGTGTGTGTTATGCTGCCAGTATCGATACGAACGGCGGTCCACGCCTGTTTACGTCACCCGGTTCATGTTTCTGCACAATGCATGCAGTTCTGTTGAGCTAGCACCGCAATTACCGAGACGGAACGCACGCCGAGCGCACTGACGGACAGCTGTGGCGTGTGGTCGACAGGACCATGCAGCTGGGCTCGGTGAGTGGCGACGTTGAGGGTTGGCTGTCATCGTAAATCTATGCCGATCATGTGGAGCGCGCCGTGGGTGGCCAATGCAAAGGCAACAGTACGCAGTGAGGTTGGGATAGTGGGCAGGTTTCGAGTACCAGCTGTTCACTGATAAAAGATAAAATCCTTGACTGATAAAATAAGAGCGCATGTGTTTCGCCGCCGCTGCTTCGCCGACACGATATGCGATGATGCAGTCGGCAGCAATTTTGCTTTATTGGGTCTGCCTTTGCCCGCCCGAACCGTGCATGTGCATTAGGCCTGCAATATCACCACTTACGGACGGCGTGCGTTCAGCTTTTCTGGTCGCAATATCTCGGATACTCATCACGAATCGTCGATGTTTTTAGGTGTTATCTTGCAACATTCCTTTTGGCAAAAGCGAAATTCCTGCGAAGCTGTAGTGCGATAGGGACTCTCTCACTGCTGCGCTCTATAATTATGATTATAATTACCGCAACTACAACGCAGTGTTCATACAGTACACCGTTCCGTTGAATAGGCTACTGCTTTTTTGACTCTGCACGCTGAGTTTAATTTTTATTTATCTTATTTTTGTCGCATATTACTGTAGTGCTTTTCGTAGCTGGTCGTTGTAGTTAGTTGACACATTGCAACCACACAGAATATAGTTAAAAGTTAAGGATTTGGTGCTTGAACTATAGTGAATTGGTTTTCATTCGAATTAACTGCGTTAAAACGGGAGAGAAGACGGCTGGACTGCGATAGGTTTGTGGCGCTGCAGCCTATAGATAGTGTCTCGTTAACAAACCGATATCTCTGTTTGTTCAGTGGCGTATGGTCAAGTGCACGTTGTTTACATACTTCAAACGCAGTCGGTAGCAATATCGGACCGAGTCCACGAAGTTCTCCGCTTCCCGGTTGTACACGAAATGCGTCCGTTGCGTCTTCTCAGAAAGAAACAGTAGGATAAACAGCTGAGCGGTGAATGATCGGTAACGCGCGGTGTTGCAAGTGCCATGGCTGCCCTACTCAGTCAGGTCCACAGTCTGTGGTCAGGTCGCTCAACTTCCGTGTTGTCGCGCGTTATTTCGCTCACTGCGAACTGACAGCCTATAGGCCTACATGCAACGGTGTCGAGTGCCAGCTGGCCCTTGAATTTGATCTTATTCGTCGGTGGTCTGGTGATACTGAACACTAGAGATGCAGCGTCTGCGGATTTGGAAACACGAGATCGATAGACTCTCTTCATCGAATTCGGTTGCTTAATGCTTATTGATCGGGTCTGCCTTCGCCAGTTATTGCAAACTGAGAACTCCATTTGATATTCAACCGTTTTATTTAACGAGTTAGCTAAGGCTCTTCTTTCGAAGCAATACGGCTCATTTCTTGCCTGAATTTGATGTGCTTTGGTGATTCTGTCCTTTATATTTTATCTTTGAGCAGAACTCCGTTGGTTGTAGCCTAAACGTCATGGAAATATCGTTGACCATCTTGAACTTTTTTGTTATATATCTTTGTTTTCGATTTAAAGGCGCGTTAGAGATGACGGTGACGATTCGGAGGACAACTGAAAACGCATGCCTTCTGAATTACATTACGGACCCGACGTACTTGAAGGAAGGAGCACATGATAATTGTCTGAAACAGTTACAACTAATGAACCAAATCAAACGAAGCCTATTCGTTGCAGATCTGCCTTAAAGCTTAAATTTGATTTTTTAACGTCGTGAAAATTTACTGCCATTTTCGCGACCGGTGTAAACCTATACAATTAGGCATATTTGGAGTTACTGTGCGATGCTTGGGCAAGAAATCATGCGATTATATCAACGAGTTCAGCAAGTTTCTTTATGGCAGAACACTTCGTTGTTTCGTGTGTTCTTCGAGCTGACCATTGCCCCATGCAGATGTTAGAGTAGATTGGAAGCAGAAGCTGCTGGATTAATTATTAACGAAAATGGCGCGAGTTTGCACGACTCAGCTGAGATTGAGTCGCTGCTTGCTACAGCGATGCGAGACTCAGCTGCTCGGCTTCGAAGCGTCTGAGCACCACCGAACTATTCACTGTGAGCCATAAAAAGTAGGCCTATGCCTCTTTTATGTCAGCAATAACTTTGCCAAATTGTTAACCAAACTAAATAGTATTTTACAGAGTGTTAGCTTAGACATTTCAGAACACTTTCCACTATATATATATATATATATATATATATACCTATTCAGTTAGGCCTACGGTACACCACAGAGGATCAAAACAAGATGCCGTTTGATAATTTAATCTAACAGTAACAATAATGTTAATGACAAAACCGCACAGACTGAACAAAACCAGTAAAAAATTGCGATGCCATAAATTAGCAACATCGCCAGCTGTGTGCAAAGTGTCCGTCTTCAGCGGATACACAGAAGCGAAGGCGTTTACGCCACTTATCGACGGCCTCGTTGATAATGTGGTGTGTTGCACAGGTTTCAGTCAATCGTTGCTTTAAAAGGCTGGAAATAGCATCGCACCAAAAACAAAACAAACTGGCAGAAACAAACGTGGTATAAAACTGCTTATGCAGCACTAGCCACATTGTACTCATTTCCATACAGGGTGTTCAGAAAAACGCAACAGATAGCGGCATGTATCCGCAAATCGTTACTTCAAACTCGCTAGCGTGCGTTGTATAACATTTTACAGGGGTGCATATATTCGAAGTTCAGATTATTTGTTCTGCCCCGGGAGAGATTTCGTATGGTGTGTACGTGTGTATGCCGCGTTTTTTGACGGAGTAGAGTTCTAGAGTTTTGGTTTTCTGGTCGCTTGTTTGATAGGGGCATAATGCCACACATTCAGATCGAGCCTCCAGTTTCGTTTTTATATTGTGTACTCTATTATGTATATATTATTTATAATGACTGTCTATGATTTTATAACGTTTTACTTATCGATTTAGCTTATGCTACAAGTGTGTTTTAATAAACTTACCTGCTTACTTACTATCAATAAGTCATTATCTGCATAGGCCTATAATCTTTCTCATCTGCTCTGAATTAAATTTTTAACACTTGACTGACCCAGACGCTCTGTCGATAGTTATAGGCCTATATTCTCACATGTACCAACACCAAAAAATTTATAGGCTTACACACCATCATATCATTCGTAAATGACGTGCAAATTCTAGTATATAGGATAGCATAGCCTCGTACAGAGAGAACGGTAAGCAGTAATTCGAAATTCCACAGTATAGTAGAAGAACGAACATTTGCGTTAGACTGGCTCCATTTTCGACGTCGTCTGGAATGGAAGGAACTTTTCCAGCTGAGAACACCATTGCAACCATATGTTTCAGAATTGCGAAACTTGAAGTCACTCAGTATGGGCGCAATTTTTACTCTTTTCTGAAATCATTTGCTAGTAGTTAATGTACCTACACAAGATTACTGATAAAACTGGCTGAGAGAATTTATTTACTAACTTAATAACTTAAATAACGTAATAAGAGCATTCGTTTGTATGTGTAGAGTTTGCGGGCGACAGCAGACGCGTGTTCAACCTGAGTTCGTCAGCGTTCTATCACTCGCTGTTCGTTGATTCGCACAACCACAATGTGCTGTTTCTCGGAGGCCTGTGAGTTGCATGATTCCAGTTCTCGTCATTGCAGTTAACCATAGCAAGTGAACATTTGATACTTGAGAACACTGCTTATAACAGAGCAGAACCTCAACGACTGCCAAGAAATCCCACGATAGACCTATGATTATGCGCACTGGAGTGACTGGACAACGACGCACCATCACTTATGAGAAGGAAACCAATGGCAATTGTCTAATTATTATTTAACGTTGACGTCCAGGTGCTTGAGCATGACCTGTCCAGCGAACATCCAGCTGTTTTGGGGACAGGACTTTTGCAGCTGCTGCAGCAAGAGTTTGGAACAGTTTGCCGTCAGACTTACGAAAAGCCGACTTGTGATACTCCCGGTTCAGGCGGTCGCTAAAGACATTTTTATCTGGACAGCCCGACCACGGCGCATTGTGAACTCTACTAACTGAGCCATGTAGAAATAATTCTTATTTACTTAGTTACTTAGTAAAATAAATTTTGGGCAGGTCTATCAACTGGTCAATTGTTGCAGCAGGACAATATGCTGTGAAGCGAACATCACATTAGTTTGATGATATTTTATATACAAAACTACAGGAAGAAAAGAATACAGTAACAGTGAATTTATCGTAGGCCTACCGTTTACGTTACACTATAAACGTCATGTTACGTGTTAGCATTGGGCACGGGCAACTACAACTACAGTGACTAGGTCAACTCAACCTTCTACCCTCTGTGGGATGGTAAAATGAGTATGGCTTATGGTAAGCCTTATGGCTAAGTAATAGTACTGACATCTTGGCCTATAGGTTGGCGGCCGCCAGGCGCCAACCCACATTCATTCAAGTGACCCAAGTGAATCTCGCAATAGCTTTGTCATAGATGATAGCACTATAAACATCCTGGTATTACTGTTATAATAATAATTATTATTCAGTTTAACTATTTTGCTGACATTTTGACAGCTCTAGAGACATGATTGTGTGAACCCAGAAACATGGAATACATGGCGTGCGTACCATATGGGCCTAAGATAGATGTTAGCGTTCTCTTGCATCTATAGACCCCCATAACTGGCTGACAGTTTGATTACATCGGCCTGGAACTTGGATGAATTTACCAACTTTCCCATTGGCCAGATTGAATAAAGTTCATTCGAGAGTAAGGCTGATGTCACATCAGCATGGAAATATTGCATGTTATCTATAACATGCTGAAATGTGCTTGCGCTGAAGTTGAAACGTTTCACTGGTTGGAAGTTGGAACGACTTTTTTCGTCGTACCATTCAGCCTTCCCTTCTCCCGCGATGACGAAACAGAAACAGGACGCGTTTGCATCAGTAAAGATGGTCAGATGAAGTTCTTTTGTAGGTACACAGGCATAGGCAAATTTAAATGCATGTGTTCTCAGTGTAAACGTTTTCACTTTCAGCCACCTGTTTTTTGACACCTCATTCTTATGACATAGCGGCCTCAATTTCAGTTTTTTATTCTTCATATTGTTTGATATCAAGCTTATTATTACTGCTGCCAGGACTGTGGTCAATAAAGTACAGTATTTGAGTATTTTGCACATCGTTCACAAATGTTTGTTCTGTGTGAGTTTATATCGTATTAATGTGTTTCAGTGACTACATGTACACGCTGGATGCCAATAACATCAGCAGTGTAAGCGAAATCATTTTCTTTACAAACTCTGTGTCGTCGTTTTCATTAAATGGAATTCTTCTGCAGTGCTTTAATATGATGTGGCTTTTTCTTGCAAATTTTACGCTAAGCCTGAAATTGAAATAATAAAAAATAGGCTGATGCAGTGACGTGTAGTGTAGTCTAAAATGTTGTCTGTTCTCTAGAGATTTTTGTCGCGTGGGTGTTTGCAGTATAACATGTCTGTCAATCTGACGGACAGCAACGGGTTTTCTGACCAGGCTGCACAAAACGTTGAGAAGTGCTGGCGGCAATATCACGACTTGAAGAACAAGGTCAATAACGACTTACTGTGTCTCATGCAGCAGTATGCTTAAACCTACATTGAAGTTTCATGGAGACATTTTGCATTAAAATTTTCACGTGTAGGTGAGGTCTGCTGGATGCCTAGTTGTTTTTTTCAAATAGCCTAATCAGATCATTTACCGTACGTGGTGAATGGTTTTGCTCGAAATGAACGTTACAGTTCGTTTCCGATAAATGCATTTGCGATGTCCATGCACAGTGACGTTGAGCTGTTGTGTATTTGTTACAGAGTATGCAATGTCGGAGTCACGTCAGAACGATCTACCGAGTTGTTGACAGCAACGAGATATACGTCTGTGCGACTGGTGCTTACTATCCTCAGGAATTCTATCTGAACGTAAGATTCAAATCTTCGTTATTTTTTTCTCGTCACTTTGTGGTTTGTTTACTTCTGTTGCTAAATGTTGTGCACAGATAATCATAGACAAGCAACGTTTTTTTCAGTTGTTACTAGCAATGGTCATACGTTAGCACTGATATTCATAGCTGGTAAGCAGGCAATAGTGACTGCCAGTGAGGAACTATCATTGTTAAGGAATTGCAGTGCCATTTTGTTGCAGTAATTGCCTATAACGTTGCAATAATAAATTGTATGAAATGACCATATTTCATTGTAACTGGCAGTGATGCTGTGCTGTGAGTTCGTATTGTACAAACATTGTAGGAACAGCTGTCAGTGATAGCTGTACCTGAAGCCGATACAGAAGGCTCGAGTGGTCGACGTAAATGTCCTTATGATCCTTACTCAGTCTATGTGTTCACATACGTCAGTAAGTCAACAACCTTATCTTGTTTAAATGAGGTAAAATATGGTTGCACACTTTTTTTCAGGAGCACTACAGGTTCATTTTGGCGGCACGTTTTTAAAAGGAATTTTTCGAACTACACAACGTACACAACTTTACTTTCCGGCGAACGCATAAAGCTACATTTTGAGCTGAAAAATGATTGATTCGGTTGAAGTATGGTGCAGTGTACATGCTGGCAATTAATTGAGCCGACCGTCCAGCCGACATGGGCTATATGCTGGCTTATTTGGGTCCAATGGCGGATTCAAGGAGGGAGCAGTGGGGCGGCTCAGAATTTTTTTCTCAAAAAGCCGCTTTTTCCCGTATAAAAGGCATATAGTTCGTTGTGTGCATTTGCAATAAATGACGACGGGCTGATACATTGTTTTCAGCCCCCTTTTCTAAATTTTTGGATCCGCCCCTGATTGGGTCGAATCCTGTTCGGCTCACACTTCATAAAGGGATGCGCTCCCTCGCAACAGACGTTCGTTGTCTGTGTGTCATAAGTCCACATTGCTGTGCGGCGTTCACCTGTGGTGTGGTGTGATGTGGTGACAGCCAAAGGCAATCCACACAGTGTGCCGGCAACATACACGGGTGTTCCAACGAGCAGCTATTCGAACGACGTGCACCTCATACGACCACCACTTCGCGTGAACAGAACCAATCACACTTCGATCGGCAACAGTCTCCGCACAGACACGGACACCAAATGGATCAATAGTCAGTTCATTCACATCGCTTCACACTACCTCTCTCTCTCTCTCTCTCTCTTTCTTTCTTTCGTGCAGCTGTATTGGTGACAAGTGGCCATTATGCTATGCTATTTGTCAGAATATGTTTGTGTGTGGAATAATTGACACGTGAAAATATACTAACAATTTTGGAATTAGTTCGCTTCTCAGGAGTAGCTGGTAATAATGAGTCTATATGATCGTATAT
>Ga0056115_1001875_pt1 | contig 10430 bp, 9 predicted proteins | sample WorMetOlspDAHAB1_FD_77007 | JGI IMG/M metagenome (GOLD analysis project Ga0056115, IMG submission 77007) | Marine gutless worms symbiont microbial communities from Max Planck institute for Marine Microbiology, Germany - Olavius sp. DAHAB.1 ... | reverse complement strand
CCACTTTACATGCAGTGAAACGCGCAATCCTACGTCAGATATTAAGAATGAGAGCATTATACATAAGCATCACCAAGTTAAGACGCAAAATGTCGTGCGATGGTGCAACTTCAGAAATGAAGAAGTTGGCGCATTATCTCGTTTTAATTTGCAGCTTGACGTATGCGCTGATGGTACCAGTTCAGCCTATAGGCCAAGCTTACTAAGCATTAGGGGCCCCAGAAGAACTCGGCGGTCCAGTTATAGGCCCCTATAGCTTAGTAAGTTAAGCTTACGTTAATGCAGAGGCAAATGAATATAAGCTGTATAATTTACCCCAAGGCCGCAACCCTCAGATGCAGTATCGGATCGTTTTTTGCTGCTAATTCGCAAAGAACTTTCCCATATGGTAACTGAAATGTAGGCCTACAGTAGCCTAGGTTACAGACATGCGTTCAGTTGTAAAGATTCAGAATATAGGCAGTAATCGCAGTATTGTGTTGTGTTCGACTGTGTTAAGATTCTAAACGTGTGCGTTCGCATAGGGTTTGGTCTTATGCAGGTGGTCCAAAAAGTATCAAGCCACTAACAACTGTATTGAATATTCGGCATGACCCAATTTGTGACGTAAACAATTGCTGTGCTATGCGACAATTGCGACATAGTTAAAATAAGTGTAAATGATAAAATGGTCCCATAAAAGACTACCAACGTTGAGGGAATTTCATAGCTTGCGCTGACATTATTGATATCAACGTGACCCGTGTCGTAGCTTCCCGGCTTACTCGCAGTAATGGACGTCACAAATGAAATTGTCATGCATAAAATGTTCAATAATAAGTGATAATAATACTAGCTTGTTTAACAGTTGAGTTTGATGAAAAAAATGCAGTCTCATTGAAAACGGTTTACCACGAATCGATTGAGGCAATACACGTACGATTTATTGATAATATTGTTGTGGATTTGCATTCTTTTTGGACCCACGTTATATATCAGAAACACGAAATGGCAACAATTATATAAATGGAATACGGTATTTAAATAGTCTCTCGGGCTTATCTACTGTAACGTAATCCTAACATTTATCCAAAAAATTTAGGCATTTGAGAGCATCCATGGCCTTTTCAAGCGTCATGTCCTGTGGTCTTCTAACGCTTTGGTACTTCAAAACAAACCCACAAGTAGGCTATCTGGAACTAGGTTTCTGTGAAGCCAGTATATAATCAGTGGTAACGGAAACTATCAGCAGCGGTAGCTGACTGTGACCATATGCGAAGGCGTTCTACGGGCAGAGCGTGATGATAACTGTACTGCAACTGGCCACGAGGCTCTGACGGCCACTGATCGACTACGTGTTGGTTTGATAAATGGCATTATTTATGGCACCACACAGGAGAGCGCGTGGCACTTCTGAGGCATTGCACGCATTGCACGGTCAGTCGACGAAAGACGCAATCTCAAACATTCTCACCGCTGTAGGCGAATATATCGCACTGGACCACACACAGTGTCGATGAACAATGTACAGCTTCACTCCGAAGGACGAACAAAGGTTGACGAAGTCTTGTATCTACTTTCGCAACACCAAATTTCAACTGTGATTTTTCTTTCCTGAGTTGAGCCACAACGTATGAGACTGTTGGCAAATCTAACGACTGTAACCAACTTCGTTTGTACAAGTGCAGTCACTTATTGTTTTCACTAAGTATTCGAAATGGCCTTCCGTTTTTTGAAGTGAAGTAGGCCTACAAGTCCGCATGGACCGGCAGACAAGTGTGGCAGACCGACTGCAACTGTTATAATTCTAGGTCCTATAGCAGCAGGACCGAATAAAGAATTGCCACCGACTAGTAAGCAAGTAAGTTCGACAATATTTACACTGTTTAAAAAACGGGCGCCCTTTTTGTTTTTGCTATAACTTTGTTAGTCGTGATAAGATTTTAGTAATTTTTGGCACTTTGGTAGCCAAGGATATGTGCAACCGAACATTGCTTACTGACTTAAAAAAAATTGCTGGCGCATTACGTTAGGTGGAGAACCAGTATTAGGCGTTGATAGATAGCAGACGCCGCTTAAAGCGTAAATATGGTTACAGCCTTGAAGATCGAATTTTAATTGAAATTTGGACAAATTCAAGAATTATGGTGCTAAAACTTATCAGAAAATTTTCTCGCAAAGGTTGGACGGTTTCTGGTCTGAATAAGACGCTGATCCCGTCAATGAATTGATTTAGAGTCAGGAATGTGCACCAAAGAGTCACAGAACCACAAGTCAAATTTTACGAGAGACAGGAATTCATCACTCTTCGGTACGATACCGTATCGTTCGTCAGAATTTGAAATACTTGAAGAAGCGTAGTGTGCAAGAACTCACTGTTGCAAACTGTGCGTTGCGCCGAACTCGCGCACGGGGTGAGTGAGTAGAGTTCAACGCCCCACTCGACACAATACTCGCGCACGGAAACTGCTACGTCGTTTCCCAGCATCCGCAGTGGACTTCATATTTTTCACTGATGAGCTAGTGTAAAAGCTATAGTGGACGACCTTTCGAACACCTGATCTGATCGTCTTTTACTGTGCTGTGCGTTCATTACGAATTGAGTGACTAACTTTAGCGTCGGATTTTGCTGCGTTATGCTTATGTCAACAGTGGCCGTACTTGGCGTGTTTTTTGCTTGGGTTACAAGTTAAATATCAGGCATCAAGACATAAACATTTGGCATAAAATTTGAAATTTACATTTTGTTGCAAATTTCCATTGTTGCAATATTGCCAACCATTTTTAAAGATCGGCGAACAACACACAGAGTAATCGCAAAAATAAAAAGGGTGCCCGTTTTCTTTGACACACAGTGTAGTCTGTCGTTAGCCTAGATAGCTGCAAGTAATTGCGTACGAAGTCACTGAGCGGGCACCATAGCGATTGGGGAAGGAATGATAGAAGAGATAGTCTTCAGGCGTTTCCTGTAGAAACAGGCGGTGGAACAGCGGGGAAGAAGCGACTGGAAAAGCTCGGGCGATCGCCTATATTCTATTCCAAATAATGTTCTGACCAAATAATGGCGACTGGAAGCGGTAGTCACTTCTTGCATTCATCGTATCAGACTTATTTTACGGAAATTGTTAAGTATCCATTCACCATAACTTTTCACACATGAAGTCGAAACTGGAAAGTTTTTTTTCTGCTCGGTTGAGTGGAGGACACTCGAATGTTGTTTCTGCTGAAAAAAATGGTATCGGGTAGATGATTTGACCAAGTATGAGCTCCACCGAAAATGAAATCAGTGCAGTTTTCGCTACGGAACAAATGAAACTCCATCACAAGCCTGTTTTCGCACATTAATGTAATATCCCGACAGAATTTTATTCACTTCAATTACATTGTGATTTACTGTTATATACTAATGTTCTGAAAACTTTTTTCGTCTGAAGAATCGCAATTCGATTGCGTCGAGTATTTTGACAGAGCGGCAACTTTGGATTTGGACACAACCAACCGTAGCAGATCATGCACCAGTACAGCAACTACGCCTACACGTCCGGTGTTCCGGGCAGCCAGAAGGTGGCCGCATATTCCGCTCGGCAGTCCGCGGCATCGGCGTCTCACAACCCGTGCGTGTTAGCAACTGATGACGCTGCTGTTCGCCACGCAGAAGGCGCCGAGACGTCAGTGTTGACATCGCCGGCGTGCCGTCGTCCGACACCAGCGGGCGCGTCGACGTTATCCGCCGACAGCGTCCCACCGCCGCCGACAACGACCAGGCTGGCATCACCACCTCCGGCCGATATCCCCACCGTCCCAGAACCGTCCAGAGCGTATGCCACGCCGCTGGATCGAGTCGCTCTGCGCGTTTACGCCGACATCTGCGACGACGACGAGACGACGCAGCAACACGCTCGAAGCCACAGCGCACCTGCTGCGCCTCGCCGTCGCCCTCCCACCGTCCACCACAACCCGAGCGGACCACCCAACTGCAGATCGCCACCCGCCGCGTTGTACGCGCAGCCGACATCGCTGCGGGAGAAGAACGCGGATGACGAGCGAACAAGTCCAGCTCCGTCGCCTGCAGCACATCATCCGACCGCCACCAACATCCGCTGTCGGCGAACATTCCCCGTGTCCTTCGACTCAGAACCGAACGGACCAGTCGCTGACGCGTACGACACCAGTCCGTCGACGCGGCAGCCCAACAGCGTCAGTCTCCCAGCTGCAGGAAGTGGTGCTGGTTGCGACCAGATACTGACTCGTCGTCGACTTCGCGCCACTCGCGGTCGGCTCAACTACTTGCTGGCAGCGGGCGACTGCGCCGTCGGGGGCACGGTGGCTTCAGCGGCGCTGGTTGCCGGTGTCGCCGTCGTCTTCAGCGCTGTTGCCTCGCTGCTGCTGCTACGACTGACCGCCCGCGACGAGACCACCCACGTCGGCGACTCGCTGCTACCGTCTGACGGCGGCAGCGGCGGCGACGGTGGAACAACGTTGACGAGGACGGTGGTGAAGAAAGTGGCTGTGGCGCTAGCAGCCACGACAGTCGCTCTCGATCTGTGCTCTCTGCTGACTGTCTTAACACAGTGCTTCTTTGCCGTTAAACTCGCTCATGGACGCCACGCGGAAACCAGGTACATTGATGTGTTGTCAGTGTCACTCAGCCTTCTTGTTGTAAAATACAAAAGAATAAAACAGCAGTAGCAGACATCTGCATATAAAGTAAGCAAATAACGCAGCATGAACACACTTTCTTCTTTCTGTAAGTTCACCGCTGACGATAAAGCTTAATAAGCTTGCAGCGCCTCTCCACCTGCAGCTCTGTGCTTCCCTAAAACACCAAAAACAGCGACCACATATAACATAAATAATTTTAATAGATAAAGGCAACTATTACTGGTACATAACTATAGTAGCACTATAATGTACCTTGGTCGCTTAGCATATATGGTGTTATTCAAAACATCGTTGACGTAAATTATCATACACAGGGTAGCCAAAAAAGTAAACCACTACCAAATTAAAAAAAAATCGTATTAACGCCAGTCAGTGAGATTAGATAGCTTTGTTAAAGTATCAATCGAGCACTATAATATTATCCGTTGGTAATAACTATACTGTGCGTGACCTACTTTGTGATGTTATTAACAATGTCTATCGCGCAAAGTATTGATATGCGTCACATACGTAAATGATGTCATCGTGCCCTCTGGCATCAGCTTGACTTAGCAAGCTGTGAATTCCATTCCTAAACCATCTGTTAGATGAAGATTTATGTAATCATTTATTTGATTTGCAAGTTTTCTCTTTTTTTTCTTGTTTTCTGTCACGATTTTAATATATACATTTATTATACCCATATCGCAGCTTCAAACAAAACTGACGAAGTCACAAATTAGGTCACACATAGAGTATTTAATACAAACATACAATATTCGTCTCATTTCATAATCAAAATTGCTGAAAAAATCTAGCCTCCCTGGTTTTTAATACAATTCAACAATGATTCTTGATAGTAACACACTTTTTTGGGCCACCCTGTATATAGATGGATAGAACATCCATTCTGTAAATACAAAGAAATGTTCACATGCAGCAACCAACAGTTGCAAGTTTGAAAATTCACATTAACCTTTCTCGATCTGTTTACCTACTCAGCTGCGATTTCTGTAGGATTTGTGTGAAACTCCACTTAGGAGACAAAGAGACAAAAAGACAGACACAAAAGACAAAAAGATTTCTCTTTTTGTCTTTTGTGCGTCTTTTCGTCTTCCTCTTAGATGGAGTTTGACACTTTACCAACCTAAATATACTGTTTAAAAATCTTGCTGTACAGAGTGTCTGGTTACTTGGAAAAGTGCTCCGTCACTCGAATGATAGCTTCAGGTGGACTGTTTCTGTCAATACCCATCTTTCTGCTTGGTATGTCAGTCGAGATTCATTGTCGTATTGCATGTACCATAGCTGCACTCACAAATGAAAGGCAGTATTTTTTCTGAAATTATATGAACAATTATGGTATGGGAAAACGCATTTGCAGTGCTGATGCTGTTCATGCTATTCATCAGTGAAAATGCTATTGAAGGGGACAGTATTGCCTATGCATGCTGGTTAACATAAAAGGTCAGCTGGCACTGGTAAAAATCTCTTGTCTTAAAAATATAGCTGTACTAAGTACAAGGTACTTTGTTTCACGGTTCAGTCTCATAAGCAGTAGCAAACTGATAAATGGTTTTGTTAAGTGATCAGTGTGATTGTGAAATACTGCAAAACTTTACTGGTATAATGGACCAAGCTTTGGGTGTGTACGTGTGTGTGTGTGTGTGTGTGTTTAGCTCTGATGTTGTATGCAATACTGGAATACACACTCACGTCAGCAATAACATGCGTCGTCATCTTCACTGTCGCCATTGTCTACATCACAATCACAGCAGCGCACAGCATTCACTGCTGGAACGTACAGAAGAGCAGAACAAGCAATTCTGTCGAGTCGACCTCGACCGTCAAATCACCGTCACTGGTCCTGCCACTTGCTGTCAGCAAACAGACGCTAAACAGCGACGACAGTGCACTGTCACAAGTGAAATTATCAACTCTTGTCTAGCTACAGACAAACGCCTCAGAGATTACAGTTTACGATTTGATAGAAAGAAGTGCCTTTAGGAATGTAATTTATTAGTACTGTTGTGATAATCGTCGTCATTGATAGTATCTCTTAACAGTGCTCCGTTTGAATGCGGCCAGGGACGTGTCCCGAGTTTAAGACTGACTGATTTTTGATGTAACATGTATTACATGCATATAAAATGACACGTTGAAAGAAAACTAAGAAAACTAAAATATAGTAAGAAATATACAGAACAAGCAAAACACAATAAATACCACCACTGTATTAAACATAAAAAAATAAATCCATTTAGTATCACAGAATACTGTATATGGACATCGAGTGACAAAAGTACAGTGGGAACCAACCAGCTGTAATGATAAGACTTTCTGGACCAATTTCGACAATATACCTATTACGATTCCACAAACAAACATGCAAATTACCATCATATTGGTTAGATCTTAGTGATACCTTGCAACTGCTAGCATACAGCACATCCAATAAACAATGCAGTTTTTTTCTGCTAAAGTTATCCATAAGTGGAGTCATATATGCTGAAGAAATAATCAGCTATGATGAACTAACATCGGGATGGATGTAGGCACATGTCAAGAACATGCGTGCACAGCAGAGTCCAGTTGCTGATTCGACTGCTGCATTCCAAGAATTTTCAACATGTAGATTGTAACACGACCAAAGAAGTCGCTGCTTGTCTCAAATACAATCTTCAGTCGCTTTGCACTCCTGCAGCTGCTGTTTATGGGAAATACCTGCAAATGAAAATGTACAGAAATCAGCCAGTGCAATTACAGACGTCACTTTACTGTGCACTTTACACACCAGCATTTCTGGAACCATTTTCCACATTCATCCAAATTCACCTCTAAAGCACTTCAACAAAACCTTTGAAGGTTAACAGCTGTTGTAATATTTTTATAGGAAGTTGTGCACATGGTACAGGCATCTGGCTTTATATTATTTTATCAGTATGTCTTCATTTTGTATATTTATATCTTATATCTGGACGTTAAAAATGTCATTATATTTTAAATTTTATTTCACAGGAGAGTCCAGTGATACATAAACTGTGTGATGAGGAAGATGGCAGGTGCTTAGCAAATATGGGACTATTTTGCAACAGCTGAGCATTCAGAAACTTGCCAACACTTGTCAAAGTGTAGTCACTGTAGTGATGATATTAATTTAAGTCACTGAATAAATCAATTGCTAAAATATGGTACGCAATATAATATAGTTGTATACAGAACATTTAGCCATGTGACTAAAATTTGATACAATTAAACAGGATATTATATGTACCAATACGTTTTGTTAGTAGCGTTATTTTAATACTGGTAGTCAAGTTTACTTGATTCTGGTCATACAATCATACAATCGGAGCACCTAACCCCAAGTTGAGTGAGAGCAACTTCCTTCTAATCTCCCCTTCCATCCTTCCCTATCCTGACCCATCCTACCTCTCTTCTCCTTCCGTTTCTCCATTCTCTTTCACTTCTCACAGCAAGGGAGGCTCGAGAATACTGTGAGCTTCCCCAATGTAGTCTATGGTGGTGCCCTCCCCCAGCTGAAATTAGATTCAGCACAGTTCATATGGGGAAACAACTCATAAAATTTCCATACTTGAGTGATAATACAGAAATGCCCCTCCCCTTAGATAAGAAAAATTTCGACCAAACCTCCCAAATTTTGTCAGATTGTTCCCCCAGTCCCCATTTGTAGATGTCCCTGCATACTGTTGTGGTGAACTGCTGCTGGCCCAAAACATTTACAGGTGTACAAACGTAGACATGACGATGGTGCCAGTGACCTGCAATGAGCTGGAATCTTGAGGAAAAAATTTCATAACATGAGTCCATCCAGCATCGTCAGACTCTGCCTCCAGATGACACAGCTGGCCACTGAATCCACCGTGAAACTGAAGGTGCAATTCTGCTGGATGAATCAAACATGGAAACTCGAGGACGATGAACTGTGGTGAACCCTGTTGCAGAACAATAGGTCAACTGCACACCCTCAGTGTAAAGCTCTTCCCAAAGTATAGTAAACAATGAGATATCTGTAATAATGGTTATTTTTACTCTTGCCTGCTTTAAATGCATTTCTCACTGCATGTTTAACAAGTTGTAAAATATTTCAGTTCCCATGCTGAATCATAGAAATGTCACAGCACAAACTTCCCCTTCAGTACAAGGCTGCTGGATGGGTGATACGAATGGCATCTGGACAAAAGAGTATTAATAAGTACTGCTTCTCTGGATGTCTTGCATAAACCTGGAAATTTGCAATGAAATAATGGACCCTGAGATGAACAGAATGTAACCCATTTTAAGAATACAATGGCATGCAGATCACTATTATTCTGTAGCACAATTCAACAAGCCATACTTCATCAGAGTTCCAGCAGGTATCTTCTTTTGCATCAAACATATGAGACTTGCCAAACTGCTTCTTGTCACTGTTCAAAACTGAGCTCACCCTGAACATGTCATTTAATGCAAAATTCATTAATCTACCTACATAATACGGCAAAACTGTAACATGGCAAAACAAACATGAAAAAATTACTATTATATATTTACAGTAAACAATATTGTCACTCCCAAAATGACCTATGATGTGTTGGATGGGAAGTTAAACCGTACTCACTCACTAGGTGAACAATATCAAATATACTAATGTTTGCTAACAGCATGACTCGCAATATTACTAATTACTGACAAACAAACTGGCACTTATAATAGCTATAGCATGTCTAAATGTCATTAGGCTTCCTTGCTATAGTAACATCCATCGCATTACTGCACCAAACAAATTGCTGTATTATTATTATCATCATCATTATGGGCAGCTGTAATAGGAAGGATGCACTTCCAGCTGAATTCTAACACCAATTTACTGTTGTGACAGAATGCGACTCCCTACCAGTACCAGGCTCTTACCGTACAAGCACCTACCTGTCTGTAATTATTTATTGTCATTAGTTCACTGAATCATAGTACATAAAAAGTATATAACAGAAAGAGGTGTGCCATCTACATCCTGCAAATATTTCCCACAATAGTCTTCCAATTAAGTGTCCTTAACCAGCAATTCAACACCTATGTTCACGAGCTGTGTGCTGCACGCACAAAATAGGGAATAAAACATAAGTACCCAAAAATCTGGGTAACATGCCCACATTGCCCGTTTCAAACCTTTAAACCCGGGTTTGTGTGCAGTGAAAAAAACAGGATTTTGTGGGTATGCTTTAACACTAAAATGCAGCAAAATTATGACAAAATTGGGGTAAATAATGCAAACAATTAACAAATTAAATTCAAGTAATAAATAAATCAATCAGCCAATACCCATAATATATAGATAATATACACTACAGACAAGTAGAGAAGGCACTCATTACTAAGTAAACCAAGCAGACTAAGTAGACCAGTACCAGCACTACACTGTAGTCACTGCAATAGCGAAGTTAAGCCTAAATGCAGCGAGTACATGGCTGCCTTCTGGAGTTCTTTTAGCTGTTATTTGCAGTCAATCGCGATGGGTTACTTATCGCAGTTGAAAGGGTTCACCCTGCAATGTGGTCACACTGCCAAAATAAAAAGGACTGTCTAATATAGATATATGACAAGTCCAGCTGTCTGAGGTTCATCAGCACATTGTTCAAAGACTCGAGGTCCAGCTGCAGTGAAGGTCCTGTCTAGTGCTCGTCCACCTAAGGCAGGGGTGCACAACTTCTCTGGGCATCCGTGCCACACGGGAGATAGATTCTAAGCTGGCGGGCCGCACGACCCCAGGCCATCATGGATGCTTCATAAATGTTATCTGGCTGTATTGT
>Ga0056115_1001873_pt1 | contig 10439 bp, 6 predicted proteins | sample WorMetOlspDAHAB1_FD_77007 | JGI IMG/M metagenome (GOLD analysis project Ga0056115, IMG submission 77007) | Marine gutless worms symbiont microbial communities from Max Planck institute for Marine Microbiology, Germany - Olavius sp. DAHAB.1 ... | reverse complement strand
CACAATGTCAGTTTGAACTGATGTGTCTATAATAACATCATAGGCTGTGATTATACATAAGGTACCTGTGACGCCATTCAGTCTATAAAGAGTTGTAGGTATATAGGCCTACTATGTTGCAGAGGTCTGCCGTCGTAAACTTACGTCGGCTACGCTTGGAAACTGTTGTATGTGGAGTAATTCGGTTTGCGAATATTAAGAATCTTTAGACCTCAACTGATCGTATTTTAACTCACTTGCTGTTCACATTAAGAATACCTCCAACATGGCGACGTGGTTTTTGTGTTCAGTTCAATGACGCCGCGTATGCATGCATCTGATGTGGGCCTATTTACGACGAGTGTTGTTAAATGGTTAACAGAGGCATATGCACACTAGCATTCGTATGTACCTGAATTGAAGTGACATAACTGGCAGTTGGCGTCGAACTTTATTCACGATTACTGCAGGACCACACGCACGCATGCAGTGCGGTCGCTGCTGCCTATATACGATATTGATCACTCGCTACATTTCCATTTGTATTATAATAACTGCCTAGCAACCGCCATGCAGCGTCCTTGGCAACCAGGCATCGACTGATGACAGCTGCAGCAACTGTGGCGGCGTCACAGCTATCATGCAGTGGAACTGCGCAATTGCGAATCTGAATCGGACTGGGGGCACCTTTCCAATTCTCTCCCCCATCCCTCACTTTTTATTTAACTCCCTCCACTCTATTAGGTCTAACACTCCGGTAGCTAAAATGCAACAATTCTTTCTGAGGGAGTGTTGTATGTCCCCCCTGGGAGGGTAGGGCCGAGGTGATTCGCTGTGCAGATTCACTTACGACGCAAGTTTGACGACTAATCACTTATGTGATGCTGAAAAAAGTAAAGATTAATTACTGGGGGAAAAAACAAAAAAATAGCTGCTCAAAGACCGAAAAAATCAGCACAGGAGTATCCAAAACAGAAGATGCCCTGGCTAAATCGCCTCTTACGACACTCGGCCAAAAACGAGATCAGTTTATGGCTACAGTTGACGAGCCGACGCCGGATGGCCTCAGCGAGCTAAGGGCCGGCGGAGGGAATGTGCACTGGCCCTGATATTTGCATGGCATGCTAACGCAATATAGCAGTACTGTTCGGCATTATCCAACATTGTACAATACTGTAAAATCCTTTTATGACAAAGAAGATAGCGTATGACTATTTTCCATTCCGCAGGGTACAGTGCACTTCGCATGTAAGAGTAAAATGTCCAGTAGGCCTAGTCGTTGCTACGCGATTAAATCCTCAGCGAACTAGATCTAACTGCAATACAACGCGATGCTCAATATCTGCGCGTCATACAAACTGCAAAGTTATGAAGTGACGTAGCACAGTGACAGTGAAAATTCAAAATACATTAAATTTGTTAACGGGCAGACGTATGTACGTGCGCCATTTTCAACATCGTTTCACAATTTCGTCATGTAAGTGCAAGCAATTGTTCACAGCAGACAGGAGCTTATCAGCCTTACAAAGTGCGACCACTTCCGGTTACCAGAGACCAATGAATCGATGAGTCGGCTACACGTGATCCCGGAATGTGTTCCTTGCCCGCCGACTGATTCTATTTAACTTTTAAACTTTTTTAGAATCCACTTTACGACACAGTCCCCCAGCCGACCCCAAAATCGACCAATCGCAAAACCCAACGACATCGTTGATGGTAATGAAACTTTGCAGTTACCGACTTACATTTGTCAATTACGCTGGGGTGCAGAGAAGGGGGGTCACTTTTAGTCCGACAATATCTGTGCCGTACACAGTTAGACATTGGTCTCGGCGAAACCGGAACTCAGATCGAACATAACAACGTTACGCTGTGGAGGACAACACGATTCGGTGACGTCATCAAATTGTGAGTAGGTCGACGACCTCCAGTCATCTGCACTGATACACTGCTGTTGCTGATGCTGCTGCTGATGGTAACGTCGTGTTATGTTGTCGCTGTCATGGAGATGCCGGCGTTTCCATGGCAACGTCACCAGCCTTAGCAACACGGCTTCTATCAGCTGTGTGGTCAACATCAAAGCACATGCTGATACCACTACCGAGACGACGCCCACTGTGACGTCACGAAGGGAGTCACCGATGACGTCACGCTTGTCGGTGATTTGCCGCAATGACGCAATGAGATGTTTCTTAACTATGCACAGCAACAAAAACGACATTGTCAACCACGTGAACACACAGCATTAAAACCGAAAAGAATTTTGATTATGATTAAGATGCTTACCATGTCAGAGCCATGTAACAGTGTAATCTACCGAATGTCAACTAAATATCTATTTTGTTATTTCGTTCCTCGATACTTATATGTCATTCAGTTAGATTTTACGCATGATAATCCCGACAATGTAATAATCTACATGTATTCATTTTCGCCATCGTTTAAACTTAATGTGAATACATATCGAGTTTTCCGAGTGGGTTTATGTTAACAACAACCACTCATACTACTACCACTGCTTCTAGTACTAGTACTGTGCGCATTGTCGGTCGGTGTTTGACCTGCGAGTGAAGGTTTCGGAGCGGCAAAAGGTGGAGAACCGCAACTGACAAATGGAATTGAACTTCGTCGCTCATCCTCAGCAGCACCATCACCACCACCACTGTCTGCAGATAATGACGACGAGGATGATGACGTCATGTTGATGACGTCACACGGCGTCACGTGACCCACATTTGCCGCCGCAGCCGCCGATGCCAGTGCGCATGCCTCACTCTGTGACGTCGCTTCCGCTTTCGTGCGCTCTGTTGCCACGCATTCATCACACAATCCTCTAAACAAAATCGTCACCAACACTGACGCATTGCTCATGCCCTATGACTACACTCGAAATAAACAGCTAAAGTTTTACTTATTTATTTTTTTATTACAGCAATTTCAGTACAATAATGCTATGTCGCGCCTCTGGTAATTGCAGTTTGGTAAAAAGGTCTATATTAGTGAGAAATTAAAAAAATATATAGGCCTACGTTTTGGGGAATACAATAATGTAAGAAAGTTAAGAGTTAGAGTAGAAGACAGAAAACCGGAAAAGGAAAATACACAACACAACTCAAACTTCCCGGATTTTGTTGCCTATTACAACACTCGGCCAGGAAACTCGGCCGTATTCTACAGCTATGAAAAGAAAGAGATAGCGAGAGAATGATTAAGTTACCATCGTTAGTTAGTTGGAGCATGACGTTTAGGTGCGATAAATAGTTGACAACAAACGAATTGAAAGACTTCATCACGTCATGACGCTGAGTGCCGTACAGCGATACCATGTCGAAGTCGAGACCGGCAATCGCTGATTGGCTGGCCGCGACAGTCACGTGATCAATGCCGACGGGCACCTGCTGCTGCGATCTGTCAATCATCTGCAGCACCACCTGACATGATGTCACCAGCGCCGCGAAAAGCACCAGCTTCGAGATATTTGACGACCTCACAAGGCGACACAATGCTGAAGATTCGACACAGTATGACGACGTGTGTGATGACGATGTCGATGTCAGCTGGTACTCGGTCTCATCATCAACATCATGCAGTTCTCCTCTCGTCGCTGTCTCGTTCTGCCTCGTTCTCGATCTCGAACGTCGTTCGCTGTCGCCGTCGTCGTAGTAGTACTTCCGGTTGTTGTGATCACGTGACCGACAATTCCTCATCCGCTTGACGACACGGGCGATATGTGTTGCGCGGTACAATGAAACGACGATGTCCAAGCAGACTAGAACCAGCTTAAACGTCGTCGGAGTCATGACATCATTAGGCGTCACACGTGACTCCATGATGTCATCGTCACGTGACAAATATATTGGGGGCAGCGGCTGCACCGCGGCGCCGACAGAAGCGGAAATGAAGTAGCGAGTTGAGTTTCGGTATTTGTCGTCGGTGTGCTGGGTCACATGGTCGATGACATCATCACATCCGGGTACGATTAAGGCGGGAAACGTCGGCAATGAGTCGACAATGCTGAACACAAAGCACTCAGCGTCGCTTCTCATGCGATATCACAGAAGCAATGTTATAGAAAAACTGAAATGGCAGCTAAATCGGTAAATCCATTCGATAATGATCACTGTAATCATCATCATAATAAATTCAATAATAATAATAATAATTACACATCAATTTGGGCGACATGCACTTGTTTAGTATAAAGTACAGGGAGGCCCACTATGTTCTAGTACATGTATGTATGTCTACAGCACCTATTAACTCGGTCAAATGTGAATCAGTGCTGCATGTAAATCAATTTGCAGCGTTTTCATTTGCATGTTTCGTGCCAACTTTCATAGCGACTATTTTTTTGGCATCAGAATAAATCCAAACATAACAAAATCTGTTCATTTTGAAACGCATGATCAAAGGAAGCTGAGAGTCTATTCAAAAACATACACTATCAGTTTTGGGCTACACCTTGTAAATAATTAAAAATAATGATAACAGGTGACAACTTAACTAACCGCTTCAGTCGGGCTGGACTATACGATCGTGGCAGATGACTGGTCATATGAATAGACAGCATCTCTATTAGAAATCGCATTACTGCATCTTCATTCAACGTAGCTGCAGACGCTGGCGTCAGCGATGCTGATCTATTGAAAAGACTTCGTGCAAACATCAGCCAGGCATTGTTAGCGACCTGATGGCGAAATCTACCATGGTGAAGTCTGACTGGATCGGCTCGACGTTCGAACTGTTGGTCCAAATTAGCCACGTACTTCAACATGCGCTGCTGCACCTCCGACAGCGTTGAGTTGATCACCGTCGACATTACATTGGAAACGGAAGTAGAATTCCGCAATCGACCAGGACGATTTTGCCCGATGATCGACTGGTTAACAGCTTGAGCAGTGTCATCAATATGCTGCGTACAGGCGACGGGTACTTGGCGAAGCCGTCTCTCAGCCAGTTCAAGCTCCATCTCAACGCATTCTTCAGACACTCTTTCCACGTCGGCAACAGCTCGTCGGGTCAACTCGCCCAGCAGCTGCCCACCGCCGGTCACGTGATCGATGTCGGACCGGAAGTGGAAAAGAAACATGGCCGACACGGCGTTGAAGGTGACCAGCACAGAGTATACCACGCTGACGCCGACGTAGATCGATATGAAAACAAGATGGCGTCGCTGTTCCGGTGGAATTTCTGGCCGCGACACGGAATTTCCCGCGCCGCATTGCTGGATGACGTCATCGCCGGTGACGCTGGGTTTTTCCCGGCTAAGCATGGTGACGTCACACATGAGCCTAACGCTGAGACAAATTACCACCGTTAGGACACAGCCGACAACGACCTTGGTGACATTGTTCGTGTGACCTCTAACGACCTTGGACGAGTATGCCTCGGCTAACACGCCCACCGCGGCGCTCCCATCATCCTCTGCGGCAACAGACGACCGGAAGTAAGTTAGCAACAGTCGCTGTTCGCGCTTAGCGTCATCTAGTAGCACCTCGAAGGTTTTGACTTGCGGCAGAGTCGAGTGCCTTGAACTCGATGTCCTTGGAACTGTGAAGGTCAAATTGAAGTTTGAAGGACACGAGGTCATAACGTCGTAGTGAAACAGCTGTTCGCTGGCTGAGCGGTCGTTGATGACGACTGACAAGTAGCCGGGACAATCGCTCATCTCTCCTGCAATAGTGCACAACGTCATTGCAAATGTGAACGACGTTCGACCACTGTTTCACGACATTCGTTAGCATTGGCATATCTAATTTACTACGTGGGAAAAGCCGACTAGGTTTTGTGGGTGACCTTATATCTATGCGTGTGTTCAGCTGTGCGGACCTCGTTGCATGTGTGCCTCTGTTAACGAACAGTTGGTACCAGCGGTAAATGGTAGCAATGTTAAGGTAACCGTAGGTTTGGCGTCGCACTAGACCGGCGTCGCAGACTTTGAGTACATACAGGCTCAAAATCCAATGAGCACCGCCATACGGCCCTATAACAGCTTAACAGGACCATGACATGTTTACCTTTACGAAGTTGTCACTGCGATTCTGCCAGACTTTCTCTCTACTTTCAAATCCAGACTTAAAACTCATCTGTTTTCTACTGCTTTCTGCTAACTATACCTACCTGTTCCGCCAGCGCCTCTGTAGCCGCCTAACGGCATTATGGCGCTATATAAATTTCGTAGGACCTATTATTATTATTATTATTATTATTATTATCAAGCACTTAAGTCGGAGCTAAATAGCTGCGCGTATTATTTAAACTGTCTGTGGTGAACGGAAAGCGGCGAACCTGCGATGTTGATCAGCCAGACTCGATGATCGCTGGATAAACTGAGAGTTGCTTGAAGCAGTGACGATTCTGTTCGAAGCGACGAACTTTGATCGCGAAACCACCAACGTAACAGCGAGTTGTTGCCTACGTCATCGCACAGAGTTAATGCCATTTTTCACACACTCTCAAATTATGAACTGCATCTCACCATCGTGCATGCGCTAGCCTATAGCACACAATGCACAGACAATAAGGTAAGTGAAAATAACGAACAAAATTAAACGAAGTGAGCATAATATATGAATAAATAAACAAACAACTACCGGTATTAATAATAATAAGGATAACACTACAAAATATGTTCATTGGCTAAGTGAACCAAGTCGTGTAGTAGTCTCGGACGTAAGAAATCTTTTACAGCAAACTGTGTGTTTTCCATTGGAAATTAGAAGATATCTGCTGTAATAGCTGCTATTCCGTCGTTTGCAAAACGGTGTAACTTTAGTGTTAAAAGTGAAGGGGTAACCTTCCCCATTTTCTTCCTCCCATTCTTTTGCACATCGCTTTGCCTTTTACTCGTCGTCCTTCGTCACGATAATTTTTGGAACGTGCAAAGTGGTCATCAAAACTAAAGCATCGGGTATATCCGCTCCAAAAGTGAAGGGGCGCTGGTCCAATTCACCCCTTAAATATTGATTACATTAAAAACGTCAGACTATTGAAAATTTTTATTCACCATGTGACAGAGAAAATATTTTTAGTAACAATGATGATAATGCTGTCGTCTGAATTATGAAATTATTAACTGATAACGTTGCAAAGACGCACGTCACGACGCATTTCTGCATTAACTTCAACAAATAAACAACAAACCAAACGAGTGACTAAAATGCGCTAAAAACGTTTCGCTCAACATACCTGGGATAAGAAATTTGACGTGAGGCGGATTGCTCGGCGATTTCAGCCTGTATTCGAAAACTCCGTCGCGAAATATCACGTCGGCCATGACCTTTTGACCTTGAGCACCACTCTGTGACCTTGACAACTTGTTGACAGGACGGAAGTGTGTGATGTCAACATTACAGTTGGTACTCTGTGCCACCCATGAAGACGTGCTGAATGCAAATGGTATATCGGGCTCGGCGGTCAACACCCGGATGTTGTTCGATATGGCGTGCGACTCTATCTGCCGCCAGGCGTCGCCATCGCGGGTCACGTGACCCTCGCCAACCGGAAGTACCGAATAATTCCACGCTGAATTGGCGACGGCGGTTCTTTCCCAACGTCCGGTTATGATGACGTCATCATCAGCCAATTTCGCCAGTCCGGTCACGTGATGGACGCTGAGGAATAGTGTCACGTGACGGGGACCGGTTGCGGAAGTGACGTTGATGCGCATGCGCGGCGTTTCGAAGCCGACCGAAGGAACGCTGACGTAGAACCAGAGTTGATAGGATATGCGAGGTCGATGACGTCGAAGATGACAGCGGAACAGGTGCGACGGACTGGAGAAGATCGGCTGGAGGGTAAAACGCATCGAATCGCCTGATGCAATACATACTTCACTCATTATTATTATTAGCAGTAGTAGTATTATTATACTAATCATATATCACCGCCATTACTGTGGGCATCATTGATAGCTTCGTCTATAGACTGCGGTCACAAGGCCCTTTTCGTCATATAAGTATAACTGTTGTGTTTTTGTGTTTTACGTATTACCATGTTTTCTTTGCTTATTTTATCGCACACTTGATAGCGTAATTGTGTTACCTTGTCGTCAAGCTCTGTTGCATATTCAACAGCTTAATTATCAATATAATCAATGTAACTACTTACTTAAATTACTTATTTACTTCTGGAGGAATCCACAACGCACACGCATTACTCAGAAAAAAATAACAAGACATGAGAAAAATTCGTATTTATCTCAGCCACTGTGGCACGAAAGCTCTCACCCACCTATCTGCAATATATCAGCCGCTAGCTATGTGCTCCTACTTACGTACCCATAGCGCACTCGACAGGTGCCCGTGTCACGTGACTACATGTGGGCGATGACGTCATCACACACGACTCATCCGTCTGATAGCATTGCAATTCACAGCAACTCTGTGATAAGCGATCTGCAGCACACGATAACACCCGACGACGATAACAATGACTAATTATAATAATAATATTATTATTACAATAAAACTAAGATTTTGGTGAATAAAAAAAACAAAAAAAAGAATCAGAGAGCATGTCGTTTTGTAGGTGTATTCATTAACATGCTTCTAAACATTGGTTTGATGTTGATAGTTTTTATTTACCAAAACGTTCATAGCAAGCAGCGCACACAAGACAGAGGAACAGAAAAGGACAAACGGTTTACTTAGCAGCAGCACCACACATGATCACCGGTTTTCTTGCCTCTCAGTTGCACCCGTTCAACTGTTGTTATCATTGCCACGAAGTAAAATGGCTCTTCGCTTAAATGTCTACAATCCCAAAAGAACAAAGACTGATTTCACCACTCCAACTCAGAACACATCGACGGCTCATTTCTTATTCCCAGCTGTACACATTTTCAAAATTGTCATCAAGTCTATTATTCTAATAGCTGCTGGCAGTAGTGACAAATCAAAACACGCGCGATGGGTGGTCGCTCGGAGTCAAAGTAAAAAGAACAGGAACAAGTTCTGACCAGTAAGTAAACACTCGTCCCTTTCGAGACATCGATCACAGCGGGCTAAGGCAGTTTTACACTGACGAGGAGGAAACGAGACTGGTCTGACGGTGGACGCTGTCACGTTAAACATGTCCAGCAACTGATCGTTGCTGCTCGTACAAACAATACTATTGACAGCAGATTTCATCACGTCAGGATAACTGCCCTGCGCCAACACATTGCAAATTTCACATAAAAATGTTATTACTATTATGTGCTGTATCCCAACTTATCAGTCTCAATTGCAGTAACAAACTACTTGATATAGGCAGCTATAAGAGCTCGCCGCGAGCATAGTCTGTCTAGCTCACTATATTTACTTATTTGTTTCTATATATGATGTGTTTTTTGAGCAAATGAAATATTATATCATATCACACGCCGGCTTTACGAGCACAAGATTTCAGCTGCACAGCTTTCAAACGTCTGCAGAAAACATTTTCATTTAACTAGATGGACCTTTTCTTAGTACGCGCCATAGAAATGATCTTATACAGATACGATAAATAAACAAAGAACTAACTAACTAACATAACACATATAACTATCTAGGAGAAAAGGAAAATAATAAGTTTATTCGCAGATTATTGCAAAACAATATTCAATGTAGAGAAGAAGATTACAAAGTGACAGTTATGCAGCGTACAATACATAACGGCATCTAATGTAATCATAATCCAGATTTAGAACATATAAAGCCTAACGCTGATACGCTAGTAAGTTTTTACGAATACTGTAGAAAGTAAACAACAGTTTTATTGGCGGTAAAACGATGTGATTTCACATCCATCGCTGAAAACGGAGCAAATCAGACGGCAACATAATAAGAGAATGCATTGGACCTACACTGAAGTGTTCAGCACGAGTATGTTGCCAAGCAACATTGTCAACAGCCAATAGCAACAAAGCTGACCAACACTGACCAACACTGACCATTTTACGGCAAGGTTCGTTGAGTGAGCGACGAACGAACAGGTGGCCGACTGCAGCGTCGCGAGGACATTGGTCGCTATTGAACATATCAGCAGTGCACGTCTCAACTGTGGCGTTTGTCGTTCTGTCTTTAGCGATCTCCATCGTCAGCGAATAGTGCTCAGGCATTGGAAACCTATGTACAACATACGTATAACCTATGTCGGCGGCGTGGCTCAGTGGTTAAGACGTCGGTCTTAGGCTGGCTGACTTTTCCTGATCTACGCCTGATCTATGGTTGACATGTGACCACTTCGTAGGTAAAATGTCCGCTATGGGTCAACCAACCAGGCAAACTCAGCCTTCCATCCATTCGGGGTCGGTAAATGAGTAGTAATCCACTCAAGTACATGGATTGCGGAGGTGGAGACTGTCGGCAGATCAGGGCTGCGTATGGCCGTTCGTCGTAGGCCAAACTCTGTGGGCGCAGGTTTAGCCTATACGGCCTATATAGGTTATTCGCCTGCACTGTCTGTGATGCACAGCGCCGCTGCAGCTGCAGTTG
>Ga0056115_1001872_pt1 | contig 10439 bp, 6 predicted proteins | sample WorMetOlspDAHAB1_FD_77007 | JGI IMG/M metagenome (GOLD analysis project Ga0056115, IMG submission 77007) | Marine gutless worms symbiont microbial communities from Max Planck institute for Marine Microbiology, Germany - Olavius sp. DAHAB.1 ... | reverse complement strand
GACGTTGTCATAGAGTGCATTCCAGATGCCAGTGCAGCAACCAGGAAGGCATGACTACCAATGACAGAAATTGCCCGTGTGTCTGTGGTTCAGTATTTGCATATTTGCATACGTACATAAATTAGTAAATTGGCCAATTGCACTGAGGCAATTTCGTTGAAGCTTTTCTCGTGATAAAAGTGTGTTGAATATTTATTGCGTAGGTTTGCGGCCAGAGGGAGACTTAGATCTGGAAGTGACGCGACTGGACGGTGGCTTAACTTCGTATTCCATGAATGAGACTCGCCTGCAGCGAGCTCTGCTTGGTCAGTTCAACAACACATCCACTACACTTTTGCAGTGGTCTAGTGGTTAGCACATTTGACTTTGGCGCGAGAGGTCCCAGCATTGAACCGTCACTGCAGTGCAGGCAGTTCTGTGTTGTTCATGAAAACCACTGCAATGTACAGACTTGGGCATGGGCTGCACACTTACTGCAGTGCCTAAGTCGACTCAGCCTGCCACCCTCCGAGGGATTGTAAAATGAGTATGATGAATTATGGCTAAGTTATGACACGAATGGCGATGGTTGAATGTTGGGGGCCTATAGCAGCCTACCTGCGGACTCAAAGCTCAAGCTTGCAGCTTGGCCTACGAGTTGTTGGCCACCTATCTCTGGCCGACTTTCACGTTAAGTCCCGAGTGAACTCTCGCATGTGGCTTTGCCGCAGATGCCGCTAAAATTATCAATCAGTCAATCAATCAGTGATTTTTAAAAAGTGGCCTAAGTAACCAAAGCCACTACACAGTCCACTAAACTGCTATAGGCAGAAAGATTGTTGCAGTAAAAACGTTTTCAGGTGATACCTGGAAGACTGTAACGTTGGAGCTAAGACAATGTGTTCCGTTGTCGTCCTGGTATTGCTGCAGATTCCTTCACTGGACGTTTCCATCATACCTTGCTGACGAATTTTACCCTTCATCTTATGATGAGGCCCATCATCTTCTCCGCTCCACTTCGTCGTGATCGCTTATTGTTCGACGCACCTGTCTTTCAACCACCGTCAACCGAGCTTTTCCATTTGCTGCTTTCCGGCTGCTACAGAACTTCACGTTGGCACCGCCACTAACTGTTTATAGGAAATGACTGACTACTTTCTTGTAGCGCCCACGACATATATAACACTGAATTGTTATATTTGCTTCCTATGCTTTACTTTCTTTACACGCTACACACATACACTGGTTATATGCCGGGAGATGACAGGATAGTCTAATTGTGCTGGAAGTGCCGTTAAATGCCCACAAACTTAGAATTGTCTGTTGTGTGGTTTATTGTTGAAGGCCAATATGGTGCTCTGGGTCCGCCTTCGAAATGACCTATATTGCGTTGGGTGGGACGTTAAACTCTACTTACTTACTTACTGGTGCTCTGGATTGGTGAATAAGTCCACCTCTGATCAAGTGTCCGCCTCCGAAATGACTTGCATTATGTCGGGTGGGGCGTTAAACTCTATTCACTCACTCCTGACCGAGTGTTGTAAGTGGGACTGAATCAGGGTCACTTGTTGTGTTTATTATGTTTACGTTTATCGAGTTGTGTAATGTGTATTTTCCCGCATTGCTAAGTTTTGTCAGTATCAGTCTGTCGAGACTTGACCACCTTTGAAATGACCTCGGCTGTTTCGGGTGGGGCACTGCGAAACTCCGCTCATTCACTCGGTTATTGTTGAAATTTGCAGCTGAGACGCAGGCCTGCCGCAAATTGCTGACTATCCTCGGATCGGTTGACATGTGCGTTGAACCGCCGCATCCGATGAACATTCAGCTGATGAGTGTGCCGATGATAGAACAGCTGGTGCTCAACTGCGAGGAACCGCAACAACAGGAGTCCGGGGTCATCCTCTGCAATGTTCGGCTGCTGCACAAAATACTTATGAACGAATGTCAGACGCTTCCTGCTGCCATGTCGGGCCAGCGGTCACTTATACTGGAGGTTATAATTTGGAATACCATCATCATTGTCATCATTAATGATTATTTCGACTGCACCTTCTACAAGGTGAATGCATGCACATTACAATTAAAATCAAATTCAGTCAAAATCAGTTTATTGCACACATGACAAAGGCACGAGTTTACAATAAAGTGATCGCAGTGCAGTATATAAATACAAACTTGTGCAAATATTGCGGTTACACGTAATACATTGTTGACAGTTAAATCAAAAGTAAATCCGTAAAGACAAGTGAAAAAATACAAAACAGATAACATAGAATAAAATGATGATGGTTTGCTGAAAATGTCTGTAAAGTTCACAGTTAAAGGCTTGACCATAAACGAATGTCTTGTGTTTACGCTTGGTGTGGCTGGTGTCATGGAAAAAATATTTTCCTGCAGAGCATTCCATGCCTGTGGACCTGCAAAAAAGTTTGTACATAGGCATGGAAGAGAATAGTTGGTTTTATTGACAGAGTGGAATTTTTGTTCGAGTAGATATTTTCAAAAGCCACATATCGCTGCTGCAGTGGCATTTTATTGTCACAGACAAAGCGGGCATACAGCCTATAGGCCACGCAGTGCCAGCCCGCGCCCACAGACTTTTACCTGTAACCAAACGGCCATACGCAGCCCTGGTCTGTCGTTTGAAGGTCTCCATTGTAGTAAATGAGTAGTAACTCATTTATCTACGTCCTAGATTTTTTTATTTTATTTATTATTTGATTGTCACTTTGGATACTATTCCACGAGCTCGGACTGGTAGCTACGAATTCTTGGCGAATTCAAGTTATTAATTTTTTACACTTCTGGAAAAATAGCTGTGTTCCGCATTGCGTGATTTGCCGGCGCCGCACAGGAAATCCAGTACGTTTGCAAGTGCGCGGTGGAGAGGAACTCTTACCAGCTGTCGGTGAGTGCGCGGCGTCAGTCATTCGAAGCGTGGAGACAGCTAGTCGAAGTGCTCTTAACCGGCTGTCCTGCCGATTTGCTCGCTGGTGAACTGCGACAGAATGTTATTTTTGAACTGCTGCAGGACCTTCTTGATAAGGCATGGTCATTCGGTTTTTTTGAGTATGGCGTTGGTTAATGCCGATGTTTATATGTGAATGGTTGGTTACATTTGACCTCAGCTCAGAATGCTTTAATCCAGCTGAAAACGTTTTTATTTAACTAAACTGTGGCGCTGGGAGACTGTTGCCCATAGAAATAATCTTTCCAACTAACTAACATTTAGTTCTGTTAATTTGTTCATCAGTAACCATGAATTGCTATTATTGCTGATGCTACTCGACTGGCCTAATGCACAGGATCACAGGTTGCCTCTGTGTAAGTTGGTACCAGGGCAGCTGGGAGGTAAACAGGCACACCATGCCCTCCGAAGAATCAGAGATCAGCACCACCATATGAGCACTCTTTGGCAGGAATTTCCATTTACCTTTTATCCTATAGTTTCCAGACCAAGTATATTAAGAGGTGACGTATTATTTCTGGTGGTTTTGCGTTGTTTGGGTTTTTTGTGATGTATTTGGTTATGTGTCTTTTCCTGTACTTTTTGTTTTCGTCTTCTCCATCATTTCTCAGTTTTCTTGAATTATGCATTTCCCTACAAGTAATATTTTCAACTAACTCGATCTTTTTTAGTTGCATCATACATTTCAAGCCACAATATAGCCTATTTGTGCTGAAGTGCCAATAAATCCCAACAAACTTACCCAATACCAAATGTGGTTGCAGTGGATCGATTTCCTAATTGATTTATAGATGAAATTAATAGTTATGGATGATAAATATATCCTTCTGTTTATCATATATTAAATATTCTGTATGAAGTTTAGTTTGTAAAAGATGTCACGTTTGTAAAAAGTGCCCACACAGTGACTGCCATTTTGGACACTAATCGATATTCTTATTTACTTAATTGCTGCTCGTTTGGTTACTGTAAACTGTAGGCTTTTTTGTTATATATCCTACAATTTAGAATAACCAGACCATTTGTCATTTTTTTACGAAATAAACTACATATAGTATATTTAGCAGTGGAGGGATATATTTAACATCTATGTCTGTGATTTGAACACACGAATAAATTAGGAAATCGGGCCATTGCAGGTGTCTAAACATGACGCGGTGGCCGATCTGACACGCCCAGTGGCTGGCATACTTCTCACACTGCTGTCCAATCTCAGTCAGACATTCCGCATGGCAGACCTGGCCGAAGCAATGGATCCGCCTTCGGCCGACACCGAGCAGCTGTCGCAGTACATTGCACTGCTTGACGACGGACGATCGCTGCCTTTGGTGAAGTCAAAGTCGGGCGGCGTTTCGTGTGGTGGAAGTCGGGCGTCATATGCAGCGTCGTTCCAAGTGGTTCTGCGAGGACTTCTGCAGCACGTGATCAGCTGCAGTGAGTGTAACTACATTCTCAGGCGTCCCAGTTGTCCTGAAATTCCTGAAATTTCAAAGTTGTCCGGAAATTGTCCTGAATTTAAAAATTGTCCTGGAATTTTAGTCATTCAATACAAATGCCCTGATATTGACCATCAGTTTTTCCGTAAAATATAGCTGTTTAATATTTTGTGATATACAAATACAAGGCACAATTACTATTTCATTTACTTTGTTTGTAATCTTGTAATGAATGACTGCTTTCTTTATGTTTATGACTGATTTGTGCCAGGTAACCCTAATGAATTTCTATGTTTTAAGAGTTTTGAGACCGTAAAATGTCCTGAAATTTACTAAAAACTTGGTCCTGAAATTTCAAAAATTGCTGCTGGGACCCAAGCATTCTGATGAACCGCTGTGCCAATGTATGCTGATGTGCAGCCATAGGCATATCTGCGTAGATTTTTTGTTTCCATTTGCCGAGAGATCACGTCAAATTTGGAGAAATTTATGAACTTAGGATGAAGTTAACACAGACGGTTAAACTTTAAAACTTACAACATGTTAACGACAACAGGGATTGAATATCAGGGTGAATGGTTAGTGCTAAACGCCCCACCTGAAACTGTTTTGTTCATTTAGGAGGTGCTATAACAACAGTGACATAGTTGTTTATCATTATTTAGAGTTGTACAGTCTTTATCTCTGACGAAGCATGCTTATTTTTATTTTCCAATTTTTAAGGAAGCGTTACAGTGATATAATGTGTCACTGGCGTCTGATAAATACGCATTTTGTTTTGTCAAAAGTTATGACAATCTTAGGATAATCTTTGGAAAATATTCTGAAGATTTTATGTAATTCGGGTCCCTGTAGTAATGGGATCATCCATGCAGCCTCGGCTGAAGCAGCCTATCGTTGGGCGTACGGCTAACGGCTTAGTATATTGTGTGGCCTGGATGAGTATTCAGTATTTCTGCAGGGAACGTAGGTGTTGAAGAAGATTTTCGTGTACAGTAGGCTGTGAAGTCCGTCTGGAGCTCATTTCCTGTGATCTTTGAGTTGGCGAGGGTTAGAGCCACTAAAGCTAGCATACAATAAGCCAGTATGCCAGCAGTCCTGCTAACAGGCCCCACTGCTACGCAGAACTCGCCGTTTCTTCCCAGTGGTCGCCGAGACCATCACCAATACTGATTGCATGACCCATGGAGCTATGGCCAGGCTTAGTGGACCTAAGTGGCTGGATGGCAGGCTCGTGGACCTTCCAGTGGTCACCAGTTCTAGTACTAACTGGACTCGACGTAGCTTAATACTCCTGATATGACCAACGCCATTACCAGTACGCAAAACTGGCTGCCAAAAGTGGCTGTTGCTATGCAAACAATTTCATTGACATTTTTAGTTTTGAATGCATTATTAACTTTTGTGTTGAATGTTCCATGAATTAGGTGGGAGTCCGCCTCGCATAAGAGCGTACCTCTATGGAAGCCTGCTGTACTACCTTACGATTGCCAAGAAACAGAAGTCGCTACACATCTCTCTGACAAGTATGATTTGTTGCTTGCAATATCAGCATACCAAGCTGTGCCAATGTATTATTACTCCCTGTAATAATAATAATAATAATAATCCATTCATATAGTGCCATTTACATAGCTTCAGCTAGCTGGCTATTACATTTGTATAGACTTGAGAGCTGTAGAATAAGCCCATGTCTAATGTTCTGTCTAAAGTGTTGTTAGAGGCTGTGTTTGTACCCTGGGTGGCCTTTTGTGTTTCTGTGCTTAATTGTTTGCATGAATTGAGTAACTTGAGTTGTGTATTTTTCTTTTAAACTTTTTTTTATCAGCGTCACCCAAACAATTGGAGGTAAAGGTGTCACTTTTTACATATTACGGGGAAGTTAATGACATTTGTCATGATGTGTAATTTTTTGCTGACGATTTTTTTAAGTCATGACGTTTATGGGAAAAAATACGAATATCCCCTTTGTTTGTGACAGATATCTGCCCAGTTATTCTATAATATTGTGAAAATTGCCGTTATAATAAAAATTTTAGAACGATGTATTCTCGGGATCTCAGTACTGTGTAAATTTAGTTTGATTGATACATTAATCGATAAATTGATTGATTGATAAATGGATCGATCGATGGATGGATGGATCGATCGATGTATAATCAGCAACATCAGTAGGAGATTTGCTTGTGTGTTTTCCAGCCGACCCTGGCATTGGACTACTCGGCAGTGACTTTGACCGACTTACTCGCGACAACCTTTCAACCATAAAGAGCTTTGGTTCCAACCTGATGGACATTGTTTGTCGCGATGCATGCGATGGTCATAACGTTGGACGGGTTTGTTGTGTAAACTAGTAATTTTTTTTGAACTGTGGCTTGTTTCTGTTGAGAAGAAACGAGAATTGTTAAGAGTTTAGTGCCTAGAGTTTTAATATACGTTGAGAGTGTAGTTCAGGTTTCAGATTTACTGCGCTGGCCTTCTAGTTCAAGGCCTTGAAATGGCCTTGAACTTTGAAATGCTGAGAAAGTCCTTGAATTGTTTTTCAGAATGAGAAGAATGCCTTGAAAAGTTTGGAATATAGCAGAGCGAATCAAATGTTCGATGGAAGTATTTGGTTACTGAAATGTTCACTGGTGGACCATTGGTAGAAGAACTGACCACTTTTGTGGTATGATATATTGATAGATTGTGGATCAACGACCTTGAATTAGCTTTGAATAATTGAAGGAAAAAAGTCTTTGAAATAATGAAGTGCCTCAAATTGTGTTGGACAATAGCTGCAAAAATGCGCTCGTAAGCCTAAAATAACCAAATTATTTGACAGAATTAGCCTTTTCTCTTGCTTTTGTGACTGCTGGTCAGCACGTCGCTAGAATAATTAAAATATTTTAGTGGTTTAATGCTGATGTACTCAGTTGACAACCCTTATGTTTCATGAAAACCGAGAATTTGTTTCTGGTTTTCAACTCGCTCTTGAATTACATAAGAGGACTATAATATTCCATTTCTTCAACTTTGCGCAAGACTTGTCTACATCTAGTCAAAGAACCGTATCTTCAGCGTCTGTACCTATCAAGCATATTTTTGACAGTACAGCTTGTGAACATATGTTTGAGTCGAGCTGGTGGAAGTTGGTTTTGGAATAACTTTAAGTAAACAGCTTATTTTTAGTCAGGTACATATGTTGTAACCTGAGGCATTTACTATTGCTCCTTTATATATTAACCTACCACATATCTTAACCTACCATTTTGTTTTTCATTGCTTTTATACTGTTGGTAGGGCTCTGTAGCCTGTAAAAATCGTCCCCAAAATTACCTATTATGTGTCGGGTGGGACGTCCGTCAAACCCTACTCACTCACACTCACTGCTGTTGATGTTGGTTAGTTTTGGGAGTTGTATTTTTGCTGCCACAACATGACTTGTCTTCACACAGTCAGAGTAATAGAATTGGGGCTTGAGCATGCATATGTTTGTTACATTAGTCATTACTGTTGACGTATGATGTGACAGATGCTGGCATTTGCCGTACTCGACACGTTGTTGGCGGTGGACTCCCAGAGGGTCTGGTTCAGCCATCTTTCTTCGCACGGCTACCTCCAGCACATTGTCGACAGTCTGCTGCAGGACGATGACACCCTGAGAGGCATGCTGTCTCCGCAGCCAGAGCCGCTACGTGCTCTCTACATCTTCCAGTCCAAAATTGTACGCTGCTGCTGTTGTTATTAGTGCAGATTGCACAAGTTCTTAGTTCGTTTAGTTGTGACAACTTTGCTGTTTATTTGATTTATTAATTGTTTGGTTTGTAGTTTAAAATACAGACGTGTTTGTCACAAAGTCGCGAGTGTAGCGACATATTGCTGCATGGGATTTAGCACTGGAGTAGATAGGGGAGAAGGCGATGTGGTCGCACATTGAGTTGAAGTGGCGTTGTGTTGAGTTTTGTTACTGTACACTTGTCGTAGCAAACATTGTTAATACATTTAATTAGTTTATGTTGTTTTTTTGTAAATTAATTTCGTATATACATTTTATATGCTGCTCGCCTCTCGTTTCTTTTAACTACATGAAATACTGTGAGAATGTTGCGAAGAACTTTCTTCTTGTTGAATCGAGTCGTATATTAAGTTATTTGACTTGGTGTTATTCTGGCAGGCATTTTTGACTCGGATCTGCGAATCTTCAGCCAGCACTCGCATTCTTTTGGAGTGCTCGTTGCCGGCAAGATTGGCCCAGTGTACGGTCTTCGACATGAGGCCAGAATCAGACAAGTAAATTACACGCTTCAGCTTTTTCAACCTAGTTACAGCATTATTTGTGTGGGGTACCGATTCTGCATTGGACTGGTGATCGAGAGGTCGTGGGTTCGAGTCTCACCCACTGGGTTGTCGAGTGTTGCCTTTGGCAGGCCTCATACACACTTGTGCATCTGTCACCAAGCAGTACAATCTGGTACTGGCTAAAGGTCGGTGATGCTCTGAGGCTAGGAGAGTAACCATGGTCCGGATGGAAAGTAACGGCAGCCTACCACCGGGTATATGACTAGCGTCACGTGAAAGTAAGTAAGTCAATTTGTAGAGCGTATCGCCCTGAAACATATCTACCACACTAAATGCATCAGTACAATGTAAATAAATGCGTCTTCAGCAGACGTCTGAAGCAGTCCCTACCAAGATCCGGATCTCTCAAGCTGTCTGGTAGAGAGTTCCAAAGCAGTGGGCCAGCTACGAGAAGGCCCGCGAACCGCATTGCGGAACCACCAAAAAACGCCGAGTAGCGGATCGAAGATGCTGCCGTGCTGAGACGTCAAACACTGGTATGCAGAGGTCTGTCAGGTATCACGGTGCTTGGCCGACATGCTGGCTGCCTGTCTAGAGACTGGGATTGGCTCCTGCCTCTTTTGCTGTATTATATGACCTATGCTATGCTGGGGAAGGAAGAGGGCGTTAAAGTTTACGCACTCACTAAGCTCTGGGAACAAGTTGGTGAATATGTTTTGGTTAGCTTGTTTTAAGTGTGCGTTTGTTTTAAGTAATATTATGCACAAACTGATGGAGACTTTTCAGGAAATTTGATCTATGGTTGGAATTGGTCATGACACTAACCGATTAGGTTCGGAATTTATCTTCCCGAAATTGGGTTCTTTGTCCATTTTTCACTGCATGGAACATGGCTGAACAGGCACTGACTGAGAGGTAGTTTTGCCCATTTTTTCGATGGCCAGTGTGCTTGTCTAAACTGCGTGTTTGTGGCAGGTACTCTGCTCATCACTGTGAATATCCAGATTTGCACAGATGATGCTGCTGCGAATTATTAAAATGGAGTGTGAGTGAGCGACACAGTATGGGTCATTTTAGAGGCGTAATGGAATGCGAATGAATCTTTTGCGTTACAGTCGATTAATGTAACTTCGGTATTTATACAGGATGGTGGAGAATTTTATTCCGTCGGTTCTCGCACGATATCGCCAACAAATTCTGTTTCCCGTTTTGCGTCTCTTGTCGGCGGTTCTCATGTCTCTGGGAACGGACAACCAGTATGCAGTGAATCAGGTTCAGTTTCTGCCGTTGTTGTGTGTATTTAATGCATGTATGTACATTATGAAGAAATAAATAGGGAGTTGGAATTAACTCTATTATTTGTTACCAGTGGAAGTAAGGAAGTAAACGGCAGGCTAGGGCCGCGTGCAGCTGTATGGCGGCACAGTGTGTACGCTACAGACGTAGCCTGCTGCCGCCTAGGCTGCACGGCAGCACCGTCTGTGATGACGGCGCCGCTGAAGGCATTATGCACAAATGCTGCGCTATACAAGTGAATCTTTACCTTTTTACTTTTAAAGAGGCATACAGTGTCACACTGGCCCCGTGTTGTGGTCCTACACTTTTAGCTGGTGCCTGGCTGAGGGCTGAAGAATCGGAGATTGGTGTCCATTGGCTTGGGAAGGACTTCACTTACTGTTAAAGGTAAAAAGGGAAAGGCATAGCACATATAGCGCTACAAGCGGCAACTGCAGCTGCAGCGGCGCTGTACGTCACAAGGCAGCCCAGGTCTG
>Ga0056115_1001871_pt1 | contig 10440 bp, 7 predicted proteins | sample WorMetOlspDAHAB1_FD_77007 | JGI IMG/M metagenome (GOLD analysis project Ga0056115, IMG submission 77007) | Marine gutless worms symbiont microbial communities from Max Planck institute for Marine Microbiology, Germany - Olavius sp. DAHAB.1 ... | reverse complement strand
TTATTATTATTATTATTATTATTATTACTATTAATGCACTTCGGTTTTTTGGATTATGTGCTGTTTAGCTGTCCGTTTCTACATCCCGTTGTCGGTGACGTGGAGAGAAGATTTCATTATCGTTACTTTAAGACATGTGCTTGCGTGTACGATGTCGACTCCAGTGGAATCTGTATAAAGAATGGTGTGCACTGCCCCTATGCTCACGGACCTGCCGACTTACGTGCGCCTCTGCTTGATATTCGGGATGTGAACGAAGATGATCAAGAGCTGGCTACGAAAGCATTCTCTATTCTAGTTCAAGAGACATACTTTGAGGACCCAGCGTGGAATGGTGTGGCAAACTACTGTTGAATATTATATATTCTGCTATGAAATTATGGTAATATAGATACTGTATTTCTTCGTTTGCGGGCAGTTTTTTTAATCAGCATACTATGCTGTACTGTTTCTGTGCATGAACGGTTTGTAGTGATGGACGATGTAAAAATTTCAAAACTTGATTGATTTTGATGTTTGTTTTTAAAATCCCAATTTTTATTAAAATCATTTTTTTCCGCCTAATGACTTGAATGATCCCTGTGTTAAATAGTAAGTGCGCTTAGTACGGCTTCTGGTCTATAGCCTTCATAGATCTGTCCATTCTCCACTATATGCAGACAGCAACAGGATGAGTAGGCAGCCGACAAACCAGCAAATTAACTTGCTTGTGTGCTCAGTTAATTAATTCAGTGAAATGATAGAATGATTGACAGTAGAGCCTTCAGTGCCAAGCTTAGTGGTTGGTGGAGGGGTGGGCGTCGTCTGTCAGTGGTGGCCATTGCCGTTACAATCTTAGTTCTCCATGGACAGTGTGTCAAGACAAGAATCTTGTGTAACACTCTCATGATGTCGACACACGCTATGTTGGTTAATTTACGCTAGCACCTAACAGGCACTTGGTTGTTTGCTGTCGTTCAGGCATTCATGTGCTCGTGACACGGACTTTGTCTCAGTAATCGTTGAAGCTCCATTCTACAGTGCATCTGTTGACAATATGCCAGTGCAATCAAAATTTGTGCTAAAAGTCTGTAAAACGTTGATATTGTGATTTTTAAGATTTTGTGAAAAAAATCGCAATTTTCTTTGTTGAATATGGGAATCGTCCATCACTAACGGTTTGTGAGACTGTTTTGATATATAGACAAAGAATAATATGACATTGTTATGTTAAGATTTGAAAAACTGTACTTGCATTGAACAAGACATATTGAAGTCATTGTAGAGAGATGACTTAACATGTTATTGTTTTCGCTATCTTTTTTTATTTTCGTTTTAAATAAAAAAATATTATTTGATTTTTTATCATTGCTGCAAATCTAGTAGATGTGGCCAAAGACAGAAAGTTATTATTCAACCACTTAGACACCACCTGCCATGTTTTTTTAAACAAAATTTTGTTTCTTTTAACCATTTCTCACCACTGTTTGGGCTTAGTTGGTTTTCATACATTTGTGACTTATTGTCAGTTTCGTGTGTATTTATGTGATTCACACGAAGACCCACTCTACGTGCTGATCAACTATAAGACAGAGCCATGTCGTAGACCTCATCGTTTGTGCCGACAAGGTTATGCGTGTCCGTCATATCATACTGTTAGAGACAAGCGACGCAGTCCATGTACTCATAAATACAGGTCTGTCTCATAATATACGTCTTAACAGGGATGCCATCAGTAGAGTAGTTGGTTTCATTGTTCGTTTTTTTTTTAGCAGTGCCGACAACAGATGGTTGTATTTTACATAAATTTTGACAATGTTTTACTGTTTAAGACATTTTGGAGATGCATGTGTACATGTCTGCGTGATCTCTCTCTTTTTTGTCTTTAGTGTGGAATTATTGTTGCAGTACCAAAGCCAATATAGTGTGTGGTCCATTTGCCATTTTATCACAGTGGTTGAACTCTCTGTGATGTCTAGCCATGCCAGTTTTTCTAAGCTTACAGCTTATCTGTCATCATTATATCCTTTTGATCTGTTTGTTTGTGCTTCGACCATCCAAAATGTCTGAAATGTCAGTAGTGTTATGCATTTGGTTTGGTAGCTGCTCTGTGCAGTCTACGCAAACAGTCGGTGTTCAGTTGAGGCAAATTTGTATTGCGCCTTATGCCGATACAGATGGAGGAACAAGGAATGAAATAGAAACGGATGAAAGTGATATAAGTAAAACTGCCAAAACTATTTGATGTACTTTCTAATTACCAGGATATGATTTGATAAAACAGTGCTGTCTTGATGACTTTTGAAGGTCGAGGCCACCGGAATACTTTGGAGCTCTTCTGAGATTTTGGACGCTCCTGCCGTACTTGAGCCACAGAACCAATCTTAAGCATTTAAGCGCCAGATACTTTGAATGCCAGCAACTGTAAAAAAATTTGTCATTAGATGCTACCGTATGCTGATTGGCTGTGCAGCGTACATGAACCCTAGATATCCTGATGCAAAATATGATGCAACTTGAGAACAAACCTGGGACCTGCCAGTAATGGACTTGTTATGGCATCACCACAGCTTAACTGGCTGACAAAGTCATTGAGCTGAGCAGCAGTATGAACAGTTTTGTAGGCTACTTCATTGAGTTGATTCCGTTAACACTTCCAAACCCGAACTGAAAACATTTCTGTTTGCCCAGGCTTTCTAGCTTTTTGTGTTTTAGCTTCTGCACATCGTAAGATGCCCTTGTTGTGTTTTGTGCACTTATGTTGCCGTAATCTTGACTTTATTGATATGATATGGTAATGCATTGGTAATGAGTAGATGAAGTGCGATGGTTTATGCAAGTTCAGCATGTTGTGTCGATTGTGTGTGCTTTTCAGGTCAGCTCCGTGTTCACTGGTGAAACCGGACGAAGAGTGGGGCGAGTTTTCGGCGTGTGAAGCAAGTGAGAATTGCGGAAGCTGCCACACGCGCACTGAACAGCAATTCCATCCAGAGGTAGCCATTAGCCGGCCGTTTTGTTGGTCGATTTGTCAGTCGATTTTGCAGATTGTTTTTTTTTCCATTACGATCACTGCTCGCATCAGGATTTTCAACGTGGCCAATACTGTGATGTCACTTTGGAGGTGCATGAAGCAATGTATTTAATTAGTCCCAGAAAAGTACGATCAAAAATATCCATTTTCAGACACTTATTTCGGATGAAGCCAGTATAATTTTAGGATTGCCTTCATCTAGAACCCCTCTTCCCAATTTATGTATGAGAGTGAAGTATGTTGTTACTGCATGATGTAAGGTTGAAGATCTGAATCTTTTTTGTGTTGACTATGTGGCTGTCTGTGTGCATGTTGCAGCCGTTATATTATTTTTGTTTATTATCAACAGATCGATTCTGTTACGCATAACTCATCACGTTTTAGTGCTGCATGTGGAACATCTTGCTTGTTTCCGTAAAAAGTTTTGCTTCAGCTGAACGAAGGACTGTATAAGGGTATAAGTCAACCAGTCGTTGTGTAATGTAACTAAAAATACTAAAAATAGGTTAGTTGAATAAAAGTCGAAAGTGGTACATTGGTGTCAGCGTGGTACAGTTGCTGTAGAATTCATGAAGGTATGTTGTTTGACTGTTGTGTCACCACGTGTAACTGTAGACATCTGCCCGTTTCATGTTTGACAGGTTTACAAAAGCACAATCTGCAATGATGTAATGCAGCACAACTACTGTCCTCGTGGAATGTTCTGCGCCTTCGCCCACAGTGAAGGTAAGTTGTGTTTTTGCGTGTTAAACCAGCTTAGGTGGTGATTTAGATGTTGAACTTCCTAAAAATTGTGACGTGAAACAGAATGATGATTTGTTTGAGCATCGAGTCTTGTAAATGCCTCAGCTTGTGGTGGCTGACCAGTGATCCCCACATAGCCAGTAACAGATATATTTAGGATATTAACAGCAGATAACTGTTTTTGTGGCATTTCATCCTTCCGTCGATGCTGATAAACTGTGACCTTTGTTTTTTTTTGCAGATGAGCTTCATATTCAGTGGGAAGTTCTGCTGGAGACCGAGACTAAAACTTTGTCGGCTTCAGTTGATACTACTGTTCATGCAAACAGTGCCGTCGAAAACGTTCGTGATCAGCAGGTTCTTGTTATTATTTTTTCTTCTTACAGCCAATATTTGAGTGATACTATCGGATAATAAACTGTGAGGCAAATTTAGTACGTTGGATTGACAGCAGAAAGTTGTCTCATGACTTTCAGTCAGCAGCTTCATTATTCTCCACTACCATTTCCCCCTCCCCTCCCTTTGACAAATCTAAAGCCGTGGTGATAATGTCTTGATGTTAAAAGGGAATATTATCAGAACTCTTGTATATTGCCAACATGCTACCTCTTTAATGAGGGTGTTATTTATGTCGCTGGTCATCCACTACTGAACAAGAGATGTACAAAACTCCCAGGATGTTTCCATGCCCCTAAACATAACCTGTTTAACTGTCTCACTGATAACCACGTTTTAACTAAACTGTTATTAACTTTTATATCCTTATTGTGCTGAAGATGCCGTTAAACCCCAATCAATAAATCTTTGCTGTCAGTGTTGTATTTGCCCAACAGTTGTTACAGACTGGCATGTAACTCGGGTCACAACAAAATTGTTGTCGGCTACAGAGGGTGGCCGATACCTTTGGTCATTATTAGCTGATGATGCACATGTGTCCAGTGCTGAAACCATGGCCAAAACACTGTGATTATGAAGTGCATGGAATTTAGGTTTGTATGGCAGAGATGTTGAGCAGCATTTGTCCCATTTCCATGCAGTTGGAGTGTTATTGCCGGCATATTAGCTTCACAAGCCAGTATTTTGGTTGTACTCAGGGTGCCTTGGTGACTAGTTCTGCTGGCAGTAATCAACAGAATGAATCTGGAAATGCGCTGGCTGATGCACGCAAAGCTCCTGGAGCTGAAAGAGAAGATGGTGTCGTACGTATTACTCCCATTTCATATTCTGTGTTCGCAGTAGTTGTGGTTATGCAGGGGATGGTGGAGGGTAAGGGCCTTTCACTAACTGGGGGTCTGCTGCCAAACTGTTCATTTTTATTTCTCACTCCTGATAGTTGTCTACAAAAGAAAGAACTAAGTCGAAATTTCATTCTTTAATTTCTTATACTGAATATAATCAGTAGTGTTTACTCACTCAGTAACGTATTTGTTTAATCCTAAAGCTTTTTCAGTCTCCCACTTTGTGTCCTCCCCCCCCCAAAGTAAGCTAGGCCTGGTCCTCCCACCAGTGAAATCCAACCATTTGATTATGTAATGTAACACTTATTGCAGTGCCATCTGGCAACATTTTACATTTTGTTAAATTTTTGCTGTAATTAAACTGTCGAGATGTCGAAAAGTATTCATAGTCAGTTAATGACCGAAATAGCTTTTAGTATCTGATGTTCATTGCTCTGCAGCAGTGAGTGATGTTCCAATGCCTAATTTCTTAGATAAAATATTAATTTCGGGGCAAGGCAAACTAACACTGTTGAATTCCAGACTTAGTTTGAGTTTGTTGTCAAATTTGAATAATTGATTCATCATGCCAATATTTGAAAACTGTTTGTCTTCAGTAGTATACACACTGATCCAACGTTGAGTTCCAACAGTTTTCAGAAACTCACTTAAAGGGGATTTATTTGCAAGTTTATAGCACACTCAGCGCATTACAGTTGCATCATGATTTTGCGCTATATAAATACACGATTGACAGTAACAGTGCAACATCTGTGTTTGACGTAGGAGACTTCATAGGATGTGATAAATTGCAGATGGTGTGGAATTCAGTACAATTTCAATAAAATTTAGATTGCTAACGACCGAATCAAACATCCTTTTATGACATTTGATCCCATTTTGACAATTTTTGTTGTGGTTTTGGAAAGAAAGAACGTCGCCTCTTGTTTGACAGATGCCGTGCAGGCGAGTGGCACATCTGTCTGGTGACATGATTGAGCCGAATGAGTTACCGAGACGTCGAGCATTCTCTCTGTCAGTTGGCAAGAGCAGCAATGTCACGTATGCTGCGGTGCCTTGTCAAAGTCCACTGGTGCTCAAATCATCCTCAGTGTCTTCTGTGACGTCGAAGGATTTCGTGCAGTCTGGCGATGGGTGGGAATCTGTCGTTGGTAAGGCAACGAATGCTCCATGATTAACTGCAGTGTTTGTATTTTCAGTTGCCAATATCGGCAGTGTCTGTTAATTGACTTTTGTCAATGTTGAACACTTATCAATTTTGGTACTTACTTTCTTATTTTGTGTAGTCATGACACTAACCAAGAATTTGCGTCATTTTATGTACAGTATAACAGGAAGTAAGTAAATGTGTGCTTTTTTAAGGGCCATGATCATGGTCAAGAAGGTGTGAGATGGCAGCAGACATCATTGTGTTGACATTAAATAACCTGTCACTTGCACATGACATGACATAAAACACTCGTAGTTATGACAAATTTGTGGGTGCTGTATTGGTTTATAGAGACATTGCTGTTGTTTGTTGTAGCCTGTCGGTCATGGCCATCCTCTCGGTCACCACAAGCTGAGACCTCAGTAGGCCCAGTGCTCAACTTGATACCACACAATGGTCGGTGTATGTAGCAGAACAAAGCTGAGGTGTATGCACGTGTGTGTGTGTTGTGAGCAGTCTTTGTCCAGTTTCTTTTAGGTAACCGGCCACACTGCGCTTTCCACAACACTGTCCATCCTACCTCATCGACTCAAGAGATGGTGGTGGTTAATTTTCAGTTCATGTATATGGCAAGTACTGTTTCCGTTGTAACAGTTTCGGTGCACTGAATTTGCCGATGCTGTTTTCGTGGCAGACGATGCTGCAGTATTTCATCAGCCGGTTGCAGTGACTGACACCCTGTTGTATGGTGACGGTGCAAGTGGCAGTTTATTGGCGGAAAATCGAGCTCAGTTGATGATGGATCGTCAGTGGCAACGGCAGCAGTTGGAACAGCTGCACTCCGAATTGTCTACTGTCGACTCACGGATTGGTCATCTGCGCACATTGATGGACCTTGCACGGAGTGTACGTTCAATATTGAACGTATGGTAACTCAGGGATTTGCAGACAAACCAGTTCGCAGACTGGTCAATTCTTGGACTGCAAATTTTATAATAAAAAAAAATCAAATACATATAGAGCAGTTGTCTAATCATAGTTTTCAGTTCTCATTTTGAATAAATATTTCCATGTATGGATCAGTCCATAAATTGTTTAATAAACTTTTTATTCAGATGCATAACAGACTGCAAATTGGTTAGTCCGCAAGTCATCCAGTAACCAAATGTATCATTGTAATGTAGGCTTGTTATATTTGTAGTGTTTAGCTCGGTGGCAATATGATAAGCATAGATTAACGTCAATGTGTATACACCAACCGTACTATTAATATCATTGCCATTTGCTGTTGCGGAGCACATTTAGAAAAATGCTGTAATCTTATCCCCAATCAGTTTGTGATGCTAGATATAGCTGTAGTTTCTTCAGTGATAAACCCCAACTGTTTGTTTAAACAGTTTTAATACACTTGTTAACAGTGCAGCGTGTTTGTCTTTGAATGATGGTGTGCATGTTGTGTGTTGCTTTAGGCTTGTGAGAAATGGCGTGTCGATGCTGAATACTGTACTGCAGTGATGAATAGACTCGGCAGTGAGCGTCATCAGGCTCTGCAGCAGGCGGATGAGGTCAGACCAGTGCAGCCACTTTGACCACCTTGAGAATGGACACTGTCGTTTATTTTCCAGAGTGATACTTGTCGCATGCCTCTGTTGAATCTACTTTGTACATTGCTAAGATTGCCATCTTTCTACCTGTTCTGCTTGTGATTAAATTTACCTTGATTTACCTGTTGAGTATAAAACTTACCTGTTCAAGAGAAATAGCAACTCCTGACAGTTGACCGACTGCAGTTGAATTCGTGATCGTGTGATTTATTGCAAATTGTTTCAAATTAATCTGTTGGTCGAAGCTAACATTTGGAGTTTAATAATTTGAAATTAAATTTCTGTGAACATCAGCCTTAATAATAAATAATAAATGTTTCTTGTGTGTGTTGGTTTGAGCTGTTGTTCGGAAGCGTTTTGGTGGACACCAGTTTGTTGTTGTTGCGACTGTGCTGCAGCTGATAAGAGAGTTCGTCTCACTGAGTCGTGAGGTCGAGATGGTGCTCGGCGTTCCATATCTTCGGCCGTTGCAGCGATATGCCGACCTTCAGCAGTCGTCGTTTGAACATCTGCAGCACGTTGGAAGACATCTGCAGTCAGACTTGGACTGTTTGGCTCAGGTTACCTACTTTTCATTGTCGTTGTAAAGTGACTGAACGTTGCAAATGTTTTTGACTGTTGAGCACGTCATGTACTTGCACCAAATATGAGAACAGTGCTTCACTGGCTGTCAGCTTTCACACATTTTATTCTTTTACCCAAATTGTAGCATTGTTTGACTGATGTCAGCCGTATAGCTAAAGTATAATTTTAAAGGCACAAAATAGCCCCATTGTGCTGAAAATGCCATTAAATCCCAGGCAGCCAACGATCATGTAAACTGGCTTTTGTCGGGATGTGGTGCCACACGATGGTTAAGCTATTTGCAAATGTGAAGTTCAACTTTTCTGCCCGGTAGTTTTTTCGCCGTTGACTCATGACACTGTTCTCGACGCGTTCTGATCCAGCCAGTGGAAGTCATTTTCGCTACCATTGTGGAACTTCGCTACCATTGTGGAACTTCTGGAACTCTTCTGACAGTGATCTTGGTGATTGCAGCAAAAGCCAAAATTGGTCGTTTGCGGGATGTGTGTTAGTGTGTGCCCGACTGGCTTTGTCCTTGTGTGTGTGGCAAAGATTCTCGGAGTTGACAGAGAGATGAAGTTGTTTAGCGCCCACCTATGACGAGTCAGACCAGCCTAGAAATAGAGCAGCAAAAAGACTATGAATAATATGAAAATAAAGTTAAAATTAATGTTTGTACGATATTTGAAGCTGTCTGTGGAAAGTTGGCAGCACAGACATTTTCCAGAAGAGCATTCACTCCCATGTTACCAAATTGCTGTTGTATGCAGCATGCTCTTTAACTGCAATGTACTGCTTTTTCATCTTTTCACTGCATTGGTTTTAATTTTATGTTATATATTTGTGATTGCAGTATTTATGCTGTGTGCGAACAGAGACTTTGATTGATAGATTGTTTGATTTTGATGCAGATATTATCAAGCGATCTGTCACTTCACTGTGCTTCATGCAAGCAGCCCGTGTCATCAGTGATCGACACTCCATGCCAGCACTGTGTTCTGTGTTCGATATGTGCATCTCGGTCTCTGGCCTGCCCAGTGTGCGACCCTTCGCTCCACAGATCCTGTCACTCATAAAGTATCTGATGATGGTGACTAATCCAGTGCCGCCTGCTTCAGGATGTTCGAGGCACACGGGAATGAATAGAAGATAGAAAATTTTAGTCCAAACATGTTCTGAATTGCTGCGTTTACTTTTGCGGGTAAGGCCTATTTATACACTTACACAGTGTCTAAGTCGACGTAAAAAATGAACAGCAAATGTTGCGCTTTACCCGTTAATGACCACACCTTAGCCAGTGGTCTGAATATTGTGTCATTTGGTGTGATAAGGAGGCTGGGTAAAGGTATGTTACCAGAAAAATTTCAGCAGTATATTTTTTATTTTGTACAGAGTTATGACACCGTCCTTTTAAAAGGACGCCGAGCACATGCGATACCAAAACATCTGTTCATTGCAGAACTAATCAAGAAAATGTTGATGTGAGTTCATGTCTGTTATCAGCACAAACAGGCTCAGTCTATTTACAGTGAAAGTCTGCAAAACAGTCAACATGTAGTGCTATAAGGCACTTGGCACACTGCCTAGAGACTTTCTTGCCACAATGTCCACAACGCCGCTGTTTCGGGATGCTCTCGATGATGTGGTCGACGCGGTCAAAGCGCACCTCATTGAGCATTCGTTTGTCTTGTGCAATCGACTTGGCATGCTTGGCACTTTGTGACTGGGATGCACAGCGCTGCAGGTAGGCATGAACATTGCGTCTTGTGAACTCCAGCAAGTCGAGCTTGTCGTCTTGACCTGTGACACTGAGCCTGTATAGAACCCAGGCATTGTAAACAGAACTGCTCAGCAGAAAGGTGAAGATGGGCCACCACCATTTCTTGGTGCGCACTGAAATGCGATAAGTGGCTACGTTCAGATCAAGGCGGTCAACACCACCCATGCACTTGTTGTAGGCACCGATTACATGTGGCTGGTTCACATAGACTATCTTCTTCTCCTTGCTGGACCAGCGCCGCACTTGACCGACTGGCTGGACAGAGTGACAGTTGGAAGCGACAGTGACAATACTGTTGTCATGCCACTGCACCAGGATGACATCAGAGTTTTTGTCCTTTATACAAAAAT
>Ga0056115_1001870_pt1 | contig 10440 bp, 5 predicted proteins | sample WorMetOlspDAHAB1_FD_77007 | JGI IMG/M metagenome (GOLD analysis project Ga0056115, IMG submission 77007) | Marine gutless worms symbiont microbial communities from Max Planck institute for Marine Microbiology, Germany - Olavius sp. DAHAB.1 ... | reverse complement strand
TTATTTAACAGTCGAAACATCACTAGCCTAAACCACTAACTGCCCGAAATTGCATTTTGCTAGTTCAGTGTTGCGGTTTTACGGACTGGAAATATTTGTAGTAGAGTTAGCCTTATAGATAAGCCGCATCCCATCTTCAGGTCACCAAATTCATCGAGATTTTACGGTACGTTTTTGCGAATTAAATGTTATTTGAACTCTTCAACTAATCTACATTTTTTCTCAAAAATGTGCGTAAAAGAAGTACCAGAGTACTATAAGTTGGTAATAAATACTCTATGCATGACCAGCTTTGTGACGTCATCAGTTATTTTGCTTGCAGTTGCGGCATAGGTAAAATATGCGTACACAATACAATTTTAATTGAAAATCCGTAAAAAAGAGAAAGGATGGAGATTAGATAATTTTCTCATGAATTTTCATCTAAAAGAATGTATGGATTGGAATTCATAGTTAAAAGTTAATTGTTACAAGATGGAGCGCTGACATCATCTGCTTTATTTTACGCTTATTGCGTCATTGTGGCTCATGCTCATGTCATAAATTAGGTCATGCACAGAATATTTAATGCAAACTGATGTGTCGTAATTCTTTATTGACACTCTAATTTGACTAGAAAAAGAAATTAAGCAGGTACATCCGCAAAAATACTTCAAAACAACATCGATAATGTTTTTTTGAATTTATACGATTTTTGAAACAATGCAGTTTCACAAGGTAATGCAGCAACATCCATAAGGTATGGTGGACTATACAATACTAGAGTCTATCAGTGAAAGAATCTTGAAAATCTATCAATTTTTCGCGAAGTTATCGACATGAGTAGGGTGTCTTGTTTTTTTTTGACTCGCAGTGTAGTGCAGTCATGTTGTGTGCACAGTTTTCTGAATGTATGACATGAAGACGTAAAATTACGTTGAAATCGCCATCTGCAGACATACTTTCTTTGTAAATGTAGCTTACCCATTCAGTCTTAATAAAGCTATATGTGGTTTGAGTGCTGTAAATGTCGTTTGCGGTCTATTGTAGGGTACTTATACATGTTGTTAATGAGGTTCATGATGCTAACAAAACCAGTATTCTTCAGACGTACGTGAAGGTATGAAATATCTATGTTATTGTTTGGCAATAGCTTGAGTGTTGGACAAATAGTTTATTCAGCTCATGGGAAAGTATTGTCATATCCCACCCGCTACTTCCCATGTTTTCTAGAAGAGAACAAACTGCATTAAATAAGCTTTTGATTGCACATTTATCTTTTTCAGCAAAGACCCATCTCCTACATGTGAACATTGTAAATGTATTTTAACAATCGAGCACAGTTTATGGACTTGCACCAAATATGAACACAGTAAGAAACAATACTTCCTTAACTCACAACTTTTACGGGTGTTATTGTATTCTCCAAAATGTGATTTTTTTAACTACGGTATCTCACTGATATCAGTGTTTAACTATATTTTTAAGGCACAAAAGTGCTGAAAGTGCTGTTAAACCCCAATCAGTCAATTGCATTGCACCCAAATCTCTATCTTCGGTAGTTAGTTACCTACTTACTACTTCATGCCCCGTGGTTAACCCTCACTCATTTCCCACTGTAAACATCCATGTTGTATCTAGAAATTTTTTCTGGGGAGCAAAAGGAGGTCTAGGGGTCAAACGTTCCCGGGGGGGGGGGTCAGTGGCAAAACCACGGTGGGGGGGCCTTGGCGAAGAATTAGACAAGTTTCCGTAAAATTATTGTTGAGATTTATGCACAGGTAAACCATTACTGAATCGAAAATTAATGGTATATTCCATGAAGATTGTTTGCAGACAATCTGGGACAATCGGTTAATTTATTACATACATTCTAGGCTACATAGCGATAGTCTATCCGAGGTCTACCCTCCACCCTTCCCCTCCCCAAAAAAACTGGGATTTGAACGAATTGCACGAGTGGGCCTTGAGAGTCTGGGGGAACAGTTGCTCCAAATGCTCCATCTAGGTAAGTCACCAGTTCGCATGCCTTGCAGCCAGCGGCTCCATCCATCTGGAACAGTCTACCATGTGACATGCGAGTTGGCCTTTCTAGTTTCTGGCGCCGTCTGGTAACTTACCTTTTCCAGTCTTCTTTCTTCCCAACCCCAGCATCTTGATTTGTTCTTAGTGAGTGAGTAGGTTTAACGTTCCACCAGACATAATAGGTCATTTCAGGGATGACTTTTTATTTCTTCGTAACTCTTGGCATTATATACATTAACTTATTTACTTATTTGTTGTTTTTTCCCAGTACGTTTTCGTGACGGAGACCGTTGCTGGTTCGAAGCAGAAGACCGTTCATGAAGAACTGGCTCAGTATCTGAAGGCTCCTCTGAAACCGAATCAGGCCGACCAGCTCATTGTCGGCAAGTTCCTCAAGCACATCTGGTTCTTCTTCGAAATTCTCATCAAGAGCATGGCGCAGTATCTTCTCTCGACGGACAGGATAAAGGTCCATTTCATTAACTTAGTAATATTATTCTGTGTTTCTGGTTGTCCTTTTCATGCAAGTTCGATTTTCCTGTGAAGTTGTTTGTAATTTTGAAATCTGAAAATTACCATTTGTATTGATTATATTTCAGAATAAACAGTTAGCTTTATTTTAACACTAGTTATCCGTATTTATTGCTGTTGTTTCCTGGAAAAAGTGGCAGTGATTTAAATGACTGTGTTTTGTGTACTGTTTGTTATTATAGTGAAAGCTGTTGACATTTGACAATGAAAGTAAACATGAGCTTTTATGTACTTTAAAAAGCCTACGATGCTGACATTCCCGAAAAGGGTCACCTCGTTTTCCTGTTTATTGTGTGTAGGTATTCCCAACATGTAACGTTGTGAACTCTGTCATTAATTTCACTTTTTTAATTGCAACATACTTGTCAAAGGCACGATATAGTTTATTTGTGCTGAAAGTGCCATTAAACCCCAATCAATCAATCGATCTACGTTGCTGACGTGGTTTGGTGTGCAGATGTCTCGGAACGAGCGATTTCCGTCGGCGTTTCAGTTTCACATTGAGACGCTTGTGCAGCTTTTGTGTCAACACATTGTCCAGCGGCATCGCGAGTCTTCTGCCGAGACGCGCTGTGCTAACACGAGCCTCGCGCACTTTGTTAAGGTTTCCGAGAGCAGCGGTTTTGTTTAGAACCAGCTTGTAGCTGAAGAAGCTGCTGTCGCTTTCGTACAGTTTCATTTACTGTGTGAAATTCTTACAAATATTTCTGAACTTCCTTTGCTACCTCGGACATTTTCCAGAAAAGAACAAACTGTTAAACGGGATTCTTTTTGGACATACCGATTTTATTGACGGCTATCTTCTTGATAAAAATTGCGCTCGTAATGTGATGATTGCAGTTTCAACAGTTGAGTGCATTCTGTTTTTATTGCACCAATATGCAGAAAAAAATTTGGAAACGATACTTCTGTAGATCTGGATGTTCACACATGTTATTGCATTCTCCAGAACGTAATATTTTAAAACTTCTCACTGATATCACCCTATTAACGAAACTCATTTGCTTATAATATAATTTGTTAGATACAAAATAGCCTCATTATACTGAAAGTGTCAGTAAATCTCAACATACCAACCTTTTGTGCAGTTTCAGCATCTGGCATTTGGGCTGTTGGTGATGTGTTTGTAGAAATGCTTCACGTTCATGGATCGTGGTTTTGTCTTTCGTCTTGTGAACATGTACCTAGAAAACTTTAACCCGGCAGATGGAAAGGTGTGCACCGATTTGTCGTTGAATTTTCTATGACTAATTTTGTAATGTTTGCTATTTCTTGGGGTGCCTGTTGCTGCACATGTTGCTATTCGATTGCAGCCATTTTTTGACAAAACAAGGCACTGTTGAATATTTTGAGCGAGTCCTGAAATAGAATGAAGGCAGCAAGGGTAAAACAATCGGTCATAGGACTGCAAGTTTGGTTTTTTCTGAGCTTTCGCAGCACTGGGCTCCGAAAACCAGGAAGTATTTTAGGTAATGCTTGACTTGATTTTCTCTGAAACGGTGACCTTAAAATGGGATATGCAACATTGTAGATGCTGTACGAGTTTAAGTTCGACTTTCTTCGAATCATCTGCAGTCATGAGCATTACATTCAACTCAACCTTCCAATGATGCGAAAACAAGTGAAAAATTTCAAAGGCAGGTTTTTCTGCATTGTATTGTTTTCGTTAATGTCAAATGCTATATATTGTCAACAGTTTAGTGAAGTCTTTGCATAGTCATTGTTTGTCAACATTTCACTTGCAGTAACAATAATTTCGCTCTGTATACTTGCTGTTATTGTTTTGCAATAAAAAATCTGTTGTGAAGGTTATTGTTCAAAATATAACAACATAGATTCTTTTTACCAACCGTTGATATCTGTGTTTAAATAATTTTGTTTTATGAAAGCTCACCCACAACGCATAATAAGATTGATTGACTGATTGAGGTTAAACGTCACTTTCAGCACAGTAAGGTCATATCATGCCTTTAACTCATCATAAGAGCTCATAATATAAACTTATTGTGCTGAGGCTATGTTACGGTTGGTTATGAGTAAGGAATACACTGATTTATTTGCTATTTTTGTGTGTAAAAATGTAAAAAAAATTTCCACCTCATGAATTTTATTTTGTAAACAGTAATTTTAGTCATTTTTTTTTAGTTTTCACTGTTTGCTATAATCGTAAATATGATTAGTCATTTATCGACATGAAAATTTACGTGTGTTGAGCTTGAGATAAGTGCTTGTGGTTTCTTTTTTGTTGTTGAACATTCCAAGTGTTTGCATTTTGGAGTTGGCTCATGCATGAACTGGTACTTTATGTAACTTTGGAATCCGGTTTTCTGAACCGTTTTATTAGGTGGCACGAGAAAGCACATTGTTTTGGTTTTTTAAAAGTTCTGTTCGATTACTAGAGGAGTACATTATTGCTGTCATTGTCATCTAAACGTACAATGCATAATGTAATAAATGTGTTTACTAAATTTATGGTCGATGTTGTAATCTGATTCTGTGGTATTTGGCAACAGAAGTTAGGCAAGAAGGTAACTTAATTCATTCAGCTTCATTTATTTTACATTATGTTGTTGTGGTGTTTAGTTTAATATAACTTTTGGTAACTTTTGACTTTTTTTACCATTTTTTTTCATTTATTTGGTTGGTGTCTATCGTTTTTAGTTGCTTCAGTTCACATATTTTTATTGAAATATTAACACTGCCTGTTACCGCTTGACTCGGGATGAGTGAGCATTTGGTGTGGTCTTATGTATTTCAGAGGTGTGGACGTTTCACTGTCGTTCTGTTATATACAGGGTGGCCCAAAAAGTAAGCCTGTGCAAAATAATCAATAAATAAAAACCTGCCAGTAGAACTAGTTTATTTTAATCAGTGACATTTGAGTGTAAAAGAAGCTTCAGAATATATTGTAGGTTTGTATTAAATATTCTGTATGTGACCTAATTTGCGACGTTATCAGTCACTGTGCTTGGAGCTGTGACATGGGTGAAATAGTGTAAATGATAAAATTATAATCGAATAAATAAATTTTTTTTACATGAATTTCAACCAAAAAGATTGCTTAGGAGTGTGATTCGTAGCTTTTCGTATGCAAGTTGATGCGAAAAGGTAGCGCTGACATCAGTTACACTTGTTGATCAATATTTCTACTGTGTGGGTGACGCACAGTGATTGACGTCAAATGTAAGGTCATGCATAGATAATATAATGCCAAATGATAATATTTTAGTCCTTGTTTGATACTGTAATTTCACAAAAAGATCTAAGTTTTTAGTGGCAGGTTATAATGCAGTTTAATACGAGTTTATATTTTGGTAGGGGCTTTTTAGGCCATCCTGTATGTAGGTTATATCACACAAATGCAGCAAAGCGCACACATAAACACAGTACAAAAAACAAACATTAAAAATATAAATGTTATATGCAGACTACAAATACAGAAGTACAGAGATGGAAGTAAGCAAAAGTACAACCTAACTGCTACTTAAAAAATGAAAAATAGTAATATCATGACAGTTGTGATAAATTGAGCCATGCAAACTCATATCACCTATGTGGAACGAGAAAGTAATTGTGGGCTTGCTGATCGTGGTATGCGTTATCAGCGTATATCATTAATCAGATGGTCTTGTGAGTGGACTGAATATTTCAGAAATCAACCCACCTTTGTAGCTAGTCTGTGATGTGAGGTTTGGAAAACTACATTTTGTGTACCTGTCAACTATTTGCTTCAGTGGATTGATATGAAAGTGCTGGCAGTGCTGGTATGTTTTAAGATGTGTTACAAAAACTGCAATGACTCTCACGATTTTGAGCACCACTGCATCTGAAACTTTTTAATTTGATGAATTCTCTTGCAAATTTTGCGCGGGAAGCTTGAGACTTGCGTTCATTCCTCCGTCTTTTTCTGATCTGCACTAGCTCGACTGTCTCGATTGCACTTGGGATGTGGATTCTGTTGAAACAGTGCTGCTGTTTGTCATTAGTGGTGCCATGGCAGTGGGCAGTGGAATAGCCCGGTGTAGCTGTCACTTCTCTGCAGCATGTCCGTTTGCATTTTATTTTCATCGTGTTAATTTTTGTTCTGCGACAATGAGTGAGTAGAAAATAATGTGGCAGATTTTCCTCTGTTATGTTGTGTTTTCTTTTGGCGGTGTTACTGGTTCAGTGTTTCACATGTTATTGAAAGTAATTTATAACATATTTGGCTGAAATGGCTTCTGGCCAGTATGATTGTATAGATGTTGATGTCTGCATAATATGTGATTGGCAGTGTGACTGATTTGACACCACTGTTAGTACAGCAAGAATTGTGATGGCATATTAGTAGTGTTAAAAGCCAGATTTTTTTGGTGGCACTGGCTCACCCAAGTAGCCATTATTGTGTTGTTACTAACACGTTGTGTGATTTTGATATGTTGTGTTATTGTTAACTTAGTTAGTTTCATGTGGATAATACGAATAACAGTGGTCATCATTCTTGCTGAGAAGTCGACCTAGTGTGCAAGTTCCTGTAGTAGAAATTGTTTAATATAGAATAGATATTCACTTCAAATATTTTTATGGCATAAATTTTTTTCTCTGACTGCAGTTACTAATATATGCTGCTTATTCCTAATTATATGTATTCTGTCTTTTACTGTCTATAACTTTTATGGTATATTCAACGTATTGACATGGTGGTGTTGTGTTGGCTTGCCATTTGATACTACCTTTAAACAAAATAAACTCATGTGAATATGGCAACAGTAGGTATGCTTGTTAACTTTGTATGTAGTCTTACACCTTGAAGTTCTTACTAAAACAACGTCTTATTGCGAACTGATGTAACTACATTTGATGCAAACTTTCGCCCAGTTTTTCCAAATTTTTCAGTTGATAAAGTGTGCTTGCATTTTGTGCAGTCGTTGCCTACATGTCTTCTAGCTACCGTCGGCGTTCATTCCAGTTGCTGTATCCATCCAATGGAACAGCTTGATATTCAGTCATCCGCTTCCCTGGCTGATTTCTGCCACAGACTAAAGACATACTTGTTCCACCAATCATTTCCAGACATTTTACTTTAACTATCCGCATATCGACTTCGCTTTTGGGGACTTTGTAATGACGCCTGTTATTCTAGCCACGTAAAAAATTCAGATTTGATTTGATGTACAGTAATGTGCATATTTTGTTCATCTGCAGATCTGAAGCACGACTACGTGCTGACAGACGAGTTCATCAAAAATCATTTCCTGGTCGGACTGCTCCTGACCGAAGTGAAGTCTGCACTGAATGAGATTCAGGACATTCGCAAATTTGCAATAAGAACACTTCGCAATCTGCTGGCGAAACATTCAGTTGACGACCGATATTCTTCAAAGGTTTGTATTATATACTATATGTCACTTGAGATCAAGGCAAATACAGTTGCATGAATTCCGTTATTGGTTAGTATGTTGATCATATTTAATATAACACAGTAATAAGCTGCAGAACTAAACTGTGAACGTAGCCGCATAATGGCATTATGGAGCTTTATCAATTTTGTATTATTATTATTATTATTATATGAGCAAAAGGCAAAATATTGAAATTGTTGGTAAGACTGGATCCTCATGTTACACACTGCTCGTTATCAACTTTTCTGCAAACTCTGTTATTTAGGTGTCACATGTCCATGATGTTTCCTCCAAAGTATACGTCAGCACTTTGTAATAATTATGATAATGAATACGAATGCGCATATGAAGTCCTGCGTGGACGTTAATGCAGATCTGTTATCCTCTTTGCCAGCTTATTTTAATGTACTAGTCTGAATAGTGGTATATATTCACTTACCAAATGGTATTCGGTCTTGTACGGTTGTCAAGGTTTCCTTAAACGATCATCCACAGAAACTTAAAATTGTTAATGATTACAGTTGTAAGCTACTTTTTTCTGGACATGTGTATATTTTGACTTGTCTTTAGTAAATTGGTCGCTGAAAATTGGGAATGAAATTCGTATATCGCCAAAAGTTCCTTTAACTTTTATAGACGCAAATTGGACAGTTAATATGCAGTTATTTGGCTGGTGTATTTAGGCTGTGAGGAGATTTCTTTGATTCCTTTCACCTGTTCTGGTCTGTCAATTTGGAATAACTTACATGAATATCTTAGAGACTTTATCAGTTGATGCTTGTCAGCAATATCTTTGGATGTTCTTGTTTGCTCATTATTAATTCCTGCAATGCTGGAACACTGTGGGGACTCTGTGACTGCTGTGCTCCACAAGTTTTTATTATTATTTATTATTATTACGTGTGTTTTGTTCTTGTGTCTCACAGTCGTCACAGGCTCGCATAGCTGCTCTATATCTGCCACTATTGACGATTATCATTGAGAACAAGACGCGACTTCAACCGAAGGACAGCGCAGCTGCACTGCCCGGCATTGCAGTCAATGGTGACGCCCTGCCAGATGTGTCAGTGTCCAGTCGGCGCAGCTCTACGCTGGGTTCTTACACCAGTCAGATGTCTCTGGATCAGACTTCGATAGCGTCGGGTATTTCGTCTGTGTCGCAGCAACGTCCAACCATCAAAGATCCAAATGTCTTCAGTCTCATCTCCGGACAAGGTCAGTTTCAGGGCGGACATCGTTTGTACGCTGAAGCTGTAGGCTAGAGATTTATGCTACTTAAAATTGTATTTAGTTTCTGGTACTGCTAAACACCACAAGGGACCGCCAGGCAGTGGAGGCTCAGTGGGTTAGGGTCAGGGTCAAGGCCAAGTTTAGGGTTAGGATTTGCTTATTATCTGTGTGAATCTTGTTCACACTGTGTTCCTTTGTGGTCTTTTGAGTGGTCCCTTGCGGTGTTTAGTATGACCTGTTGGTTTGAATTGCCAACGGTAAGTAGCATGCAGTGATTTGCAGGTGCTGTGCATCTGGCAAGTGACTGCTGTCTGACAATTTTTGTACTATCTTTGACTATTTAACCTGGTCAAGGTGAGTATTGTGTGCTGTTTGCTGAATATTGTAGTGAGCTTAATTCATGTATACATTTATGATCATTGGTTTTTATAGGCCTACCGACAAATAAAAGCAAATGTATTTTGGATGTATCTCTGGAGAGAGTGACATACAAGCTATGTAATAATGGTTTTTTGTCACTGCTTGCATGCCACTGCTCTCCAGTATCTGCATCTTTTTGGAGACACTTGCGATCTGTCTATCAGAAGGAGCTGATGGTGCTATGCCACAAACTGTCCAGTGTGGGCCGGCATACTTTCAGTATCACAGCCCCATCAGTCTGGAATTCTTTGGCAGATTATCTGCGCGATCTGGGCCTTGAACTTCACAGTTTTTAGGCGTCATTTAGACATGTTCATTTGCACACTATTGGGCACTGTGTATCGAGCACATTATAAATATTATGACTATGCGCTATATAAATTTACTCTTTACATACTTACTTACTTAAGGTTCCCATAATAACAATGATTAAACGTCTCCAGTTTTGGGTTCAAAAGACAGGATCAGGATCACATAGTCACATCATATAAGGTAAGAAATGCTCCTAACTTTTTGATCGAGAGTACTGCAGTTCCAGTTCACTGGACTCCAATTTTTCCCCGGGAAAGTACATACTTTGGCACAGCTAGTGCTTTGCATTCCTACCATAGCACAGGCACAGACTGCTAGTAGTTCACACCTTTCCGTTGTTATTGTCAGGCTCTTCGCAAGGTCTTAGTGATCTGACACCAGCTCACCACGGTTCCTCGTCGTCACTAACAAGCTCTGCATGCTCGGTGCAGTCTGGTTGCACGGAGAAGACTGTCGACAATCTCAGCATGAAGGACTCCATTTTGGAGGGCAGGTACGCTGGTGATGTCTGTGGTATGTTGTGTTGAATGCAGCCGACTGCTTTGCACTTGTTTTTTGTTGT
>Ga0056115_1001869_pt1 | contig 10440 bp, 9 predicted proteins | sample WorMetOlspDAHAB1_FD_77007 | JGI IMG/M metagenome (GOLD analysis project Ga0056115, IMG submission 77007) | Marine gutless worms symbiont microbial communities from Max Planck institute for Marine Microbiology, Germany - Olavius sp. DAHAB.1 ... | reverse complement strand
GGTAAGCAGTACACATTACACAATGTTTTACCATTGAATCCAGAATATTGTTAAATCTGTCATTCTAATGCTGATATCATGGATGAAGCAAATTTTATGCAGATGGTCTGCTGACAAACTCGACCGCTTGCAATCAAACCCGGTCGGGATGGAAGAGACATGCATTCGGCTCGCCGTATTTTTTTCGTCTGATATTCAGCTGACAGAAATTCGGCGGCTAATCCGGATATCGGCTTCGGCTGGGGGCACTGATGACGTGCATATTCAGGGTTAGTTAAGTTACGGAGAGTGTTCGCGTTACGGTTAAAATTACAATTTTAATATATTTGTATCATTTATTTGCGATTGCTCATTGACCATCGAATAACGTAACCGTTCACAATCGTGAATAAATTAATTCTTATTTTTTAGATCTGCCTAAAGGTGCTAAAGCAGCTTTTCTCATCAACAACATTGTTATTGTTATTGTTAGGTTTGTTATCTGTTTGCCGTTGATCTGCTTGTTTCTGTGTGTTAATGTATATGTATGCATGCATGTGATTTTTACTATCTGTCTTTTTCTTTCTACGTACTTCAATTCCTGAAAATAAGTCAATGAATCGGATTAAGATCCCACTCGACATATCGCGGTTTATCGAATCATCGATTCGTGATTTGATTTTGCCCATCACTAGTTATGAGTAGTATGTTATGATCACTGTTTGTGTTTGTACTATTAAATGTGCATTTTAATGTACATTTTATGTCATTAGGTGTGTTTAATGTATATTTTTGCATATTTGTTCTTGTTTCATGAAAAAATTCTGGTTTAGCTTTACCTATTCTATTCTCCATCGTTTTTCAGAGTTTTTGAATGGTAACCTGTGATAATCACTCTTTCTATTATGTTCATATGTCAGCTCATCACACGTTCACGTGTTGACTGTTACGTAGTTGGATTATGGTTAGCGTTAGTGTTTGGTGGTGCTTATGAATCTGCTTGTAGTGCACCCGTAGTCATTGTCACACTTTAGAGATTTGCCTGTGACCCATTTTGTTTGTAGTGCAGGGGACGCGATGTTTGCTAATCTGAAGAAGAAACTTGAAGAAAGTAGTGCTGTGAGTCCTGTAGGAATCGAGAGGAAAGCTGGCAGCGGGGGTGTTAGTGCCACCAGTGCTGAAAAAGTGCGAAATCCCAGCTACGTACATGGGGGCCAAGGTTCGTGATTCTGTTTGTTTTGTATTTATCTTTCTCAACAGATTGTTATCACATTTTTTTCAGTCAAACGATATGTGTGTAATTGTAAGCATAGTCGTTATGAAGATTGCATTCAGTCTGGAACTATCTGCCAACTGACCAGTCCGCCTAACTTGTCATACAGTCATTTCAGACAGTTGCTCATGACATTTTTATTGGTCACTGAGATCAAAGCACAGAATGAATCCCCCTCCCTTTAAAGGTGCTTTCTTAATACTATTACTTTCTTAATCTGTTGGAATTGGTTGTATCTATTAGAGAACGGACGATACGGGCAAACAGGTATACACAACAGCCGATACCGATACGAGTACTCTGTGCGTTGGTGTCCCAGCCACTTGTAATATTAGACCAGGCAGGTCGCTTAGAGAACGCAGCTTATATGCAATGGGTGGCACATGCAGACCATTAGCAACACACAACCTTGCACGCTCAGTCAGTTTTATGACTGGTTAACTTGCAGAAATGTTATAGAGTTATTGACAGCTGACTGTTGTTATCACTTCCTGCTGGTGGAGGGAGTGCGGCGTGATGGTGGCCAAGACCAGTACTGCGCGGTCTTTGTGTCATGGTGAGGCTGGTATCAGGTTACAGTCTCTTTCCGCCTCCCTCCCCTGCAACCCTCTTCCGTATCATGGACCATAAAACAGCACGCACGCACGCACGGCACACGCGTGCGTGCGCGGCGGGCGGGTGACGGGTCGCTTGAACGCCCTTTGATCATTGTGTGTAATGCGATCCGTCAACAGTTGATGAACCTGCAGTGATGCACGTATATCGGCCGATACAACAGTAGTCAATACGATTCGATACGATACACCCAGTATCGGTTCCAATACGCTACCGATCCGATAATCGTCCGTTCTCTAGTATGTATCAGCTGAAACTCTGAACCTAGACCTCTGCACAGTGAATCTATGACCTGCTATTCCTATGCAGCTACTGTCCTTAATGGGTGTCAATCTGGTAGTAAAAGTGTGCGATCCGGATGCAAGGCCCTTCAGAAGCTGCTTACATTTCACGTTAATAGAGACTGTTCTGACATTTTCGTCAAATATACATATATTTTCTCACTAGTAATTGCATTATTATTTTTATTATTACATCATTATTAACGGAAGTGTTTAGCAATGTGCAGAACATTTAATTTTCCAAATGTTCAATGCTGGTGAAAATCTGGGCACATTTGAACAAAACCCATTTTCACAATCATAAATGGGGGAGTGGGTGGGTAGGGAAAAACATGTTTTCCCCTCTGGTTCTAAAAGTAGGATGGGACATGACCAGTCATTGAATCAGTTAGCATATTAACGTGCACTGGAGAGTTGACCAGAGAGCTGGCTCACTTAGTCTACCACACGTGACGAATAACTAAAATCAGAAAGAAATAAAACATAAAAACTAATGGGCAAGTAAATCCGGTAATAGGTCTAAAGCCGTGAGATTAGTTCGACGGACAGAAACGGACTAAGGTGGAGGATAAGATTTTCAGGAAAGGTAGTTTTTGAGCTCAGAGTGAAACTGAAAAAGTGATGACAGGTGATATCAGCGTGTAGCAAGTTAAATCGGCATGTTCAAATGAAGGTCGCTGAAAAGGGGATGAGTAATTCGGATGAAGAATTCTGAGTGATGTGCGGATGAATGAGTGATCAATGCCAATGTTGTCATTCAACAGTGTGGTAATTTAATGAATATTTGTTTAGATGTCGCAGCACTGGCAGCACCTCAAACGAAGCGAACTGATATATCAAGCAACATAGCAACACACTGTGAACCAGCTACAGACAGCAAACAGTCGCTACATACTGAGCATGATAGTGAGGTGTGCCATCAGCTTGTATTTGACATTTTGTTTTAATGTGAAATTTAATTGTCTTATTCCCCGAACAGGTCTTTTTATCGTAGATTCTTGTGTTAATATTATTTATTTATTTTAGATTCATGCATTAAGTATGTTGAATAAATGACAAAAACCGTAAGAGGTGCAGAAATGTTGCTGCAAAATTCTAGAGATATTGCACGATAAATGGTTAATGCATTATTACACTATGGTATTGGCTAGCTAAGTAATGTTTTACAGTTAATCATGCTATGTTGCATGATTGTTTTCGTGAATTGTGACTTGAATTCGTTTGACGCTTTTTCAGTTGCACTACTTATAATGGCACAGGCACGTAGACTATAACGATTCTTATGGATTGGTGCATGGCATTGTAGAGTGTATCATTCTTTGATGGTAACACATCTCTGGCAACTAAATATGTGTAATGCTGCAGGTTACAGCATAGCTTTAAATGCACAGAGCATGGCCAGCAACTTGAAAATGTTCAGTGAACGACCATGTTTTTGAATTCAACTTTTTATTTCCACACACGTTGATGACGGATGAGTCTTAGACATCACTGTTTATTGTATCGATGTTACAGTTTTATTATAATTAAGGCATGCAAAACCTTTGATTCGTTAATCGGAAGCTGTTTGTTGTATGGAAAGTCTGTAAATTTTATGGTCATCGTTTTGTCAAAAAAGGAGTACAAGTTGTACAAATTACTTTGTTTGGTTTTGCAAACATTTGTTATTTATGTAGTTTTCACATATCTTGTTACAAATTAAAATGTATGACACTAGGCCAGTGGTTGAGCAGTATACTCCAAGCGATGCTGATATTTTGAAGCAATGTACTAACGGCACGTTTGGTCTCGCGTTAGCTTACAGCATATACAGGTATAATATTTTATTGTCTTGCACTGATTACGATGTTGCTGGCAGGTCGATTCAACCTGTACGAAGGAAGAACTGATGGAACTGTTAATGAAAAGAACTCATCAGTTTAAAACTGTGGAAGCCAAATATTCAGGTAGAAGTTGGCCATTTTCTTCTAGCTTCATATGGCAGCATCGCTATGGCAGTTGATGGTTGTACATGCAGTGTACAAGCTGCATACCGCAGCTGCAGCAGCACTTTTGTGTTACAGACAGATTGGGCATACAGCCTATAGGCCATAGGCTAGGCCTACGCCTACAGACTTTTACCTATGACAAAGCAGCCATACGCAGCCCTGGTTTGCCGTTTAATGGTCTCCACCCCCTGTAATTTGTGTAACTACATGGATTACTACTCATCGGCACCAGCTGAGGGTCATTGAGCTGCCCACTGTGCCAAGTCCAACGGCTGGTCTGTGGGAAAACCTATCATGTCCTCTTCAAGTTGTTTCACGCAACGAGGTGTTGCAAGGTTTACCAGTTGGTCTCGTCCATATGCAATTTGGAGGTCCACCATTATGACAGAGAAACCGCAATATGAGCTGCTTGGGTGTCTGAGGGGAAACATCAGACATTACCAAATAGTGCATTGCTGTTGTGCAGTAGTATTGAGAATATCGGCGAGACAGGTACGAGAGCTGTTGGAAATTTCTTGTAACCTATCATGCACAGAGAAGAGTGGCCAGCTTAATACAGGGTTATTCTGGAAAACCCCAATAAGTCGGGGAATTTAAAGATTATCGGGAAAAATTTAAGGAGAAAGCTAAGAGTCACGGAAGAGTAATTGGAATCGTCTTGTCGGGAAAAACTGGGACTTGCCCAGCAGTTTTATTAACTTGATCAGTATTCCTCCTTGCTGAATTGCATTTTACAGGCATAGTTTGTGGGAAGCCATTTGTTTGTGCGGAAAATTTGCCCGCAAAAGTCAGGTAGTTAGTTCTGACTTTGAAGTAGCAACCTTGTTAATAAAATGCATGAAACAGCAGGAAATTTATCAGTGGCTCAGTTGTCTGTCGTGGTACTTGATGCGAGGGATGCAAGTCAGTAGTAGATGTTGCTGTGGAGTCGAAAGATACAGAGCCATTGTCCAAAGATATACGTATGCTGTTTGGATTTTTCTCGGTCGAATTGGTCGAGTTTCTGAGTGCCGTGAATTTGTAGTCATTTTGTGCAAATAATGTGAATTTTTCAGAGTTGTCGTTGTTAATGAAAGAGAAGTCGCAGGTGATTGAGAAGCTTGAAATGACGCTGGAGAAACAGCAAGATGGTGCGTTTTCATGATTCCAGTTTCACTTCCATACTGTTTCTCGCATTTGCTTTTTTGTTGTGTTTATTTTGGCGTAGCGTAGAATGCTGGTCTTTGTTGGTGAACGTAGTCGGTTGTATAACCAGTTCATGGGTAAAAGCATCTGCTATCAGTCAGCCAGCTAGGCCAACTCAGCCTCCCATCCCACCTGGATAAGTGAGCAACCCATGCAATTAGGGGCTGTGGTTGCGGATGCAAATGGCAGAACACGCGGTGAGAGGTGTGGCCTATCACCCACGTGATAGAGCGCTACAGCCTGCGAGCTGGAGTATGCACGCTGCTGGCTCAGCGGCCAAGGAACGGGAGATGAGCACCCACTCTCAATACCAAGCCTACTAGCAATGGATGTCATTTGCATTTTTTATGTTTATATGGCAAAAACATATACCTAGGCACTTTGTTGATGTTAAGCTGGCATTTGGCTAGCGTGCCATTGGAATAGTTCTTTTCTTGTGTAGAGATTGTCAGCATCCATTGCACAAAACAGGTCTACTACTTTTGGCAAAGTCTTAACTGCATTGCAGAAGAAATAGATAATGTCATTCATAGTGACTGGGTTGTGATGGCGATATGCTGTTATGTGTTCCAGTGCACTGCCAGAGAATGAATGACCTCAATGAGCGCTACAACAGTTGTCGTGCCAAGACCGCTGACTATGTCACTGCCGCCGTGAAACGCAAGGAAGATGTAAGTATTTGCGCTCTCACTTACAAAATTCTCAATACTACTCAACCACCGCATCTCTATGACATCATATTTATTCATCCTCGTCATGGTCACAACACATGCTCATCACCTTACGTCACTCTTATCAAACCATCTTGATCACTCAGAGTCACTCATCGATCCTTCCGACATGCTTCACCTCATCTTTGGAACCAGCTCCCTACATCACTCGGAATTCCTCATCTGAATTACTCATTCCGCTCTCAGCGACCATCACTTGAACATCCCAGTTTAACTTGCTACACACTGCTATCACCTTCCATCCCATTATCACTGTTTCACTTTGAGCTCAAAACCTACCTTTTCAGAAATTTTATCCTGGTCTACCATAGTCTGTTTCTGTCTGTCGGGCTGATTTCATGGCTCTAGACCTATTACTGGATTTCTCTGCTCATCGGTTTTTATGTGTGTTTAATTTTTTTCTGATTTTAGTTATTCCTCACCTGTTCCTCAGTTGTTCCTATTGGCACATTGGTCGAACAGCCGACATTCAACGCTGCTGTGTGACTGCCTAATTAGTGTTCACTGTGTATGGAGGACAATGATCAGCCCTCAATTCTCCTTGGAATAATTTTTACATCTTGACGCTTGGTCTGCTCTGCTGTCTCAGACTTCCTTGCAGCCCAGCAATGGCTGCATATTATTACATTGAGAGGAGGAGGAATAAGATTTTCAAATAGACAGTGAAGTCCATGGCAAGGACACTTATCCCCTGTATGACCTTTCAGTCGGCAAGGGTTAGACGAAATTAATATAACATGCAACCCGTGTTGGTTAGTATGGTCAGCTCATATTAACAGCCAGCACATTTCACTGACTTAAGCCAGTATTGGATCAACCCACATTCGTTAACACTAAGAGGTCGATGTTTACACTGTAATTCTAACCTGAGAGATTTTGCGTCTTGACAGCATTTGAATGTGGAGTAATCATATATAATAATAAGAATACACTGGACGATATTTATAGTGCTGTTATCTACGGCACAAAGCCATATGCGAGAGTTCACTTAGAGTCCTCTGAGCGAAAGTCGGTTAGCGCCAGGTGGACACCAGCTCATAGACCAAGCTGCAATCTTGACCTTTGAGTCTGTCTGTAGGCTGCTGTAGGCCGAACTGTTTGGCATGAAGTTTGTTAGCTTTAGTGACTTCTATCGTTGTAAATGTAAAACTGGCAGGAAATGAAGATGCAGTTGCACGAACTTGAATCGGTGAGTGTTGCCCCTCTCTTTGTTGCTGGTTTTGAGTTGGTGTGTGTGTTCGCTGTTAACTTTGACATTGTCGGTCAGTGGTCATGAGTTGAAACTGCTTACTACTGGGTTCAGATACTGTATTCCGCGGTGTTTAAGGAAAAGGTACCGGTACCAATCCATAAATTAAAACAGTGCAGACATTGGCGTAAGTGAATCTAACATTAAACCACATAATACGGATTCTTCATGTTGCCTTCTTTGTCCTCACTGAGGACATGCCTAAGACTGTGTATTTCAGTTGCTGCATTTCTGTACACAACAGTGACCTGTGAAAATATTCCAGAGTATTCAATTTTTTTCACCAACTGCTGCTTCCAGATTTGGTTACTGCATAATTCGTCACTAACAGTTTTACTATCTGTGCTGCAGTTGTGCATATTGCATTTCGTGATTATTGGTTTGTATATCTATTTAGTAGCAGGTGCCCGCGTCGGCCTTGAAACCGCCTTGAATTTTAAAAACTCAGAAAGTCCTTGAATTGTTTTTGAAGTGAGAAGCAGGCCGTGAAAAGTTTGGAATTCAGCTAGAGGCAATTAAGCATCAGACGGAGGCAGTTTGAAAGTAGATGGCAAATGCGTTTGGTTACTGAAATGTTTAACTGTTGATAGAACTGACCTCTTGTTGTACAATAAATTTGAAAGATCGTGGAACAAGGGCCTTGAATTGGCCTTGAATTCTTTAGGAAACAGTCTGAATGACCTTGCATTGTATTGGATTATAGGTGCAGGAATCGTTTCATAAACTATCTCTGTTAATCTGCTGCAGATGACCTTTTAATGGAAAATGAAAATGCTTATCGCCCGAGATTTTCGTTGTCACAGTTTCACAATTAATAACTGCCCTTAATAGACAGAGTTAAGCTGGAAGTGTGCTGCATACCAGAAGAGGCCATTGTTTATCGCTGATGTTTTATGCGAGTGAACGGTGTTGATGAACGCAGGCAAAGTCGGAACTGGAGTCTAGAGTAGCACAGCTCGAGAGATACAGGGAGCAGGTGTCACAGCGGCAGGACATGAAGGACGAGTTAGAAGCATACTCGACACAGGAACTCACTAAAGTCAAACACTTGGTGTGTACGTGTGTTTCGTCGGTGGACTGCAGATGTACTACTGTGCTCTGTGCTCCAGTCGTTGCTCCCGTCGTTTGGACCTGACGACGTCATCTATTGTCTTTTGACTCATTTTGGCTTCACCTCGTGTCACAGCAGTTTTTAGCTGATTTTTAAAACTGACTTTATTGTATTAAAGTATAGTGTACGGCGTAGAGTATCTTTGTATAATGTGTTTGCTTTGTGTGCTGTCTGCTGCGTATAAATGGATGATGATGATCGTAATCCATCTGTCACTAGCTCACGTTGGCCAGTGCAGTAATTTCGGTTGCTTATGCCACTGTGAAAATTCATTTCTCATCACCGTCACTACGTCAAAAACAAAACACGCAGAATCGTTCGAAAGGATTTTTCACAGATATCCAGACAAAACAGATATGTTGATATGCGAGTGATTTTTAGGTATGTGCTTTTTCATATAAATATAAATATTTAGGTACATACTCGTTTATATTTGTTATATGATGTTAAAAACAGTCCACTGGCGTATGGTTTATCTTCATATACCACATGACAGCACCTGCACCTTGATCCTGCACCTTGATCAGCGCAAGTTAGTGCTCAAGCAATGAAATCGAGTTTTTTTGTTTTGTGCAAGAATAATGGCAAGATCTCTTACATAAATTGCATTCAGATTTCTAATGCCTTGTACTTTAGGCTTAGAGAGTCCCACTAAACAAGATGTTAAAGCGGCGGTTTGCATGTTGTAATGAATTTATGTGTGTTGCAGCTGTTAAAAACACAGGACGAGCTGGAGAGGTTACAAGCCGAAAAAGAAACATCGTCATCTGACACTGACGAGCGGCTGAATGAATTGCAGCGTCGCAACTCGGCTCTAACCTGTCAATTGTATGATCAGACATTTCGTTCAAGCTTTTGCGTCATCATTGTTGAATTGTTAGTGCTGGGCCAGTTACAAACATAGATCGAGAACAAATACGCAGTGAAAAAGAAATATCTGAAGAGGGGAGTGCGAGAAAAAAATGAGTTAAAAGTCTTCGTATAGAGGTATGCATAATAATAATAATAATAATAATAATAATACACAAGACAGTACTTATAGTGCTATCATCTATGGTGCAAAGCCATATGTGAGAGTTCACTGTGGGTCCTCTGAGCTCAAGTCAGTCAGTGTCAAGCAAGGCAAAGGCATATAGCACTTATATAGTGTCACAAGCCCCGTACTGCAGCTGCAGCGGCACTTGCTTTTGTATCATGGACAGAGCAGGCGTACAGCCTATAGGCAGTAGGTTAAGCCTGCACCCACAGACTTTAACCTGTGACCAAAACACCGTACCCTGGTCTGCCATTTAATGGTCTCCACACTCCTGTAATCCATGGATTACATGGATTACTAATCATTTACTGACCCCGGAGGGATGGACGGCTGAGTTGGCTTGGTGGCCACCAACTTGTAGGCCAAGCTGCAGACTTAACCTTTGATTCCACCTATAGGCTGTTGTAGGCCGAACATTCACCCATCGCCATTTGTATTAGTACTCAACCATAAAGTTGACACTCATTTACCTTCCCTCAGAGGGTGGAAGGCTGAGTTGACCTAGGCACTGCAGTAAGTGTGCAGCCTATTCCTAGAGCTGCATATCGCTGTGATTTTTGTGAAAATCACAGAAACTTTTTTCCACAGCGCGGTTCGATCTTGTGACCTTTCATGCTGCAGGCAAGTGTGCTACATTTAGACCACTGTGTTTTCAGTTCGTGTCTAGAAATATTTGTGGTGGACAGTTCCATGCTGCCGGTGATGCAGGCAAGGTTCATACTCAATCAAAATATCAGCTTAGGCAACGTCATCATGAAAAGTCATAAGTAGCAAAATCTGTCAGCTTGAGCGATCAGTGACTTCCTCGTGTGCAAGATCTACAGATACTGCTGTCGACAGTTTGCTTCATTTTTGCATTCCTTTTATTTTGCTTCCTCGTTGTTCTCTGTGTTACTGCGTGCGCATATTCGAGCATTTATTAAAAATGTGAGTGAACGATTAACATGGAGTTGAACGATCAGTTAGTTGGCTTGGAAACTGTGGGAACCTGG
>Ga0056115_1001868_pt1 | contig 10441 bp, 6 predicted proteins | sample WorMetOlspDAHAB1_FD_77007 | JGI IMG/M metagenome (GOLD analysis project Ga0056115, IMG submission 77007) | Marine gutless worms symbiont microbial communities from Max Planck institute for Marine Microbiology, Germany - Olavius sp. DAHAB.1 ... | reverse complement strand
TCAAAAGTTATTAATTTAAATGATTTTTTATTAATAGTCTAAAAAAATTTCCGGGGATTTACACTAGGTACTCAGCCAAAGGGCCCCCCCCCCCGGTGCTTGGACCCAGACACCAATTTCAGCTTGGCTCGCCATGCAGCGTTACCATTGTTCTTGCTTAACGTAACGACCACTGAAATGGATTTTTTATGAATACACTGTAAGTGAAGGAAATGCTGCGTGTACTGCAGGGTCGTTTTTCGACCAAGAGTGATGTGTGGTCGTTCGGCGTGACGACTTGGGAGATCCTGACGTTCGGCGTCAACGCGCCGCTGTCTTCCCTGAGCGACGACGAGGTGGTTGCCAACTGCGAGCGCTGGTACCATTCGGGCGACTGCGTGTCGGGTCCCGCCGAGCTGCTGGCGCGGCCTGCGCTATGCCCCCGCGAGATTTACGACCTGCTTCGCGAGTGCTGGCAACGCGACGAGGAACGAAGACCGACGTTCCACGACGTTCATATGTTCCTGCGTCGCAAGAACTCCGGCTACGAGCCGCCGCCGCGGACTGCCGCTGCAGCCACTGTGGCGAGGACTGGTTCAAGGTCACCCAAGGACACGGCGGCGACGCCCGGCTCCAATACGCTGGCGGTCGCCTCGGTGCCTTCGTTCGTCTGAATCGCTATGCTCCCCTCCACTCGATGTGGGACGCTTGGGGCCTAGAAACGGTTTCACTCTGCTACGATAGGCTAAGTGCAGACGGTCCGTGACAATTACAACCTAAAGTCGCATAACAACTTACCAACCAGACACTGAGAGACTAAATCTAATCCTGATCCTAACCCTAACCCTAACCCTAACCCTTCTACTAAACAGCACGCAATATTGAAAATTCAACTAAATATAGTCACATGTCCTACGTATCCAGATAAATTCATACGAGACATGTTGTTGCACCGTCTGTGCGACTTTAGGTTGTAATTGTCACACTGCTGTAACAGAGGGATGACCTGATCTCTAAAAGTGCGCTGGTAGATCAATGGCCGTGTCATCGTCCCCGAAATGACCTTTTATGTGTCGGATCGTGGAACCTTACTCTTGGTTCGTGGAGTTGCGGCGGTCGCTGTATTTCTAACCCAATAATTCGTCTCACATGTGCGCAGAGGTAAATACAAAAAATATTTAAAGAAACATCGCGCATCTAATGATCCAAATCCAGTCGACAGTGCATGACAATGGGTTCCGCTTTAGTAGTCGATTTTCGCCTGGTCCAAGGGTCCCGACCCCCCACTACTTTTCGGGCCCATAAAGTCCACAATATTTGAGATAGAACCCCATCACATTTTGTTTGGCAGGCTGAACAGTTAGCAATGTGAATTGCTATCATACGTCAACATTCAGCGTCGACTTTTTGGCGTTAAAATGCACCAAATATGTTAATGCTTGGAGCTTGCAGCGCCCCCTAGACCTCCTAGCTGATTTCAGGGAGGGAAAGGGAAGGCGATAAGAGAAAGTTGGGGGAGTAAGGCGAAAGGGAGGAAAGAGGATGGGGTAAGGCTGCAGTAAAGCCAGTGCGGGCCCAGCCAAGTGCTGTGCCATGCAGCTAACACTAACTGCTTTTTTGGCGTTGTTTTTGGCTTTGCCCGGCAGCAACGCCAACAAATTGCGCCCACCCCCCAAAAAAAGCAGCGGACGCGAGTTCTACTTAATGCGGCACTGAGTAAACGGAAGCGGGACCCCAACAAATTTTTGAGAGAAAAAAAACGTCGACGCCTACATATAAGGTTTCCGCATTTCAACAGCCTTAAAAACCCCACTGGTCGTTAAAATGGCTGGGAGTTTGATTAAAATACAGTACACTGCAGCGATGGAGTTAAACGTACACTGCAGACTGATAGCAGGCCATGCAGTATTAACAGCCGGACGCTGACAAACATCTGACGCGACGCTTGACACCTTTATTTTTTCACAGTCGCTAGTCACGTCGCTGAATAGATGCTATATTTGTCGATATTCTATTGTACAGAATGCGTTTTCGTTCGCGTTTCGGTGCCCGTATACAGTTAAAACGAGACTGAAATAAAACGGTAAAATAAATTCCGTTTCGAGTCGACCAACTTGTTTTATTTCAGCCGTAACACATTTCGTGACATAAAACGCTGAAACGTGTCGGCAAAACTGAACGTCTGAAACAGCTAAAACGTTTCACGGCTGTTTTAGCGTTTTCGTTTTGGTGTTTTATTTCAAGTATACAACGGTTGAAATAAAACTATGTTTTGTTTCTGTTTTATTTCAACTAGGCACCGTTAGAGCCGGCCGCGTGGTTCGTGTAACGTCGATACGAAGTTGTATAATGAGTTATTTTATATGAGTCGGTTTCGTGCATCACTATTGGGAGATGTGCAGAGCAGTGGCAGTTTTTGGCTTGAGCTGCATGGGGGAGGGGGACACAGCCCCCTCCCAACTTTGCCTCGGGCCCCGCCACTTTTTGTGGCAACATTCGAACTGCTCCATCCTGAAAGTTGAAAGTCAGGCACAGTTACAGTATTAGTTGAACGTTAAAATGTGTGTAGTAATTTAACATTTTGATTCAGACGGCTAGCTGACCCTCTGCTGGGGATTTGCCCCTCGACCCCACCGGGGGGGGGCTTCCATCCCTAGATTCCCTGACTCCACCTTCTTTTGGAAAATTCCTGGATCCGCCCTTATAGACGCCACTTGAGGCATAGCCCCTGCAGACAGTCGCGTTGGGGCTGAGCCCCTATATTTGCGAGGCTAGAACCGCCACTGGTGCAAGGCTGTATTTGTTGGGAGGTTCAACTCCCTCCGCAGTAGAGGCTGAACCCCGCTTCACGTCTCAAAAATGGTCAGTATAATGCTCTTGCAGTAGCCCTTGCGAATTCTTCGCGAGTACTTTCCATTCAAACGCTGTTGTGTTGTTTGCGCTCGGGGGCACAGTGTTAACTCTGACCCCTTCCTCAAAATCCCGAGGCCCTCCTTGCCCCGCTTAAAAACTGTCGAATACAGCCCTGTTAAGGTGGACCATTCCTCGTCGTGTTAATGGCAAAGTTTTCGGCGCGAAAGCAACACCGATAGATTTTTTTGGTGCATGCTTGTTTCGCGTGTTCTCGTGCGGTAGACGTTGTCGCCGCTCACGATAAAATTTTCGACGTGAGCTCGCCCCTCCTCCTGACACAGTCCCCCGGCGTTTCGGAGCTCGAAATTTAACGTGAGGATTTTTTTCCAGGACTTTTCGACGACAGAATGCAGGTCTTGTGGAGGTTCTGTATTCACCAGCTGGTTTTACTGCCGATATGCAAGATATCTTTACAGCTATTATAAAAGTTTGTGATATTAACACTTTCAATTAAAATGCATACTCCACACCACAATAGTAGACATTAACATAGGGCAAGCCAGCAAAATCAAAGGTGTCCAATGCTTCCAATCCTATTCCCCCACAAAGACATTAAAATTAACGACTGTTGCAGCGTTACTTTCCACAAGTGAAGTCATATTCTGGAACTGTCAAGGTCCTCGAAATTGCATCGGTTGAATTCGAGACCCTCGGCGGCACGGGGAGGGCACTCATTCCTCGTGTCGGCCACATGCACTCAGCCCGCGATCTCACGTCACCATTACTGCGAAGTTGACCTCGAAATTGCTGTGTCTGTTGACTACGAGTTGGCAACCAGATACTAACAAGTGCAACTGCGTTTGTTCGATGCGATTCAGTTGGCAGCGTAGCTCAGTGATTAGGACGTCGGTCTTTCGCCGGCGGACTTTCCCTGCGTTCGGTCTGTGGTTGACAGGTGACCACGTTGTGGGTAAACTGTCCGCTATTGGTGGGGAAACTAGGCCAACTCAGCCTTCCATCCCTCCTGGGTCGGTAAAGTAACCCATGTATTTACATGGACCATACTTACAATGGTGCAAACCATTAAACGGCAGACTAGGGCTACGTACGGCTGTATATGGCTACAGGCCGAAGTTCACGACCGCGGACTTGGCTGCGGCCTAGATTGTACGCCTGCTCTGCCTGTGACGACAGCGCCGCTGAGGCTCTCGACCTTTACGTTAATTGGTAAGGTGCATTTATATAGCGCAACAATTATTATGGCGCTATATAAATACACCTTACCAATTGACGTAAAGGTCGTGCCATGTATACGGGTAGCACTGGGCTTTTGTATAGAGCAAGTGGCTGCACACTTCTGATGAGAAGGTGCTGTTTTTGTTCGATAGAGCTCGTATATAATATTATATAGCATCGTCGTACGTGCATCGTGCCGTGTTGTTTTCGTGTAAATGTTGGCGTTGGTCTTAACGCAGCTTGCTGAATCAGTGATCAAGTGAACGGTTTTCTGTTGACATTACAGCTTTTCAGTTTCATTTAACGTGTTCACCTTGTATACAATTGCCGTCACCACTACACCGTGTCTCTGCAAGGATGCGCTTCGACTTCGCCAAATCTTAACGCCGACTAAAAACTCTAATAGGCCTAATAATAATAATATCACGTCCGTGGGCACAACGATATTTATACTTCTGTCACCCACGGCACAAAGCCAAATCAAGAGTTCACTCGGGTCCTCTGGAAGTCTGTCAGCGTCAGGTGGCCGCCAACTCTGCAACTACACAAATTCGCTGACCTTTCCCTGACTTTGGGCCATTTCCCTGGCATTTCCATGACCTCAGCCGAATTCCCTTGACATTTCCATGTTTCCAGAAATTCCACAAGTGGTAACGCTGGTAAAGACAGTCGCAATAAAAACAAGACGAAAAAGCGTGCTGGTTCGACGAATTATTTTGGTTATCTTAGTTTTCTTAGTAGCCGAAATACAGCTGTACACGTCACTCGAGCCAGTAACATATCCACTGAGATTGCACAAACCACCGGCGACGCGGGACTCAGTCCCAAAATCTCGATGTGAATCTGAAATCTCATCAAGGCACAATAATCTTGACGATTACAGCAGCAGGTGACGATATGATTTCAGTGAACCACTATAAGGAAAGTGCAAAAATATGTGACAGCATACTACGTGAAAACAACACTTGAAAAATGCACAGAAATCTGTAGCCACAAAACACAACGGCGCCGAATAGTCCGTGTGTTAAGTGCCCTTGCATTAAACTGCTCACACCAACTCCAGAGTTTCACATATGATGATGATAATAATAATATATGCAATAATAACCAGGACGATGTTTTCAGTGCTATCATCTGGCGCAAAGCCATTGCGAGAGTTCACTCTGGTCACTTGAATGAATATGGGCCGGCGTCACGTGGCTGCCAACTCGTAGGCCAAGCGTTCAGACTTGACCTTTTGAGTCCACCGGTAGGCTGCCACAGGCCGAATATTCGCCCATCGCCACAAACAGACTGATACTCATTTTACCGTCCTATGGAGGGTAGAAGGCTGAGTGGACCTAGGCACTGCGGTAAGGGAGTGCAGCCCGTGGCCCAAAGCCGCGTATCGCGAAAAACACAAAAACTGCCTGCAGCACGGGTTCGACCCGCAGCAGTCAGACACGACAACCACGTAGAGACCACTGCGACCATACAATAGGATCATTAAGCGTACGTAACAGATGTAATATGCATAAACTGTAGCACAGCATAGCAATTCGTGATTTTTTCCATAAAACATTAAACGAAAGAACACAAGTGGTTTTTGTGTATAAACGAAGAAGAAGGTTCGAGTTAGAAAGAAGGATATTATAGCTGCAAGTATAGGCCGATAGCTACACAATAACTATAAAAAGTTCATATTGCATAGTATCACGTAAGCTCTTTGCTGCAGAGACGATCGAGAAAAAACTGATGCAAATTACAACAGTTGAAACAACAACAACAATATTCATACACTGCCAACAACATTTAATTGCTTCCGATGCTACGTAGGCCTATGGTAAAATGCGGACTGTGGATCATACAACGGGTAAAATGGGTCTAACTCAGGTAGAGTTGGAGTTAAGGTTATGGTTCAATCATACGCTCCGCATTTTACCGGCGGCGGCCTGCAACGATAGTGTGTATGAAAATGGAAGGCAATCATACAGCAGATTATTTATTGCTTTGCGCAATCATGGCCACCACGGTTAACTGACACAACTAATATGTGCAGAAAACTTTTTACTGGAAGTTCACGACAAAATTATCAAAAGTGAGGACTTCTTGCTGCTCTACATCATATTCTGAACTAAATTCAGGGAACGCAAGACAACCATTAGCCCCAGGAAACTTTTTGTCCAGCTACACCACTGACAAAATGACACTGGCAACATTATGTGCAACTGGTGGGCACTGCTGTACCCGGAGGGAGGTTAGGGGGTTCAAACCCCCCACTGAATGTTCGGAATTTTTTTTGCATTGCGTGTTTGCACAAGAATACTGTTCCTAAACATTAATTCTTAAAAATTCTACAGGAAAACGTTAAAAATTGTACACAAATTTTACATTTTTCTACAGCTTCTAGGGGACTTAGTCCCACAGACCCCCTACCGGGGCTTTGGTCTTCCGTCCCCAAACCCTCTGACTCGATCCCTTTTAGAAAATTTGTGGATCTGCCCCCTGAGCGCCGTCTCCATTGTAAAATCCTGAGTACGCCTATGCTGGTGGGAAAACTCTTGGCACTGGGGCTTGCGAAAATGCACCACCAGTTTAAATGAAATAAAATTCCCTGTCTGTACGTGAGTGACAATTTCTAAATCGAAAAAAGGAAACAGCAACTCGCTCACGTGCTACAACTCAGTTTTGACTTAAACAAATTTTCTGGGCAGCAAGCAATATTTTGCAGGGAATGGTCCCCAATTTCTTGTCCAGCGTGGAGCAATGACAGCCGAAAAAGGGAACAGCTCTCCCGGAATAAATTTTCTAGCCCGCGGACCCAAATACATGTACGTCAATCCGGCGCCGCCGGTGATGAAACTTGTTCGGCCGCTGCGTTTTCCGAGGACACGGGCAGTGGCTGAGACGTTTCCTGATCTTCTGACGTCTGAGACCGGTCAGTATGCTGGTCAACATGCTGGTCAGTGTGCTGGTGGGGAGTGGACGTGGGTGAGGTTGGACCATGCGTCGACGTCAGCCGGTTGATTGGCATCACAAGGCACAGCGGCACCGGCACCGAAGCTTCGAGCACTTGGTCGTCGTCCTCTGTCGATTCCAACTCCAGCTTGTGGGTGAGTTCGGCCAGCTTCTTGGCCTTGCGCACCTCGTTCTGGTGAATCACCGTGTACAGGTGTTCCGTCAGAAGGTCCTTCGCCTCCGACTTGCCGTGGAGGTCCATCTTCGCTTCGATGAATTCGCGCTCTGCACGGTCATATCGTTTCCTGCAACCACCGATCATCAGAATGCCACAAGTTGCAAATGCAGTAGCTTCCGTTTCAGCAGTATTATCTAACGAGATGTATTTCTTGGAACTCACTGCCACCTGCTGTGCTAAACTGCAACTCTCTCTCTACTTTCAAATCAAGACTTGAAACTCATCTGTTTTCTGCTGCTTTCTGTTAACTGCTTGACTGGTTACGCCAGCGCCTCTGTAGCCACCTAACGGCATTATGGCACTTTTTAAATTTTGTTTTATTACTATTATTTTGTAAACCAAAGTAACACAAGCTAATACCAATAAGTAACAAACAATGAACCCACTAATTCTCATGCACACCAATTTCGAAGATCTCAAGTTACAGATTACATAGATTTTTAATCGCAATCAATTCTATAATTGTGATAATAGTTTAACTGCACATTAACTGCCATTAGTACTGATAAAAATAATAACGACAAATTACGAACTGTGCGTCGAGAAATTCTCGGCTGGCAACTTCAATCTTGTCGCGGATGACAGAGACGTCGGCGTTTATCATCTGATCGAGTCGATCGAGTTCTTTCTTGATCAGATTCAATTTGGCAGACTCCACTTTGGCTTTATGCTGCCTACAGCAACCACAGACTAATGTGTAAAAGTCACAGTATAAGTGTAATAATTACCAATAATAATTATTGCCATCCACTACAGCAGAAAGTAAACAGAAATGTTCTTCTGTAGCACTCTGACAATCAATCCTAATTGATTAGCAAGTCAATTAGTTGCTAATAGATTCGTTACCAACCTCTAACCACCTTTTAAGATGTGAGTGAATATGAAACGTGAACTAATGAACGAGCTAAATTGAGAGAAAATGACTAGAATTAGTTTACAACTGGTAAATGTTTAGCAATTAGGTAAACTGCTAATTTTAATTGATTAGGAGTTTCAGTTGGCCAGGTCCAATTCTAATAATTTACCAGCTGTAAACTAATGCTAATTGTTATCTTTCAAATAGCCTGTTCATTAGTTCACTCGGGAACTCCTAATCAGTTAAAATTAGTAGTTTACCTAATTGATTAGTCAATCAATTAGTCGAAAATTAGTTAGTTACCCTCTTCTGATCATCATCATCACCATCAGTCATTTCTGTTTTCTACACACAAAATGCAGGCAAACTTTCCACAAATGTCAGACCAATCTGCATAATAAAAGAGCTGTTTGTAGAACAAAAACTACATGCATGAAATCACCTCTGCTGAATTGCCTCAGTCAGCATTCTCTTTTTCCTCGCATTTAGCTCTTCGATCATTTTCTGATGTTCCCGGAACTTGTCCAGACTAGCAAGTTCTTTCCTGTTTTAACGCACCACAAAAGCACCAGGAATGAGTCTGCATTTCGACCAATCTAAATGTCAGAGTTCCAAGGTCCAACTGTCAGTCTAACAGCACAGTGTTACAATGGTGTCGGATGGAAAACACAGAGACTCAATATTCAATATTCTTCAATATTCTCAAAATGTTTGCTGTTTTAATGAGAACAAGCATACCAAAAATACTCACAAATGAATGCTGAAAAATATACCTAAGGAAGTAAACTAAAAAACTGAGAAATTGCTTGTTAAAAGTTATATGCTTCTCTCATTACGACAATTTCTTGAATACACTGACACTACCATTACCATATAACATGAACTTTATTTTGTATTTTTTAATATTGCAATTTTATCCTCACTTTACTACAATTTATATTTTTCAAACTTTAAATCGTTTTGCGTTCATGCATACATCTGAATGCTAATTATATGATTATATAATAAACTACATGTATGTAGCAACTGTGAAGCACATACGTCAATATTGACTGTTCATCAAGATCAAGTGTTGTGTCTTCCAACTGATCAGTAACAGTCGCATGATCACAATTACTTTCCGACAACTTCGTCTCAGCATCAGTGTTTATTACAACGGCAGTGTCTGTGTTCTTATTTGACGTCTCCTTCGACTGTGGTTCTGATATTCCAGCACTTGATGAAGACGATGTTCTTTCGGACACTGGCTGAGCAGATGAAGAAGAATTATTTGAGACATCGTGGGACTGTGTCAGTCTCTGTTCGGGACTTAACGGTTCTCCAGCTCTGATCACAGATCCTCCGCGCGAAGAAGTCATGATCCGCTTTTGCCGGACATTTCTCGCAGCAATTTTTTGCGTTCTGTTTCCAATTACTTTGGCTGTTTCTGCGGCATCTAAGACCACCACAGCACAACAAAGTAATGATACATGAAAAAAAGTTAGCACAAAATCCACATGCAGCAAGAAATTTAAGACCATCACCTACAAGGAAAACTGAAAAAGTAATATGGAAACGTTATGAAAACGCCCTTCACCCAGTCGCCAGGATTCCCGGTCGACAACGCCTGTGGTCATCGTCGACGTCTGCATTAGACGTCTCGTCTACGCGACTGTCCAATGTTGGTAACAGAGTGTTTCCCGTCGCCACCGCAAGAACATGTAACAGTTTGCCAGCTGAAGTTATGTCATCAAATTCCCTGCAAACCTTCAAAAGCAAACTAATGCACACACGTATTCTTGGCGTCATTTCCATAGTTTCCGCATTGTTATAGTGTTTGTGAAGTGTCTGAAGTGCTTAGGCATTTTTTCACTTTCAACTTACTGTAATATAATGTAATGTTACGCAGTGTCGTCCAAGTTTCTGGAAAATGATACGGGCACACGCGAAACCATCAAGAGAAATGACTATAGAGCTAACCATAGCCCGCGAGCAGGATTTTCAGCAATGCTTGGTGTCGCGAATGGCGATTTTTACGCTAAAACTTTGTTTCTGAATGTTACCGGAATTAAAGGACGATTTCTGGAGTCGACGGAGATCTTCGTCCGTAAATCCCGTCCATTCCATTATGGAATAACTAAATGTTTTATCTAATAACTCCACGCAACTAAAATTCGACTAATGACGTCAACTAGTAAACATAAACACGACCACGCCCAGTAGGGCTTATCCGAAATTAGACAGTTTCGTAAGTAGTAGTAGTAGTAGTAGTAATGTTAGTTCTGAACGCAGGTCCAAAAGACCTCGTTGTTCAGCTCACAATACATCCTATCGTGTTAAACAAACTATCTTAATTTAACATA
>Ga0056115_1001867_pt1 | contig 10441 bp, 9 predicted proteins | sample WorMetOlspDAHAB1_FD_77007 | JGI IMG/M metagenome (GOLD analysis project Ga0056115, IMG submission 77007) | Marine gutless worms symbiont microbial communities from Max Planck institute for Marine Microbiology, Germany - Olavius sp. DAHAB.1 ... | reverse complement strand
TCCCTGTTAGTCAATGCTATCGGTAGGCAGCTTCGTTGGACGAAAAATGCCGGAATTTTACAACTTCGTCTAGCTGCCGCCCAGAATTATTAGCCTTTTTTTCGTATATAGTTCCGAAAAATTTATCTTCGGCTGTGGGATGCAGCTCAACAATTTCTTCATCATTGCTATGGCCGAATAATTTCCGGTCTTTCAGAATGATATTCACTGTTTCGGTCTGCCCATCGTGTTTGAATCTATAAGTTCCCACATATTTTTCCAGAACCTTCATATCTACATTTATTTTCTGTTGTGGCGGATCGGAGAGTTGCAAGGCCGGTAGAATATACCGGTTCATCATATTAAAGGTGCGTTCTGAATTTCCCGGATTTTCATAGTGCTTTGCGGTGAATACGACAACCAGATCTAACGCCGGCAGTACAAAGATAAACTGTCCGCCATGGCCCCAGGCCCAAAATGAACCGATAATTTGATTGTTTACGATGGTTTTGCCGCGCCACCACTGATACCCGTAATCGTACCCTCCCGCTTTAATTTGCCCTTGTATCGATTCATTGATCCAACTACGCGAGACAATTTGTTTGCCTTGCCAATGGCCTTCTTTTAGCATCATATAGCCGATTTTAGTCATATCACGGGGCTTCAGCCGCATGTCCCCCCACCCGATGTTGATCCCTTGAGGATTGGCCGGCCATCTCAAATCCGTAATTCCGAGGTGACTAAATAGATGTTTTTCGGCAAATTCGAGGGTTTTAGTTCCGGTGGCTTTTTGAATAATGGCGGAAAGCAGAAATGAGGCACCGTTGCAATACTCGAACCGGGCGCCCGGCGCTTCGGCCATGGGCAAATCCAGCATAAATTGGGTCCAATCCACACTTTGCCGCATTTCAAAAATCCCCCGCCAACCGTAGCGATATGAATCCCGGCATTGCAGGCCTGGTGCCATCATCAATAAATGCTTGATAGTGATCGCCCGCTTGTCTGCATTGAGATTGGCGGGGGTTATTTCGGGGAAAAAATCAAGGATGGGCTGATCGACGTTTTTAATGAAGCCTTTATCAACGGCAATCCCCATCAGAATCGAGAGGATGCTTTTGGTATCCGACTGAATAGGGTGCATATGATTGCGGTGCGTTCCATAAAAATATTCTTCAAGTGCAAGTCTGCCATTTCTGACCAGCAATACACTGTGGATGTTTTTAACCGCATTCTGCCCATTTAGAATTTGTTGCATCAGCTCATCGATTTTTTCAGTGTTGACGCCTTCTTTATCGAGTGAAGATGTCTGCCAGCCATCATCCATTTCGACGGGAACCCGGTACGTGTAGTCATTTTCGCGCAGCGTTTGAGCTACTGTAATTTGTTGCCATTGATTATGCGACCGATTGCTCAACTCAATCCAGTCTGCCCCGTCGGCAACCCGCACCCGCCAGCGATAGGTTTGCCCCGCTTTCAATAGATTCGGGTGGATTCGCGTTGAATACATATCTTTGACATAACCGCTTCTAAAAATGTAGTCGTCTTTCTCACCCTTAATATCGATGCGATAATAGAGGGCAATGTCTGCATCCACCTTATTCCAGGAGAAACGAGGCGATTTGGTGGCAATCGTTTCTTCATGGGCTGGAGACATCGTGCGACTGTCCGGGATCGGAATGGTTTTTAGGTTCGACAGCGTGTCCGTGGCAGAACCGTTGCGCTTGCCGCTCGCGACTGTAAACGTATAGACGCCTGTTTCCGGTACGGCGGGTATGCTGATCCAGAAATCTCTGAATTGCGGAAGGTAGTTGAAATCACTTTTTTCGAGTGCTAGTTTTCCCTGCGGTCCGGTAACGGTAATCGAATCGATATCATCGGGCAAGGTACCTGAAAAATCCTTTCCGATAACAATATCAATAACCGTGGAGGATTTCTTATCGGGCTCGTTAAGATGGGTAATGGCACCCCAGACCGGAATAATTCTACCATTTGGTACAGTCGTTTCATTTTTTGTCGGTGGTTCTGAATCCGGTGTTTGGGAAGGGGCGCAGGCCCAAAATCCAATTCCGACATACAACACGGCCAAAATTATCGATAGAAAGCATCTTCGCTTTTGTCTATGCATTGGATTGTCTCCTTTACGAAAATATTTGAGATAGTTACCCGCAGTAAAGTGATTCTCCATGATCGAGATGCATCAGGTCATAAAGGCTTTCATGATAGCCTCCCTTTAATATGGATAATTAATGAACATGCAGACTCCCATCCGTGCGGCATTTGCGATCGATATATTTGAAAAACCAGATGCCGCCTACCGGAAAGAGCAGCGAGGCAGTGAGAAATATAAAAAGTTCGAGGCCATAAGAAATCAGCGGCTTGATATTCAGCGTGTGCACCCTGATAATATCTAAAAAATAGGTAATCGGAATCGCCAGAGAAATGGCCAGAAAAAAGCGCGGAAAAACTTGCGGTGGGTTTTGAACTCCAGATAATGTTTGAACCAAAAAGCTGGATGTATCGACCATTGTATTAGCATCTTTGACCAGGAGAACCAGCGATGCAAAGGCAATTCCGAAACCATACATCAGAAGTACAAAGGGAATGAAATAGGGTAGGGTTTGCCAGATCGTCGGTGGAACCGCCATCCGGAATACGAGCTTATACATGATTATGAGAATGGTCATTTCATAGATAAGGCGCAGCATTGAAAACAAAGACTCTCCAATGATATACATGATTTTTGAGATCGGGCAGGCCCAGATGGTTTCAAGCATTCCGATATCCATAAGACGCTTTAATGAAAATCCCATGCTCCAGAAAATAGTTGCCGTAAAATAGCCCACCACCAGGCCGGTCATGTAAAAGGAAAAAAAATTATCGGTTCCAACCCAGGAGGCCAGACCGTTCGAAGTTCCCTGGGGCGCAAACGATATGATCAAAAAGTAGGTCGGCAGAAACCAGACAATCGGCATCAGAAAGGTGAAGGCGATCTCCATCGGGTAGCGTCGATACTCCAGAATATTCTTCCGGATGATAGCGCCCATTAGCCCGAAATGAATTTTACATCCCGAATTTCGCATTGAATTCTATTTTAACTGCTTAAACCATATCGCGATAAGTGATGTTTTGAGCTATGCCTTGCGGGTAGACAAGAATTTATCACCGCCCGCTTTGCTCATGCCGCAAAGATCGCAGAGAATAACTTTTTTCCGTTGCCGGTGAGAGGCTGGCAACGGAAAAGCTTTCTGCTTTGAATCAAAAGTTAACTGTTAGTGATGTATTTTTCTCCCAGTAGAAAGAATAACCCCCGAAGGGTTGCTGATTTTTTATTTTCGCCTTTGTCTGCATCCCGCTTCTTTTTAGCGGGGCTTAGCGAAAAGCAAAAAATGAAAATGCTCTCTGTGCACTGGCCTTTGCGGTGAAAAAGATATCATTTAGTACCCAACCACAAGCCCCCTTGATTTAACCCTTCTTTTAGTCATTTCGAAAACAAGCTTACCGACGAATAGCATCAGAACGCCGGAAAATATCAGGTAGACAATAGATTCCCGATAGGTAAAAAGAGATTGCTGGTGGATGATGATGCCCCGAATCATATTTACGAAATGAGTCAGGGGAATGTGTTTTCCGATACTCGATATGGATTCCGGCAGCACGGCCAGCGGAAACTGTAGACCGCACAGGATCGACAGGACCGCCCGCGTGATGTGCACGGACATTCCCGCCTGCCTGAGCCTGACGGTCAGCGCCGCAAATATCAGTAGAAACCCGACCAGAAACGGCATGATCAGTGTGATTGAAAAAAGGATACTTAAATAATTAGCAGAAACCCTAAAAGCGCCGATCAGAGAATAAAAGGATATGCCGATGACCAGCGGGAAAAAGTTTAAAACAATAGAGGCCAGGGTGACACCCAGAATAAGGGAAATTTTGCTGGCCGGCATGGTCCAGTGGGTGTCAAAAATCCCCATCACTCGGTCCCTTTGAAGCGAAAGACCACCCATCCACAAGTTGATATTGATAAACAGCCAGACCAGGTTACCTAAAATCAAAAAAGAGGCATAATCTCCGGTCTGCGCCAGGCGTTCGAAATTGCTCAAACCCTGTCCGGTCGTTCCTGCCAGACCCTTTCCCATAAAATAAAAGGTAAGCGGAAAGATCACCGGCCACACCAGCAGGGCAGCCACTGCGGATTTGTAACGCAGGACGATTTTAATCTCTTTGAGGGCTGCGGAAAAGACCGGTCTAAACCAGTACCTGGGTTCCATTCTCTCCCCCCTTATCTAAAATGGTGCTGCCGGTCATTTCTATGAAGACGTCTTCCAATGATGGCTCTTCGAATGAGATATTGCTGGCCGTTGCCCCGTAGCCATTCAAAAAATCCGATATTTCCTTTAAGGAAAAGCCGTTGTTGCGGCACTTGATCTGGACCTGGATTGCATTGTCTTTTTGAATGGTATCAATGGATCGAACGTCGAATCGATCCCTGAAATAATCATTGAGGCTGTCATCCCAGGCATCGACCTGCAGCCGGATAATTTTTTTTTCAGACAGGGATTGTTTGAGCCTGGCTGGGGTGTCGAGACACGCTATTTTTCCGTTATTGATGATGGCGACGGTATCGGACAACTCGTCGGCTTCATACATATAGTGGGTTGTCAGCAGAATGGTTTTACCCCGGCCGGCAATTCGTTTGATCAATTTTCTCAGTGATATGGCCGCCACCGGATCAAGGCCCAGGGTCGGCTCATCCAACAGAATGACTTCCGGATCCGGCAGAAGTGCACGGGACAGTACCACTTTCTGACGCTCACCGGTGGACAGCTTTTCGACCAGGACATCCCGCTTTTGGTCAATCTCGAAAAATTGCAGCAGCCCGTTGATTTTTCCTTTCACATACCGACGCGTCAGCCCGTATAGCGAACCAAAATAATAAAGATTTTCTTTAACGGTCAGCTTCCAGAACAATGTTCGCTCCCCGGGGAGAACCGCTGTCATAATTTTACGGACCTCAAGATCATCTCCGGCAACATCAAACCCTTTTACCAGCACTTGGCCGGAGTCCGGAATCAGCAGGGTCGCCAGTATTTTAATGGTCGTCGTTTTCCCGGCGCCATTTGGTCCCAGCAGACTAAAGATTTCACCTGGCTCAATCCCAAAGGAAATTCCATCTACTGCCTTAACCAACTCTTTGCTTCTGCGAAACAAAGGACCCTTTTTGGTGACAAAGTTTTTTTTCAGGTTGTCGACATGGATTATAGCCATAGTAAGCGACCCCATAGGAAAAATGTATAGATGTAATTTAGAAAAGCTTGGACCATATTAAGTATACGTGCAATTCCGGAATACTGGACCCCCATTAGTCGTATGACTTCTTGACCTTCTCCCTTAACTCAGCATATTCTTGCGCTGAAATAGCTCCTTCGCCTCGGGCTTTCTCCAAGTCAATTAGCTGCTGACCAAGGGTGGTTTTATTTTCAACTTTTTTGCTCCCCGAGCCCACGGCTATGCATGATACTAATGCTGTTGCCAGAACCAGAACCATTATTAAGCTTATAACCTTTTTCATTTTAGTCTCCTCCTTAATCTGAGAGATTTCAGTGGTTTTCGTTGATATGCAGTTAAATCTCGGGCGGGAATAAATCCTGCCCCTGCCTGTTCGCTGGAATTTTTTTATAGTGATGGGATTTAACCCCGCCAGCCATCAAGTGTGAGGACCAGGGATTTAACCAGGTTTAAAATTATATTGCATTTTGAACCTGAACTCTTTTTCTCGAGGCAAACAGAGTCGCAAGCACCCCGCCAAATCCCAGGACGATAGCGGCGGCTTTAACCAGTGATCCTAAATACGGCACCAAGCCTATAAGCCAGAGCGCTATAAGCCCTATCACGGTAAGCCAAATTACACTGAGTGCCGGTCTTTTCATCAGCGCGGCTACCTTATCCCCAATGAATTGAGCGATGGCAATATAGCCTACCAGAAATGCGATTCCGACTAAAAATGCTTCCAGCGCGATCAGCGGTATGCCAACCACCGAAATTACCAGGAACAATGTCAGCGGAATTAACACCACAAGCCCCAAAACCGCCCAGAGAATGACCTTCATCAAATTTTGCTGCACATTGTCGTTAATCAAATCAAACGGCTTAGGCAATACGGCAACCAGCAACACCGCAAGTGCCATGAAACCGAGAAAGATAGTGATTTTGAAGGTCCAGAACCAACTTGAAGATTTGTCTTCCAAAAAGAATGGTATGATTGCGGAAACCCCGGGGATATTCAGTTCGACGACATCACCATATATTATAGAACCCTGGGCTTGTTTGACAGCCCCCCCGATAGCGACTACATCCTTGCCGATCACGGCATCGGGGCCTAAGGTTACCGACCCGCCGACCGCAACAGCCGAATCCCTGACCTTGCCATTAACGGTGACGCTGCCGCCCACGGCAACGGCATCTTTTACTTCCATTCCTTCTTCAACGACCACATTGCCGCCAATTCGAACCTTATCTCTGGCATTTGCGCTGACAAGCGGAAAAAGGACAATCGGCAAAATAACGGCGATTAGTTTAAAATTTTTTTTCATGCTGGATCCTCCTTTTCAATTTCGATCCTTGACCTTCCCTGACCCCGTTATGGATCTGCTAATCTCTGGATTTCCTTTATACAGCACATCACCGCTTCCTGTAATTTTTGCCCGCAATAGCTCAGATACGTTAACCCTGCAATTGCCTGAACCCGTTATGACTACCGACATCTCGCCTGCCTGCAAATCAAATGCATCAACATCTCCTGATCCGGTAATTGTGGCGTTATAGGAATTCGTAGATCCGGAGAGGTAGATCGACCCCGAGCCGGTAATGCTGGATTCCAGGCGTTTGGTCTTTACGCGAACAGAGATATCTCCGGAACCGGCAATGTCTGTATAAAAACTGTTCGAAATAAATTCATCGTTTCCGGTAATGTCGCCTGAGCCGGAAATGGAGATCCCTGCCAGACTTGCAGCAGTGATATTGAGCGTCAGTACAGTCGGTCTTATTTTTTTCTTCTCATGGGATATGATCAATTTACCATTTTCAACTTCTGTCCGGATATGCGGCATGATGTTATCATCCGTCTTAACCCGGACGCTGCGATCTGAAGTCCTGGTGAGAATAACTTTGCCCGAGCCTTTCAGGTGGATTTGATCAAAGGCCGGAACCTCTCTTTTCTCTGAAATTACCTTCCCGGAACCATGTATTCTTTCGCCGCCAAACCCGTCGCCGTTGATTACAATGCAGCTGACAGCGAAGCCACTTGCCAAAAGACATAGCATTGATCGAAAAACTATATTTATGCTCATGATATTGCTCCTACAAAAATCGTGATTTGCCTTTAAGGTACTATCTATTAGAGCAAGCGGTGTGCCAATCCTATTCAAGGTTTATAATGATATTAGATTTAGTCGCAAAATAATGAATGTTGCTAGGGGTAATGATTAAGAATAATAGTTAAATAATTACAGAGGCTTATCGATAGTGCGGGCTTTAGGCTTACCATCGATGCTTCGTTAATTTTTGCTTCAGGAATTTTGGTCCGATCTAGTTCAACGGTAGCGGATTATGCATCCTGACCGGGTGTCCGTTAACGTTACAGGTGGTGTACGATATCGAACAGATAAACGGGAGCAAACCTCGATTGAACGCCTGCGAACAGTCGCTTATAGTTGAAGCGGCCAAGTTACCGGTTGACATGAAATCTGATTTTTGCAATGCTTTGGCGTTCAAAAGCAAATTTCACCAAACATTCAACCGATCAACAGGGGAAATGAACCATGATCGGTCAGATTGTCTCCCACTACAAAGTCCTGGAAAAGCTTGGTGAAGGCGGCACCGGGGTCGTATACAAGGCGCTGGATAAAAAGCTCGACCGTGTCGTTGCGCTGAAGTTTTTCCATGATCTGCTTTTCGTGACGGAAGAACAGAAAGCATTTATTATCAAAGAGGCGCAGGTTGCCGCCGCACTCAACCATCCGAATATTCGAACAATTTACGAAATCGATGAAGCTGACGAATACCTTTTCATATCAATGGCTTTTATCGAAGGCGCAAGCCTGAAAAAGAAACTCCTGGGCGGACCGCTTAGTATTGAAACCGGCCTGTCGATTGCCTTCCAGGTGGCGGACGGGCTCGAATCGGCCCATGACAGCGGCATCATTCACCGCAATTTCAATAGCGGGAATATTTTGATAGCAGATCGCGAACTGACGAAAATATTAAATTTCGGCCTCCCGCCACCGTCGATAGATGCCGAAGCGACCGAATCCGGAAAATATGTCAATACCACAGCCTACCTGTCCCCCGAGATCCTGCGCTGTGAAGAGGCCGATCAGCGTTCCGACGTGTGGTCCTGGGGTGTTGTCTTTTATGAAATGCTAACCGGAGAATTGCCTTTCAAAGGTTGGAGCCAGGCAGATCTGATCCACTCAATATTGAACGATGACCCGGTGCTTCCATCGGAAATAAATAGCGGAATTCCCCCCGAAATCGAAAAGATCGTTACCAGGGCAACGGCCAAATCGTTGCAAAACAGATATCAGAATATCACTGAAATAATGGCCGAACTTCGGGCAACCGGAATCAGCCGGCAAGTCGCAGGACCGATTGCGTATTTTTCTGATCAACCCCCGCCGTCAATTGCCGTGCTGGCATTTGAGGATATGAGTCCCGCTGGAGACCAGGAGTATTTTTGCGACGGCATCGCCGAAGAAATCATCAATGATCTCACTCAGGTGGAAGGATTGCAGGTCGCCTCCAGGACGTCGTCTTTCGCATATAAAGGGCGGCGCGAGGACATCCGCAGCATCGGCCGCAAACTGGGGGTAAATTCGGTCCTGGAAGGCAGCGTGCGCCGGGCCGACAGCCGATTGCGTATCACCACCCAGTTGATCGGCGTTGCAGACGGGCACCACTTGTGGTCCGATCAATATGACCAGGAGTTGGAAGACGTTTTCGCTATCCAGGAAGAAATTGCTCAGAGTATTGTCCAGGCTCTCAAGGTCAGGCTGAGCGACAGCGAGAAGCGAGCCATCAAAAAAGTTTCGACCCGCAGCATCGAAGCCTATGAGTTCTATTTACGCGGCCGCCAATTTTTCTATCGCAACAAACGTAGATACATGCATTACGCCGTTGAAATGTTTTCCCGGGCTATAAAGCAGGATTCGGCTTACGCCCGTGCTTACGCTGGAAAAGCCGACTGTCACTCCTACCTCTACTGGTACTTTGGCGGATCCACCAATGATCTGGAGCAGGCGCGAAAGGACAGTGAAACTGCCCTGAGCCTCGATCCCAAACTTTCGGAAGGGCATGCCGCCAAAGGGCTGGCCGTTTCTTTGAACAGGCGGTACGAGGAAGCGGAAAAGGAGTTTAATACAGCGCTTAAATTGAATTCCAACTTGTTCGAGGCCTACTATTTTTTTGCCATAAGCTGCTTTTTGCAGGGCAGGTATGAAAAAGCGATCGAACTGTTCAAGGAGGCCGGGCGGGTTAATCCGGCAGACTATCAGTCACCGTGTTATCTGGCGTTTGTCTACAAGACGATCGGCCGGTTGGACAAGATGAAGCCGGTTCTGCAGGAAGCCCTGAGCAAAGTCGAGCAGCAACTGGCGCTAAATCCGGATGATTCACGAGCGATTTATTTAGGGGGCGGAGTTCTTATCCGGATGGGTGAAAAACAGAGGGCCATGGAATGGGTCAGGCGTCTGGCGGCGACCGAACGTGATGAACCCTATCTGCTATACGGCATCGCCTGTCTTTATGCTTTGACCGAGAAAGTGGAGGAGTCGGTCTACTATCTCAAAAAGGCGGTGGAAGCCGGCTATGCCCACCGGCAATACCTTGAAAAGGACAGTGATTTTGATTCGATTCGCGAGCACCCCGGCTATAAGGCATTAATAAAGAATCTTAAGGAGCGGGAAAAGGATTCCGGTCCGGTATAGATTCATTTAAGTTGACATCGATATCTCAGAATTTATCGTCAGATCCGCATTGACAAAATTTCAAACCTATTTTCAGCCCAATTGATCAAGCGTACTTTTTACCCCCATCTTGTTTTTACCCGCCACGTGAGTATAGATCATTTTTTTGTATTTAAGCAATCATGTCCAATAGATCCTGCACTGTTTTGATACCAGATAGCTACTGAATTCATGCATGCAAACCTCCTTTCCCGGAACGTAAAATAAGCGTCTATTAACGCGCCCGATATGGGACGAAAAATAGACATTTTTTGTAAATGACGCCTGAATATTAAAATCATCGATAATGATATAATATGTTGATATCATGTTGTATTTAGTATTTTTTCAGGCCTATATACCAAAAAAAGGCTGATGACAATTTTTAATGCTAAAACAAGGTGTTAGCAAGCTTTCCGAATAATGGCTTAAAAATGAAATTAGGCGGACTTTCAAGGCGTTAC
>Ga0056115_1001866_pt1 | contig 10442 bp, 7 predicted proteins | sample WorMetOlspDAHAB1_FD_77007 | JGI IMG/M metagenome (GOLD analysis project Ga0056115, IMG submission 77007) | Marine gutless worms symbiont microbial communities from Max Planck institute for Marine Microbiology, Germany - Olavius sp. DAHAB.1 ... | reverse complement strand
GCCGAGGCCTCTATACCCATCAAATGAATATGAAATAATGAAACTAAAAATCGATAATATCAGAACTGTCAACGAAACTCCCATTCCCTGTTCCGGTTAAACTACTCTTATAATCAAAAATCAATTCTTGGTTGGCCCAGAACTTATCTAATCTGTTTTTATGGCGCTATATAAATCAGTTTAAATTTTTTTAAAAATTAGCGCGTGTGAATGGCAAAAATTCCTAAGTGTGGCAGACTGAGTAGGCCAGCTCTCTGGTCAACTTTTGGGCACACTATAAAATAGTTGGACGTTACTTTAAGCAGATGTAAGTTAACGTTACACTTCTGCAACAGTCTGCCTCTGTGGACTTTACTGTGAAAACTGACAACGTTGCTTTAATTTATGGGTTTAAAAAAATAAATATTTTGACTGCTAGTTAATATAGCTACTTTGTATGTGGCAGAGACATTAAATGACTTATCTCTTTCTGTTAAAATCAGGCATGGTTGGAAATGTTGCAGGGGATTGTTTTAATAAAATTATGCTGATTAAATGAGGGCCAGCACCCAGAATTGTGCATTCTGCTGTGTGGTGTTAGTATGCTATAAGGGTGTGTATATATTTGCATAGCAAATTGGTATAAATGTGATTATACAGACTACAGTTATAAAGATAGCAGGTATACTCAACAGTAATTAGTTTGTATGTCCTGCACTGTAGAAGCGGTTGATGTTAACTGGCAGTCGTTTGATGGAAAGACGGCATTACTGTTGGCTGCAGCTGAAGGAAATTATTTGTGCATGCAGTTTCTGCTGCAGCATGGCGCTGATGTTAATCTGGCAGACTGCATGCAGCACGCTCCTCTCTTGGCTGGTACAGATTAACTACTGAGTTACGAGTTATGAGCTAATTTTCCTAATAGCATGTTTACAGACAAGCAACTTTGCAGTTTTTCACTGTTGACAAGAGAACACCTTATCCATTAGGCAGTGTGGACATAGCCGAGGACAGCTAGAATAACAGGCAAACTGGTTTTGAATAAAGAAGATATAATAAAATTTGCGTTTGTGTTTACTAAAAGGGTTGTGGCACTGAAGAGTTGATCAAAGCATTTCCTGCAACTGGCTGAAGAAGGCAGTGCAAAGCAATTGAAAGACACTGCTTCTTTCTGTAAACCTAATGCCACTAGCACTTGACCAAGAATGTTTACCAAGATTTTATTCGCATAAGTGCAATATTGCTGACTTCTTTGCTGTGAAATATGCAAAATATATAGGGCGTACAGAAAACATAATTGTTTCAACTAGAAGTCCTTGATGATTTCCAGATCTTTATTTATTTATTTGGTCAAACACAGGAGCACGATAGCAGTAAATGAGAACAGGACAGCAAAGCCGGCTTTTTATATAGATTGGCTCTAACAGCTGCCCGAAAGGCCTAAAATCGTAACAATTGCAGAAGACTACTACAAAACAGTCTGATACAAAACAAACAAAAAAGTCTAAAAAGATACATCACACGTGTGAAAACAATGTGAGAAACTTTGTTGAACTTTCTGAGTGCTCTTCTAAGTAGATAATTAAAGAATGCTCTCGCCAGAATTTTGCTGTTTTTTTCGTTTTCATGCAGCGGTGAGAGCAAAAAGAGAAGATTGTGTCCGCCTGATACTGGAACAAGAGAGTGCTAACGTCAACTGTCAGAATTATGTCCGAACGTCACCACTGCACGAGGCAGTCGGCTCAGGTCAGCCGGGTGTCGTAGCACTTCTGCTGGTGCGAGGTGCACAAACAGACATTCAGGAGGATATGAATATTACACCGGTGTTCAGTGCATCACAACGGGGACAGACTGACTGCCTACAGTTGCTACTAGACAGTTTGACATCTTCAGGTGATGCACGTTCTACATAATAATAATAATAGTAATAATAATAATATTAGAGTATTAATATAATAATAATAATATAATATTACCTGTTTCAGCAGTTATCAGTGTCTTTGTAAAGGGGAACACGGTCTGATTTCACAGCCAGCTAACCGGGTTTCAGCCAGTTATTTACTTTTTATTAACTTTAATATATAGTGCCTACGGCTTTGTACTCGCAGGCCATTAAAAAAACTACTAATATTAATAACAACGACGACAACTGCATGGTTTATAATGTGCAGTAACATGGCAGGAGTCACTACAAAGTTGCCCAGCAACATTCACGCATGCCGCCGCACGTCTTCTCACTGGAGCCAGACCAGACGCCGAGATCACATCTCGCTGGTGCTACGTCGCCTGCACTGGCTTCCGGTCCGGAGGCGGATCGACTTCAAGCTGGCGTGCCTTGTTCACTTGTCACTGGCTGGACAAGCTCCTCATTACCTCGCCAAGGATATTCACCTCGTTGCTGCAGGTCCAGGTCGCCAGCTCCGTTTCTCTACGGACAGGTCGTGCAGTGTCCCACGCACCTACAGCACGTCCGGCGACAGAAGCTTTGCCGCAGCAGGGTCTCGTGTGTGGAACAGTCTGCCATCAAATCTACGCGACGAAAAACTCAGTTTTCGGAGCTTTAGGCGCCTGCTGAAAACTCACTGGTTTACTGCTGACCACAGCGCAATGTGAACAATTATTTATTGCGCTATAGAAATACACTTACTTACTTACTTACTTACGCCATAATTTTCAGTAAATGTATGAAATGAGGAACTGGTAGGATTTGAGGCAGCTCTTGATGTTAAGATTTTGTCCTACATTTGTTTATCATTTAGCAGACTGTTCGACATATGCAAGTGTAGTACCGTCTCTGGTTTCATTTAGCGGCAAATTTACAGTTTCATTTGAAACAGATGGAATCGTTTGAGCAATCAAGAATATCCATCATACTTTGTCAGAGCAGTATTTCGTACTCACACTAAAGGATTAATAAAATAATATTAACAATAATAAGGTGATTTATACCGCGCAAATTCGCCAATGCCGCAAATGCGCATTCAGTAGACAGTTCTAAAGAGGAAAGTTTTCAGGTTATCTTTAAATATGTCCAGTGACGTGTCCGGTGAACGTAGCGCAACCGGCAGACTGTTCCACACAGTGGAACTTGGCATTTTATGGCATTGTCATCATATTGTGTTAAATAATTTACACCTCCAAGCGGTCTACCAAACATGCTAATTTTCAAATTTTGTGGGAAAAAATAGTAACAGCTTTTCTCAAGTGCAATAGTCATCATTATTACTACGTTGTTTGGTTGTGTCATTAGTTACTAGCATTAAATTGTGTTAATTTTTTTACATACTTTTAGAAATCTCTCTTAGTCTGCTTTATTTTGAATGAAAGATCGTCATCGACGAATGTATACAGTGTTTGGATGGCAGGTGCGTTGGATGTGGTGAACGTGTGTGCTGAGGATGGCGCATCGCCGTTATTCTTGGCTTCTCAGGAAGGTCATGTTGACTGTGTCAGCTTACTGCTGCAGCATGGAGCCGATGCTAATCTTGCCACAGCCGATCCCGTGGCATTGCCACTTCATGCCGCTCTCCAGTTTAATCATGTCGAGTGAGTGTCTGTTGCATTAATCTTCTGTTAATCTTACTGGGCTGTATTTTTACAACTTGGGTTGCTGGCTACTGGGGAGAGGGCGGAGAATAGAGGGAGGGTGGTGATTTGTTACTATCCAGCAACCCCAAGCTGAGTCATTGTTAGACCAAGTTCCATGCAACTTGTGGTGTTTACCAAATTATGCTGATTGGTGACAAAGGCAAATGTGTGCGAACGACTTGCCTAGGGTTTTTTGTTCAGTGTTGGCCATGTCGTGTACATACTCTTAAGCTTTTTCAGCTGGGACCACTGGCCTGTCAGGTCGAACGATTTCCGATCTGATGTTTCCAACCACCATCTTTCTGACCATCAGCTATCGGTAGCCCAGCTTGCTGCTGCTGAGATCTGGAATGCTCTTCCTGACGGAAAAGGCAAAGCACTTCTATAGCGCCACAAGCCACATACTGCAGCTGCAGCAGTTCTGTTGATCACATTCATAGCCAGTTTACAGCCTAGGCCGCAGGCTAAGGCCACACTCATGGACTTTGAGCTGCAGCCATACGGCATTATTTAGCCCTAGTCTGCCATTTAATGGCAGACTAGGGCTAAATAATGCCGTAATCTTATTTATAGACCCTGGAGGGACGGAAGGCTGAGTTGGCCTAGTTGAGTGATAGCAGACAGTTTATCCACGCGATATACCTGTCAACCATAGATTGGGTACAGGTTAGGGAAAAGCCAATGGTTAAAGAATGACGTCCTAACCGCTGAGCCATGCCACCAACCGTCATTGTCGTTTCAGCATCGCCCATCAACTTCAAAACTTTTCAGTTCCAGCGATACTTTTGCTGTTGGCTCTTTGGTGGACCTTGTATTACGGTCTTACTGATTACTTTGGCCACTATAAAATACTTCATTATTGATTGAGTGATTCAGAAATGGAAGTGGTACAAATGCTAGGTTGTATGGGTTTTTTGTTTGCATGGAACTGCAGATGTGTGAAGCTGCTGTTGCCGGCGACCAGTCATCGCCAATTGTCGTTGTGTTCAGCCAGCCCGTATTACTTCTCGATGATGCACGACGATGTGCGTGCTACACGCTGCCTCGTTTCTGCCAAAGTCGACGTCGATGCCGGCTTTGAGGCGACCGATGACGACGAATACCAGCCGAAGGTGTTGCGCTATTTCAACAGCGAGGTGCGGTTTGGCCGGCGCTTCAGTCCGCTGGTGATCATTGCCTTGTACGAGTATTCGCTGCCACAAGCCCGGGCACTGCTCGATGCTGGAGCATGTCCGGACGCTCGGCGTCCATGCCGCGTTCCGCCGCTGCTGCCTGCGCTCGACATGTTCAACCTGGAGCTGGTTCGGTGCCTGGTTGCAGCTGGTGCCTCGGTCAACGTCTACCACCGGCGAGTGATCGGCAACATGGCATTGATCGGGTGCCTGCATTTCTGGCGTGGACTTGACCTGATGCTACGCTGTGGTGCCGAGCCGGAGTCTCTTTTCGGCCAGACGCGTCCAGGTCCTCGGCTTTTCACTGTGTGCAGTTCTGTGCAAAGTGTGCAGTGTGACGTCCATATGGAACTGTGTTTTTCTGTTTGCTAGTTTCTTTCACATGGACGTCTGGATATAGATATTTTGCCCTTCTTTGTTTCCGGGCATATTGTTGCGTTGGTTTTTTGTGTGTTCCGTACATTTTATCCGTCAAAATCCTGTTTTAAATACATGGTCAAAATTCTAAATTATGCAGAAATTGTCGTTAAACGATCAAGTTTCAATATGAAATTGCTTAATTACGTGTGTTGGTCTTGTTATGTAAATTGATGAATGATGATGTCTGGGGGAACCTGTTCGGAAAATACCCGCGTCGTGACATGCAGTTCGTAATTGATTTGTGCGGTTGTAACGTAAAATTTGTGCGGTTAAAATGTCGATTTTATGTCAACAGAAGTGTGATTTTCAGCTGAAAATGCAGCGCTAAGCATTCAGCAGAAAGGAAAGGGGTTGTGCAGTTCTAAAAATTCTCTGTCCAGGTCTGTGTGCTGTGGATGACGACTGGTCCGATGACGACTGCAGCGATGACTATGAGTACGAGCTCGGAACTCTGACAACGCCGATTCCGTTCTGGCGGATAGTGGCCGAAGCGCAGTATGTCATGACGCGTCGTGGTGTTACGCTGGGACAGGTGCTTCAGCACATTCTGCGGTTCACGGCGTCGGTTCGTCTGGAAGAGAGGCTTGCCGGATATGTCAACAACGCCTCGGAGTGGCTGCGACTCAAAGCCACAGCAGGTGTTACGTGCTCTTTGCTGAGTCCTTTTGACTTGCATTTCGATTTGGGTGCTCTTTGTCAACTCCGTTTTCAAACCCTCAGCCCCTTAATTTTTTTATAACCACATCTGGGATGTGATGTTGGTCTGGAGGCATAGTTAGAGTAGCAGACCACCACTGCATGATGCTGCAAAACAGCACGAGCAGTTGTAATTAACAGGTGGGTTGATATGAATATGATTGTTTCGATTTCTTTTAGGCTCTGTCTTCCAGTGCCTCTATAACTTTTTATTGTTATGACACTATATATAATAAACAGATCGGCCAAAGCCTCTTTTTTAGGTTGTACAGCTCTTGGTGTAACAAATGCCATACCATTTTTCGTTCCCAAGAAGCAAACTATAACTCTCACTGTCAGCCAAATTTTGAGGTTAGAAATGCACTTAACCTAATTTTGCCCGGAGCTGCGGCCCAGATCGGGCAAGGAAAGTGCATGCGACGCTCCCTCAACCTTCTAGTCGGCTGGAAAGGGAACACCTTTAGAATTCTACTCCCTTTCACGGCTTCAGCGTCTGTACCTTGGCGATATATGATCGTGAGCCGTACCATGTTCTGAAATGTTGCAGAGTCCCTGATTCAGGCATCGCTAATAATACACCGATTGATTGGAGCTAGCCAACCTGTCAGAGCAGTGCCACGTCAAGAGCGTTACTTTTTGTTCGGTTTTAGCAGGCTTATGCAGTATCGTCTGTTGTGTTACTGTTTGTCAGAATCGCCGAGGTCGTTAGCGCACTTGTGTCGACTCAGAATCCGTCGTTGTTTCTCGTCACGCCAACTACTGACTGATAATGCGATCTCTTCACTTCCTTTGCCGTCAACTATTCTCGACTACTTGCTCTACAAAGAGTCTGCGTGATTCGCTCCCGCACTAGTCGAAGACATTGCCATTTTCTCCGATTGTCCTCCGCAAAGCACAGTTCTGCGCGCGTCTCCTTGCTGACACCACCACACCCATGTTGACAGCTTGCAGATCTTGCTACTAGTAGCGCCGGCACGAATTTGAAAGTAGGGGGAGGGTGCATACGTCTGGCGCGAATCGCTGGAAATTTTTGTTGTTGTGCCCCTCCACTTTTTGGCTCTACAAGTACAATTAGTCATTTTGATGAGTGCTTTTGTGGTGGTCAGTAGAGTTTGGTCAGTTTCTTGTTTGCTGTTCTTCTACTCACTGTGCCCGCCGTGCCCAGCCATTTGTAAAAGTGGGGGCACTTGTCCCCACAGTCCATAGCCAGCTCTGTTTAGGTTGGCCAGGTCTCCGTCTCCTGTAATCTGGTGTCTCCACGTGACAGTCGCTAAGGGCACGGGAGTGGTCTGGCAGTGGATCAGCACGACAAACCGTGCCAAAGCCCTTTGCCGCCTGGCACGGATTGTATCTGACAGTTGCAGTTTCCGTGTGCGTTGTTTGACTTCACAGTTAGTGGTCCTTTGCGATGGATGTATTTTTAAGATCCGGCACAGAGACCAGTTGTCCAGAACATTTAGTGTTTCGGCAAGTGTTCATGTAACATAGTGGCATGCCCAGAGGTGGGGGTTATGGAGGTTGACAGTTTGGAATTTTTTAATTGTGTGTCTGTTCAAGACTACTAATTAAATCCTAAATTTTCTACAGGAAAACGTTAAAAATTATACACTAATTTCACATTTTGATTCAGCTTCTGGGGAACTTCTGTCCCCCCGGTCCCCTAGCTTGGCCCCCTTTTGGAAAATTTCTGTATCTGCCCCCTGTGAACCCCCTCCACTGTAAAATCCTGGGCATGTCTATGATGTAACAAGACCCCTTTAGGGGGGGCCTATTTCTAAGGGAGAAGAAGGTATGGACGGGAGAGGACGGACGGGAGGATCGACCCGTTTCTGAAATCCTAAATATATATGCCACTGGTTACAATACATGTATCCTAAAACCAACAAGTGAACTTGTGATGCCCCCAGCCGAAATCGATTTTGTTGCATTTTTGCAGTAAAATCTGGTGGCAGCTATTTTTACGATTTTACTGAGAATTAACTGACCAAATTGTGCGTCGTTTATACGGCAAAGGAATAATGTCACGTCACTTCAAAGGTGGCATCGCCCAGTGCCCTCTTAAGTACGCCGCTGATTGTAACTCAGTATTTTGCATATAATTATTTTTTCACGAATCAAAAACAGGTAGAATTTTTCCGAGTGCGGAAGGTCACCAGAGACGGTGCGGACGTAACCTCTGGTGGTAGGCAGTTCCACATCTGAGAACCAGCAACCAAAATTAAATGCTCGGCTGCCAACAGTGGAGCAGTGAACCGGAGGTTGAACAAGGCAGTAAGAGCGACCTGGGTGTAGGCCTATGGCACTCCCACGCGCTTAAATCAACAGAACTTATGCGCCCGGGTGTCTTAGCAATTTTCATAAGGCACAATCCATACCTGCAATTAAGCTATCCGTTCCGCGTGTAACTGTATAATTATGATCACCATTCGTTGAGAATTTTTATTAAAAACACGTTTTGTGGCTGCTGTAAAATGTGGTAAAACCGAGTTACGATCGTGGTTTCTGCTACAGCGACAATATATTCCGCACAGTGATCGAGCGTGGTTGTATGATGAGACATATCCAGACTGCATGGTTGCTAGTGATTGGTGGCTGGATGCTCCTCGTCAGCGGGGCCATGGCCTTTCGCGTACGCACTGATGATGAGCTTTCCTTCGGCGCTGAGTCCTCCTTGCAGCGAGAACGTCTCGATCTTTTCGCCGAGCTCGTAGTCTTTGGTGAACTTGTTCTTCGACTGCCTTTCATTCGTCTTCGCGTAGTTCTTGGCTCGTATCTGAATACGGTTCTCCTTGATCACCTGCACGCACAGCGACCGAACGTATCTGTCTGGTCCGCTGCGGTCGAAACGCCCCAAATAGGTCGATCTCTCAGCCGATTTTTTTATTTCTATGAATTTCGGCTGGAATTTGCTGAAATTTTCGGCTGATAAGCCGATTTTACGCGAAAAAGTTGAAAAGTCAGATGATTTACGGCTGAATGTATGAATTTGGGATTAAAATACGGCTGACGCGAAGCAGTGATAGAATGTAATTAGGCCTAAACAGTAAATGATAAAATGAGAACTGAAATTGAGCTGCTGCTAAGATCTCTCTGGATTTGTTTTCAGTAATCTCCTCTGTCAGTCAAACGCACTCTAGTCTCTACTCAGTCAAAAACATGCCAAGTCACCTAGGACAAATTTGCAAAGCCTCAAAAGCGATTTAAAGAAGTTGTGATTTTATAACCTTGAATTTTGCAAAATTTGGCGTAGTGTAACAGCTGTAGTTACAAGCTTTAAAACAATTTAAAAGTGGTCCCGTTTTTGCCAACCCTGTGTACGCTGTTCGTTATCGTTCTGTAACAATGATCCCCGATAGTAGAAGTTTCTTAATTCAGAAATGATCGGATTCCACGATGTCTGCGGTTTGCGACGCGCGGTTACCTGAATGATGACGTCGCGCGGCCGATAGATAGTACCCAGCTCGACGGCCAGGTACATTCGGCGCGTGCCCAACTCGTCGCGAAATATCGGAACGCCCACTTTCTCCTTGGACGTGGTTCCCGCCGCTGGGCCTTCCGACGGCGAAGCAGCGTCGTCCGGTGGCGACGGTGTTGAACCCCGAGCTGCGTCTGCCTCGTTCGTGCCCGTCACGTCTTTCTTTTCGGCGTCGTGTGGTTGTTCCTCGTGGGCATCGGTCGACGGCATCTTGCCGCGGCCGACGCCGACCACCAGCGATGCTTTTGCGCGCTTCCATTTACTGCCGGCAGCTGCAGGTTTGTCGGCGTCACCGGGTTCCGTCGAATCAACCTCGTCGTCGAGCATCGGTGCCTCAACGGTAAGCACTCCGTCGACCGACAGGAAGGCGCGCAGTTGGTGTCGCTGGACGCCGGGCAGGATGGACACCCGCGCCACCGTCTGCTGCCCCTTGTCCGACGAGACACGGACGACCAGCGCTGACCGCTCAGCACTGACCGACAGCGACAAAGGTTCGACGTCGGACACGTCGAACCTTACCTGGTATCGCGTCTTCCATGACGCGTCCATCGAGGCCGCCGCCGCCGGTGGATATTCGAAGAACAGCGTGCGCATTTTATCCGCGTCTGCAGCGACAACGTCACCACCGGAAGTAGTCGTTGGCTGGTCGGAGTCGACCGGATGTAGTTTAACGAAGTTGTCGCGCATTCGTTTGACGGTTTCCTGCCATTCTTTCGTGTAGCGACGTAACTGTTCGCTGCCGTGCTGGAAAATTTCGCTCAGCTCTGATTGACGTTGCTCTTCAAACGACTGCTGTCCGATAATTATGGGAACGTCGATCCATTCCACTTTGTTTTCTGACGCTTCAGGTGGCGACGTTGACATCATTACCTCTGTCCAGCTGGTTATATCGCCGTTACAGCTGTCTGGTAGACGGACTGTCTCGTTTTAGCTCAGTCTGGCGGACAACACACAAAAGCGAAATGTCAGCGCAGCGTATATATACTTCTATAGCATAGGTATATATCAGACTGCTGCTGTAAATCAATCACCGGTGACACCGTAACGCATAAGTCGTCGACGATTCAGGCCTCTGTTAGTGGCACATGGTATTTGGGGCATAGCCTAACTGT
>Ga0056115_1001864_pt1 | contig 10443 bp, 5 predicted proteins | sample WorMetOlspDAHAB1_FD_77007 | JGI IMG/M metagenome (GOLD analysis project Ga0056115, IMG submission 77007) | Marine gutless worms symbiont microbial communities from Max Planck institute for Marine Microbiology, Germany - Olavius sp. DAHAB.1 ... | reverse complement strand
TCATTCTAAATAATAATAATAATAATAATAATAATAATAATAATAATAATGATAATAATAATAATGTGATAGTGTGTTAGTCGTAACATGCCAAAAGAAATTACAACGACTTCATTTACTAAGATTACATGTTTTACTGTATTGCAGTTAACATGTATCTACCTTAATTTTTTGGACTTAGTGGTGTCTAACGTGGTGAAAAATGAAGAGTGAATATAACGTTTAAACGCTCGACTTATACACCGCTAAAACGGTGTATGCTGAACAGGACTTTCGCACATTTTTGTAGCTGCATCAACGCTGTTCCCCTCGATCCCGTCGCATACGCGAGGCCCAAGGCAGAGGCTCGGTCGCTTCTTCCAAAGTCGACACTGCTTATTATCTGTACCTGTTCTGATTCCAAGAGCCGCGAACGTTGACTATGAACCGGTATAGATGCATGCACTGTTTTGTTTACGTTTTCAGTTACGTACACTTGCAAAGACGCTAATCCCTGCTTGTTTGGAGGCACGTGCGTTCAGAGTTCTCTGCCGAAATCTGCCAACAAAGTGAATAGTACGTCAACGAAAAAGGTCACTCCTCAGCCGCGGTTCAAGTGCCTGTGTCGACTGGGCTTCAGTGGAAACTTTTGTCAGGAAGGTATTGCGTTTCTGCAAAGTAAAAACTGCTGCTCGGAATTGCAGAATCCTCATTCTGTCTCCATCTTCTTCCTTCCCCGTAACAAACACAGTTACTGCACGGCTTGTTCCATACAAAATTATACTGCCCCTGTTTAAAATTATGCACTAACCATTATCAGGAAAAATCAGCTCATAACTAACATTAACACCTCAGTCTCTCGCTTAATATTTTGTGCTGTGTATTTTTGCTATATTTGTGTTTTTGCTATATTTGTGTTTATTTGCTTTACACGTATGTAGATTGTCGTTGATTTTATTTTATTCATTGATTTAGTTTTTTTACAAGTGTGTGTTTAATAAACTTACTTACTTACTTGCTAACTATAGGCCTAATGCTGACAGTTACCTGGCAGGTCATTTTCCAGCATTTCACTATTTCCGAAAAATTAACAAGATTCTGGTCGTTTACGGGTTGAAGATTTTAAAATTAAAGTGGCATGAACCCACGTTGTTGTAGCATCAGTAGAGAAATGGTTAATATACTTCTCGGTCAGCGGTCACTATCAGGTGCGTGGACGTTTTCCGATTAACGTCACTGCTAACACTAAAAGTCAGACATTTCAAATTATTATCAAATAAAACTGGAGACTTGAGTCAATTTCACTCATGTTTTAATCGCCGAAAATAGCAAAACCAGGAACTGTTCGTTTCACATGCAGTCGTGCCGTGTTCTGCAACGAAAAGACTATAAACACAGAAGTATAGCAACGCTGTGGACGGTTTTCGGTGTTTTAGGAAAGGGTTTGCTTGCTCAGTGGCAACATGTTATAAAAGTAGTGTTAATTTATTTCAGCTGAAACTGTCTGCACTTGAGTTAAGCGTTGCGTTAAAAAGACGGATATTATTGATAATTGCTTATGTGAGAGAGACAGCAACACATACAGTCGTACTGCTTATTTGCTAGAAGCCTAGAATTGCTAATGTTGGAACGAAGGGATTCAGGATGTTCCGAAGTGTGAGTTTTTCTGCCGAGGATATCAGTGACGATAGTTCGTAGTGTTTTTAGTTTGCAGTATGTGAGTTTGCAGTATGTGTCGCAGCCTGCTTAATGTTGCTCTTGCTCAACGTCTTTCTTCTGTTTTTTTTTATTATTTTGTATTATTGTTGTTTTAGTTCTTAAATTCGTTTTTGTTAGGTTTTTCTATGTGTTTGCTCTTCGCGTACGATTTCATATTAATAACAAATAGACCTCGAGACTCGAGTATTTTTTAGTTTATTGATGTGCTGCGATACACAACTGCCTGTCGTTTTCTGAGGATGCTGCAGTTGCCATGCACTTTATGTTAAAACTGGTCGCTCGCAGAGATGATTACTGCGTTCACGTTTCAAGTCGGAGCTGCATTCTTGGCGACGTTGATGGCTCTTCTATGCTGCTGTTGCGTTTTCCTCTGGTCAGTTGCAACCGACGCATTGGCTTTCGTATGTTTGTTCCACTTGCTGTATGCTGTACTTTGTTAATTGTTACTCAACTGACTTTTAGTGGACAGCAGGGTTTCTCTAGTCTTCATACGCAATGGCGGAGACTTGGCGCCTCCGTCCTCTCCACGCACTTTTTAAAAGAGGACGATCTCCCCTGCCCCACCCAAGTATCCGTCCCTGTACATACGTAATTGCACACGTCATTTGATGCAACGTGCAATTTTGCCTATTTTAAACTGAAAGTGAATAATTCGAACGTTAGCGATTTAAATTTTGTGAATTTTCTCAAATTTTAAAGCCTGAATTCGCGAATTCTTAAGCAGTACCCAGAACTACGATGCGTAGAAGGCACCGTGTACATGTAATGAACTGTAATCGAAATGTTCAGTTTAAAGACTGGGGACAGAGTTATTACTATAGTCACTAAGAAATAAGCTATATTTTGTATGAAGTTCATGCTCGTGGAAACTTGTTTAGCAAGAACTCCAGAATCTTCGTTTAACAGTGTATCAGCGTAATTGGCGCCAAAGCTGTGATGTGGTATTTTCGTGTCGACTTCCGTTGGACTTGTTTATGTACTCGCATGCACAGTTGGGACAATCAAGGTAAGCCGCCAACCACTCTCCAACAGATCGCAAAGACTGATGTGCCCGCACCTCCGTCACTCACTGACCTGCGCACCGTTGACGTTCTCAAGGTTCCAGCCCTCAGAGACATTGAGCGCTCCAGAATGTCGTTTCCGGCGCGTCAGCCAACCCCTCGTCCGGTCGACAGCCTCGTGCCGGACGACGACGCCACTAGCAGGATGTCGTCGCTGCCTGAACGACCTTCGAACGTCGACGTCGGCGGACCTTGGCGCACCGTCGACGCAATACGCCGCATGCGACGGCGTCATTCACGCGGCGAACGCACTCGACGGCGGGAGCGCTCGCTGGCGCGTCTGTCGCGAACCAGTGGCGCACAGTCTCAGTCGCCGTTTGACAAACCGGCGGCGTATGTGGACGCCAGCGGAAGCCGTTTGAAACGCTACAGCGCCAGTCCGCCCTCCAAGTTTTTCCAACTGCCGTTCGTCGATGAGCCCCGAACAGCCGACGACGAAGACGACGACGTCGGAAGCTTGTTTCGTGTTCGCAGTTCCAGACCGGAAGCGAGTCCGACGTCGTGGAAAAGCTTCGCCACTGACGAGGAAGAACAGATCGAGAAGGTGGTTGGCTCGCGGACGTCGACGCCTGGCAAGCTGCGGTCGCTGCTGATGGAGTCTGGCACAAAGACGGCGGACAGCGTGTTTGCCGCGGAAACCCAGCAGCCACTCGTCGCCCAGGAAACCACGGAGATCGCTGGGACGCCGACTGCCAAGCGACTGTCCTATGTCGTTCAACCAGCGACCCATGATGATGATATGGAGGACACTGAATTAGCGGATGTAGTTCCTCTGTCAATTGCGACCCCGGCCGCCGCGCGTCGAAGCAGCCTAGAATCGAGGTTGTCTGAACCAGTTGTCACTCATGCATCCGTTGAAACTGTGATTGATCCAGAACCTGGGTCGAGGTTCGTGACAGCGTTGAGCCATCCTTACAGAGAGAAGGCAGTGGAGCTTCAACGCATCAGAGACTCATTCAGCTCGCAGTCCGTAGCATCGACGGCGGACCATCCGAGTCCTCCATCGCCGACCACGTCGAATGCTGCTCTACATCACCTCAGACAGAAAGGTGACGCGGCAATAGATGACGTGCCAGCACAGCCGTCATTGTCCAAACAAGCGCCACGATCAAGCCTGCTGGCCGTCACCGATATTCCGCAAAAGCCATCTGTCACCAAACACGCTCCACGTTCCAGCGTGCTAGCCGTCACTGATGTTCCACAAAAGCCCTCTGTGACCAAACAGGCGCCGCGATCCAGCTTACTGGACGTCAGCGATGTTCCACAGAAGCCGTCGGTGACCAAGGCTTCGAAGCCGATCGCTCCTTCGCTGGACGACATCACCATGCAGAGGATGCGAATCCTCGGTCGGCCACCTGACGACGAATACCGGCCAATGCTGCAGACGCCATTCGCAGACAGTGAGTGGGAGACGGTTTACGAGGAGGACATGGCGCAGAGCACTAAGCCATATCCATTCTACCGCACGCCGGTCATGCGCAGTGCGCTACGGTCTCCGTCTCCTCAGACGACGACGAGGCCTCGTCGTTCATGGGCCCGAGGACCTCCAGGCGGCTGGACGCAACAGTCACAGAGACGATACTCAGTGCCACGTGTCTCACCACCGAAGTTCGTCCGTCGACACGTGAGACATTCTTCGTGTTGTTAATGATTGACAGCATATTTCTGTGCACAGTGCATTCTCCTGTAAGCGAGTGAGTGAGTTGAGTTTTTAACCAAACAGGCTCTTGTCTTGAAACCATTACGAGTCATTCGCTCCAGGTCGGTCAGTTAGTTAGATCGTTGGGATTTAACAACACTTTCGGCACAGTTCAGTAATAGTGCAGTATAGGAAGGGTGTCTGGTCGAAGTTTCTCCGGTGCTTCTGGTAAACTGTGTAGTTTAACTGCTATAGCTGTTTTATTACTAGACGACAAACATATAACGATGACGTCATCGACGTCGTCATTATTTTAAAGAGAGAATTGTCATGTTGTGCACGGTGCAGGAATTCCAGTATGGCAAGCTGAACAGAAACTACAGCAACAGTGCCAGTCATGACTTTAACACAAACAACAGAAACTGTGTCGCCAGCAGCAGCAGCAGCAGCAGCAGTGTACAAAGCAGCGTCACTCGTGAGACTGGCAGATGCGAACGGCGACGACGCGACGGTAACCATGACGACGGTTACTATGGGAGCGCTGACAGTCGCCAAGGAGGCAGCAGCCGTGGTGTTCATAGTGAACCAATACGTGGCGAAGACGGCGGTCACAGTGGCGGCCAGTTCGGCTCAACAAAGCATGGGACGTCGAACGGCGGACCGCAGGCAACCAGTGTCGTCAGGCGACCGCGATACAGTCTCGCCGGTTATTGGTGAACTACTGGAGGTGCATCGACGATTACGCGAGACTGAGCCACGCCTAAGTTTGATGAACACTAGCACAAGTCCAATGTAAAATGGTTTCACTGCGCTTATGGTTTCTTAACCACAACCACACCCTTTACTTACTTGGGTGTCACTTTTCAGTGACCACTTGTGTCGGGTCTCTGAGTGCTTGTTTGTTGTGTGTGACCTTAAGAGCTGTAAAAAAATAAGCCCACCTCGTTTCCTGGCCGTGTCGTATGAGGTGACAGATGCAAGGTAGTCTTTGTTGTATGTGTTTATTGCGCTTATCACTTGTGTATTTTTCCTGTGCTCTTTTTTGGCCTTTCTCTAACTCTACGTAATTCCCAAGGCGTAATATTTTTAAAGTTGTCACCATTATCAACCTTTTAACTAAACTGTAACTAAAGACACGATGTAGCCTAATTGTGCTGACAATGCCGTTAAATCCCAACCACCAATGCTTGTTAGATTGAGCGCATTCGGTGTGTCCGATATCGAGGCACAAGAGACAACTGGATGAGTAAGTTGCAACACGGTCTACAGTGGATTATGCGAGTGTAACGAGCATAATACACTGTAGACCATGTTGTAACTTTCTTATTTCATGGTGTCGTCAACAAACTCCAGAGTAGGCTATGTAGGCTGCTTTTCTACTAGGCCTGTGTCTGACGCGGTCACAGCTCCGTTGATTCACTGTAGAGAGTAATTGTAGTATAGGCGGTCACAGTTCACCATGAAATAATTCGACTTTTTACGCCACACTTATGTCAGAAAAAAAGGCTAGATAGCACAAGTTGGCGTTATTGGTGCCACAATATGCTCAACTATATAGTACTGTAGGGGAACCGCCGTTTTTATTTTTTACTTTTAAGATATTCGTGAAGCTGAAAAAAACGTTACCTGGGCTGGATGAAGACGAGTTGCAAGATATTCGTTGTCGCGTGTGAGTTGAGTGCCCGCAAAAAAAACTACATTAGACTCTATCGTTTGTGATTGTATTTCAACTCTTTGTAATTTTTGCATTCTGTGGATTATATTGATAAAAATCAGACATGCTGTTTTGGGCATTCCAGACTCGCATTGCAATGAAACAGACACAAACATAACTACAGTTTATTGTAAATTAATACAAAAGTGTCATTAATCAAATGTAACATTCAATATTAAATTATTAATTTATTATAACTGATTACTGAACAGTGAATACTACAATGTGAAGTATAACTGTGTAAAGAAATCAGGCTGTTATAGATGTAGTATGTTTCTGGTCATCTGTATAACAAACAGTTAGCTCTACGTTAATTTAGTACTCGCAGTCGCTGAATAGTGAATACCACATACAAGACTGTATAGACTAAATCAGCAGTCGTCAGCTATCAGCAACATTAATAATAAACGAAACCTTCACCAAATTAACCCAGCACCAATATGACACATCCAGTTACTCACAATAATCATATTTCTAGCAGCAGACGTGTTTACATTACAAATGTGCAATATCCGACTAAATGTGTGTAAGCTAAATGCGATGTGCAGAACACAGGCAGCAAATTAGCTAATGTTCGTTTTTTCCCACCAGAAAAGGTGACGTTCATGTCAAACTTTGCCTAAATTGTCTCTTCAACATGATTACTTAGCATGGATGTACATGAATCATCAAATCATCCTCAATAGTATGAGCTAATCTTGTAAAATTAATAGTAAGCTTGCACAGTATTATCAGCATCTCAGAAAAACATCAGGCACGCTGGTATACATCATTCATTGGTTATTGACATTAATAATCAGACGTATAGCAAGCAGTTAGATACTACAAAATAAAACGTGCTGAACACCGCACTTGAAATCACAATCAGTATACTACACTGTTATACATACCTACACTGATGTATCATTCGTGGATATAAGATTCCAATATCTTTGAACAACTGTCATCAGGAAGCACACAAGAAATCGCACCAAATCCCGAAAATCATAAAATTGCAAGTACAATCCAATTAATGCAACAAACATACAAAAAATCAAAGCACACATCCAACAACTGAACGAAATTTATCCGCTCCGCACGTCGTAAAACTGTCTCGAAAATCACTACAAAGCATATATTCATTCCAATTACTTCTGAACTACAACGACAAAATTCGGAAAGCACACTGTATGAGACACTCGAATATAAGGAATGATTCGTGAAAAGCGGCGCAGTTGTCATTGGATATATGACTCTTCCTATGTTCGCTAAGGTTAACGTGGTTTTACCTTACTGTCTTGTGCAAGCAATAAACATCAGTAGTTTCAATTCCTACTTTTTATTTTGTCATCTTGCACTATTTATACACCAAATAAAACAACATGAATTTAGGCATGTGCCCAAAACTGACGGTCACAAGTAATTTAACTCATTTGTACAAATTGCTTCATTTCCCAGTGTACTAGTGACAGCACTGCAAGTGGAATGACATCAAAAACCATGAGCACAATTCATAAATATGCGTCACATAGCCTACAGTGTCACAGCAAGGCTAAATAGTGCAAGTCAGCAGAACAGATGATCTACTTCAGTACAGTTTTTCTTGCGAAAACGAGATCACACTTGCAAAACAATGTGCCAGCACAATAAGCTAAGAAAACAATAAGTCAATATGTTTAATAAGTCTTTCATATGGTTAACTCTGCTCCTTAATAATAAACGTAATAGTGGCTTTAGAGTGTGCAGAATAATACTGTTACTAAGGATCCTCCCACTCCCAGCACATGCATCTGATAAACCTGATTATAGCACTGTCACACAGACCATAGCCTTTGTGTCACATTGATTGCAAAGATCACAGTAAACACCCAGTCAGCGTGGAAATATACACTGGAACAGTCTAAAACTGCCTTTCAAAAAGCAATATGTAAACAAGCTTAAGTGAACCAAAGGCACTTGTATAAGCACAACTGTACATATTAAGGCACTGCAAAAAAGCTTCAAAACTGCGCACAACTTTGCCGACTCGCTGAAACCACATAACAAAATAATGCGCATTAAGTTCACACGGTGCAGTCAATTCGTCAAATCAAACGAAAAGTCTACAAACACCAAGAAATAGCTTATTACTTAAATGCACAAAATGGATAATAAATGGAAATAGGATGGGATGGAAAATGACCCATGGAAGAACACTCAGCTTATAAATCGATCACTGTTAAACGCACGAGTACACCACAGCAGTAACTAGTGTGCATAAAATTCATTAAAAACAAAAACATATATACATATCCATTCGTATGACGCATCACCTTTAAGAAAAAGTACCTTATATAAGTACGAGTGACGAATAAATATTAACTTGTGCATTACTGACATTCTGACAACCAGTAGATAATGAGTGATATCACTATCATCTAGGGTAAGGCAACATAATTTAAGTGTATTAGTTATGACTGTGTTAACCATCCATCTGGTTTTCAACTACTGTAGGCCTATCTTCCTCAAAGCACAGGCTTATTATTCAGGCTGTGTTTGTCAAATTTCGAGGATGCAAACTTTGCAAAGATTAAGTACATATGAGGGTGCGCAACGAGTCACCAAATGGGTTACTGCAAACCGATATAAACTGGATTAACATAACCACATCCATACCATCCTTGGGATGTTATTCAGGGGCCAGCCATTACGTTGAAATCAAGCAATCCCGAACATATACGGCGCTAGCCATACAAGAATTGTCCCATGCATCTTGGTGAAAGATGCAACCACGTCACTGGCAAGCCTTCCGACGATCGTGCAAACGCTGATGATGCGACAGCGCATTGCGACAGTCGGCAGCGAACGAGCACTGATCACAGGCGTATGGATGTCGTCGACCAACGTCGGCGTGCTGACGCGCATGCGACCACATCTGGTCACTGCTATAGCACACGAACGGACAGTCGCTATGAACGCAGCGTAGACGACGGCTGGTGTTCAAGTCATTGGCGTGCAGGCGTCGATGCTGGACGAGCAGGCGGCGACTGGTGACGCTGTAGCAACAGTAGCAACAGTTGTAGTTGAATGCAGCGCCGTGGAAGCGCTCATGGGCAGCGACATCCGACAACAACGATGACTTAAACGGACAATAAGTACACATGTGTTGCTGGCCAGAGTCTTCATCGCCAGCTGAACGTCGACGATGCGCCTTCGTGTGTTTTGCCAGTAGCCGGCGGGTCGTGGCTCGGTGACTGCAAAGCAGACAGTGATGTGGCAGACTCCAGCGTGAGTGGCAGAGACGGTGTCGCGCCATCGCGGCCACTGAGTGAGCGCTGTAACCGCAGCTAATGCAGCGGTACGCAGCCGCCATCACCTGATCTGCCTCTGGTCCTCGACGAATTCGACGAAGTTTCGAAGGCGGCAGCACAGAATCCACTGAGCAGCTGGCGACCACGCCCATCTGTCGCGCTTCTGTGTCCACCACTTGGCCATCACTGCGATCAACAGGCGTCGCCTGGTCGTCAGCGCAGTCGACACTTTCGCCGCTCGGCGTCGACGCAATGCCGCCAGCGACGTGGACGTTCTTCACATGGTAGTCGAGTATGTGTTGTCGATCGACAGTGTAGTCACACAGGGTGCATCGGTGACGTCCTACGCACCGACATCACCATAAGCAGGGCAGCACATCAACAACATGCAGCTGGCAACCAGAAGACGTTAACATTAGACAAGTGCATCACTCAAAAAACGATGTAGCGTGTGCAACAACGTTTCATCGTTAAAAAAATTCTTTACTGCGTCGAACTAATTTAATTTTGTTTTTATTTTCTATTTGTCTGGCTGTGCTATCACAAGAAGGTGGCATAGAGGCGTCATCAGAGGAACCATATGTCTATAGGTCTTCATGCCCCGAAGGCAGAAGCACTTGTAATTTTGTTGAAATGTAAATGAAAACATGGAGAGTCAGCGTATTTTTATTTTTTTAGGCCTAATGTACATGTGACATTTCATTAACGCTCAAACTACTGACTTCCTGGAGGTGCTGACTGTGCTCGAATGCGTCAGAAAATTCCAATGCATGACTTGAACAGCGCCGCTGAACTGCGCACGGTTTATGACGGCAACTAAATTATACAGGTGGCATATTCGGCGAATAGTTTGCGAACAGTTAGTGAAAACATTTTACCTATATACATATAAAATGAAGGCTTTTGTGGAAACATTTGACTAAGCAAATTTGGCGGCAAATTGGTTGGCGGCGTGGCTCAGTGGTTAGGATGTCGGTCTGTAGCCGGCGGACTTTCCCTGATCTGCGCCTGATCCATGGTTGACGTGTGACCACTTTGTGGGTAAGGCGTCCGCTATGGGTC
>Ga0056115_1001862_pt1 | contig 10449 bp, 5 predicted proteins | sample WorMetOlspDAHAB1_FD_77007 | JGI IMG/M metagenome (GOLD analysis project Ga0056115, IMG submission 77007) | Marine gutless worms symbiont microbial communities from Max Planck institute for Marine Microbiology, Germany - Olavius sp. DAHAB.1 ... | reverse complement strand
GCTTTGTGATAAAGACTGATGCTTGTTTTTGACTTGGCCACGGTAGTCATATGCATGTGGAGTGACTCTTGCTCACATTTGCTCCGACGGCCTTTAACGACTCTCTAGCGAGTATGTTGCAAGAACACTGGAAGGAAATGAGATTTTTTCTTCAATTGTCGCTGTGCAAAGTTACTGTGCGACTGCGTTTCTGTATCCATCAATCGGTACCTGCACTCAGACGACTGACTCAATCACTCAAAGCAGTATTTTCTTTGTTGCTGTTGGCCATTTACTGCTCAGTTTCTCCCACATAATAATAATAATAATAATAATAAACACACTTTTTACATCCCACCATAAGTTGTGTGTTCAGAGGTAGTGGCGAAACAGTCCGTAACTGTCACTGTTCGTTGTACAATATACTGTTGAAGAAGCGAGTTTTGAGCCTGACATTGAACTACTGTCTGTGAGGGGCTTTTGAGAACTGTTCTATATAAGAAGCAGGTGCTGAGTGACGAAATGCAAGGCGAAGTGCGTTCTGGTGGCAGGCTGAGACAGATGCCGGATGCTGGATTGAACGTCAGATGCGGACGTATAGCGGTGGGTTTTCGGTTTCCTATGTGAAATTGTGAATGTCGATTGAAGTTTGGGATTTCGCTGTGTACTGGCAGTCTTCTGACATTACGCCGCCGTGACAACGTGGTTGCTGTCATTAGGCTCTCGTATCTAACCAAGTATAGAAACGAGAAATGTCGTGAATTTATCACCTGCTATATCTGTCGGATAGCTCGAAGAACTCGCTGGTTACTCGTCGAAGAAGATGCACCATTCGTTGACACAGTAAAACAATAGTCGCGATTAATTAGCCTGGCAACGTTTTCACTAAGGTCGGCGTTCTTTAAGGCTGAAAGCAGACCGACTCTCAATACTGGAGATTATAATTATCGGCAGTTTATAGTTTGTAAGGTCATTTGTTTGCTTCATGTTTTATACAGCTTATTTTGACGGATAGACGTTAAACATGCCATTAACCCGCAGTGGCGAAAGAGGGACGCCGCAACGCGCGTAAAAAATCAATATGAGAATACACCTGTGATTGGCATTCATTGCAGTGCCTTCGACCGCAGCTGCTGTATCGGCGCTGCAGGTGAGCAGTGGCGGTCGGCAAAGGATAGAGTCATGCTTGGTTGGGCGAATCGTCCTGTCTTGCTTGCTTGATTTAGTATCGACTGCGTATAGGTTCGGCCCGGCGAATTGTACTGCCAATATTCGCTGCTAATTTGAACTTAATTGGATCGTTTGCTATGCTGGTTCTGCATTCAGATTTGACTGTCGTGTTATTTGCGGAATTTAATGTACATCATTTCTGGAAAAAGTGGCCCCTCCATACTACTGTTATTGATGACTTGACGGAAGTAATTTCAGATTCCAAATTGCAAAATAAAAACAAAAACATCGATTTTGATCGAAATTTGCGGTGTCGTTGTATACAAGCGTAGGCGTCTGCTACCAAAAGATTATTAATTTAATATTGGATGAAAACTGAAGTAGTCATTGCCATAAGTTTTACTGGGGAGGTACAGTAAGTGATGTGCCAATAATTTTATGTCTCGCCTTTAGCCGTGGACGTTATTGCAATGCTCGTGCGTTCTTCTTGTAGTAGGCGCAGAACAAATTACAGATGATGATGATGAGGACGTATTGCAATTTGTCATACATTGTTTTAGGATGTTTGCTGCTCACTTACACTTAAGCGTGACGTGCTGTTTAGGCATACTCCTTCCTATTTGTATTTTCTTCGATAATGGCGTTCGTACTGAAGACTTGGTGTTAAGCTGGTCGCACATGTGAAATAAAAATGTGACCTTGTTGACGAAATGTACGACGCGTGACTGTAACATGAGAAAGCTATGTGTCAGTTTATTTATGGGCTCAGTTCACGTTTTATTGCTGATGTATAGATCACCGACTGCGGACGGAGCGTGTTTCCAATAAATGCGGACACAGAACAGATGGATGAAGTTACACTCAATCTCTACAATCATCTCTGCTCCTTGCTCTACCAACGTGACTTTTACATTCGGGTCTGCATACCGTCCGTTGTTCTGCAAATAGTATTGGGTGTATTTTTTTAATTTTTGTGTGAAAAAAATAATTTCCTCGTAATATTTGCTTATAACGATGGCTGAAGACGCTGTTAACAGATCTTAATCTTTGACATGTTGTTAATGATTTATAGCAGATGCTATAGCGTTGACGGTTGGAATAAACGGTTTTTGGGGGTGAACGTGATGTAGGGCAGTTGTGAACGTTTTGATATTGATGCTGTTCACCTCATTGATGCGCGAAAGTTGAAGTATGTTGAAGTCAGACGAGAATTTGGGTTGGTAAATGTGTGAATATTTTAGTCAGTTCATGAGCTGTATTGCACACTCGATGATGCTGATGACGACGACTCGGTTATAGCTGCAACAGCATCGTTTGTTCACAAGCCTCCAAACGGACTGGCAACGGACCGACTGGCACTGGACAGCACCAGCGATACTAGCCCCGACAAGCAGCAGCGCCACAACGCTGGTCTGGAGCTGGCGCAGTGCAAGGCTAAGCTGCGTCGACTTCGTCATGAGCTGTCAGTTGTTTACTGTTTACTGTTTGATCAAAGTTATATGTTAACAGACCATTTTGTCCATCAGCGCTTTGACACTGTTGGTTGGGCCATGTAGCTTGTACAAATCGTTCCTGGAATGATCTATAAATTATGTGTCGGGCATGACGCCATTAAACCGTTAAACCCTTAAACCTTACTTCACTTACTGTTTTTTTTCTGTTTTCATTTTATTCAAGCACATCTACATTGCATTGTTTTCATGTGTTTAGACATGTGAAACACTGAGGTGTACAAATAAATTATTAGGTGATTGCTTTATGTGTGAAGTAGAGCAGTTAACTTATATAGTACCATAAAAATGCTTGGATAAGACGCTCTTGCGGATAATATGCAAGTCAAATTTTGACTGCCATTCAAAGGAACATTTTAGTTCACACATATAATATGCACGGTAAAGTCCCAAGCAACGAGCGTTATTAACTGAGACCCTTGCTTCGAGGGCTCTGTAGCCACTCAGCCTTAGACATCCATCTGACTAAAATTTATCCAGAATGTCGGCCAGAACGACTAGAATGTTGGCCTGCATTATGATGTACCTTTCAAGTTTACATTGGTTTGTTTATGCGCATGGTAAGTTTTTGGATTTTTTTCACGCATATTATATGCATCCCAATCTCAGCTAAGAACATCACAACATTTTTATGTCGAAATTCTTTTTTATCATCTGTAAATCTTTATGGCACGTTGCTGCTGTTACCAATTTGCCATTTTTTGCCATCATTATGTTAACAGGTATTCATAAAACTCCATTCCATGTAGTGAAGTTTGTATATGCGTCTCAGTTTAATGGCCGACGTGAATTGGCCAAAGTGCATGAACTGTGGTTGCATTCCGCAATGTTAAAAGCTGTGGAAAATGTTCAACGCGTGAATTGGAGATAAGTGCTGTTTATTATTAATTTAGCCAAAATTCCATTGTATATAGTCTGATAAATAACAAGAGAGATGCAAGCATTGACATGGTCTTTAAGATTGCTGGTCTTTATCTGTCTAACAGGGAAGACAAGTGCGATGCAATAGAGGAAATGCAGGAGGAAGTAGATGCAGTCAAACAGTCTGAACAGCATCTTCGAATTGAGGCAAAGATATTTATTGTAGAGTAATTGACTTGCCTCGCATAGTGATTACCTGCATAATATGTGTTGCGAATATGCAGATGATACATTTCGGTCAAAATGTAACTGGAAAAACGTAATTTCTGCAATATTTGCAATTTTTGCTTCTGTTATGCATTTGGTACTGTAAAAAGACGAGTTTCTGTATATTATCTGAAGTGATGTGGATCAAATGTAAAATTAATTTATTGTATTTGTGTACATTTGGACCATTATGTTAACCCGGCCCTGCATGGTGCATAATCTTTTTTGAAAGGGAGACATGATTTTGTGAGAATATCTATCTTCTGGAGGTAATCTGCATGGTAACAGATATATTTAACACGACACATTTACATAGTTTGTTTTTGTTATTATTTTTATTTTTATTTTATGCACAGAACCGTGAATTACTGGAAGAAGCAAGAGCTGCCAAATGTTACCGAGATGAATTGGACATCGTTAAAGAGAAGGTATCTCGGTTCAATAAAACTGTGTTTTGTTGCCACTTATTTGCTAGTAAATGGCAGTTGAATACATATGTGGGTCACGTTCTGTCACATTACTTTTGACACTTTGTAGTAATTCGACAGCATTTACGGTGTCATACGCAGTCTAGAATTTGTTTGGTAGGCATAGTGGGTTTATACTGAAGTAATGTCATGTTTGAGTGGCTGTTATTTTGTGTTAAAAGAACATTATTAAACTCTACACAGTTTCATATTTCTGATTTTGTCGTTTAGTGTTTAAAAGAAACTTTGTGGCTGCAGGCAAGCAGTGTTGAAAAGTATGAGAAGGAAGTGACGCGACTGAAGGAGAAACTGACAGAGCTGGATTTCTACCGAGCGCGAGTGGATGAGTTGCGTGCTGACAGCTCGTCACTAATCGACGCGAATCACTTGCTTGCCGACCAGCTTGCTGTGTGTCATAAGCGCATCGAAACTGTTGTCGACCTTGAAAACGACCTTCAGAAATATAAACAGCAGCTCTCTGTGGCAGCAGAGGTTCGGGGAGATTGCTCATCTGCTTACAATGTCTGTCTGCGATAGTTAATTACCTAGTTGACAAAGAATATGGTGATGCAAACCGTCAGGAATAGACAGGGCATAGTAGTAGCCTCCCACAGTCAGCGCGATTGTATCTAAATCGCTACAAGTTGTTCGAGCAAAACACAATAAAACGAATCACCATTTTCCCCAAATTACTGTCTTCGATTTCATTAGGGTTTTCATACTACTGCCAACGGGTGCTGTGGAAAATTTTTTACAGCTGTCACGTCTACGAGCCTGTCTGTATAATCACATGAAAAGTTAAGAATGTTTAATAATTTGAATTATTGTTATCGCCAGCTAAATGATGCTCATGTTTTGTAGGAAAGAGAGAGAGATCGTCAACAGATTGCAGTTTTGATGCGAGAAAATGCCCGTCAAGAATTTGACAAGAAACTTGGTTGCGGAGGCAACAGCTCCTCGGCTGACGTATCATCACTGGAAGTGATGGAGTCATGTGAAGGTACGGTAATGTTGATATTATGTGATGACACTGTGACCGTAAAATTGCATGTTAATTCATGTTGTTGTAAAGTTAGTTATTGACATTACCATGCAAGATGACAGCTGCAGGCAGTTGCCTCTATGATCATCTCTAAGATACTCGTATTATTAACACCAGAAATTATAAGTTAACATGCCAATCTCATTTTGGCTTCTGGTTCCTTTGCTTTTAGGTTGAACAGTTATAAATAAATAATGTTTCTCCAAGAATTGTCCAACTGAAATTATTTAAAAACTTCCAGTAGAATCACTCAGCTACTACAAGACTGTGCTGAATTGTTTTATTGAAATGTGTTGTTGACACATACAGTTTCTTCAACGTCACTGATGGATCAGCTGTCTGAGACCACGAACTCGCAGATTCTTCGACTGGAACTGGAGAACCAGAGGCTTCGGCGCCAGTTGGAGGAGAGCAACGAAAACGCGACTCTGAACAGCGCATCAAAGACGCTTGAACTGGAAAAGGAAAACATTCGGCTGTCGGCGAAAGTCGATAAGCTGCTCACGAATGTTGCAGAGAAGGAACAGCGGACCACTGAGTTGGAGAGCATTGTGAGCGACTTAAGTCGGACAAAAAGCAATCTCGAAGAAACCGTAAGTACTGTGCGTGAAAACGGCGATCGGCAGATCAAAGAGCTGGAGAAGGAAGTCGAGCAGCTGACGCAGACCGTTGCGACTGTTCGCGAGAGAAGCGAGCAGACGAATGACGATCGCGTTCTGGATCTGGAACGAGAAAACAGTAAACTCAGCGAGAAGATGCTGTTGAGTTCAACGCAGGTGTCTCGAATGCAGTGTGAGAATAAGCAGCTGACGAAGGACTGCGAGAGGCTAACGATGACCGTGAAACAGCTGAGGTCGTTCGAGGAACGAAACGAGAGTCAGGAGCGTGAGATCGACAGTTTGAAGAAAATGGTGAAAACTTTGCAGTTGACATGCGAGAGGCTGGAACAGGCTGAACAGGAACTCACATCAGTACAAGTGGAAAACGGTCGGCTGACCAAGTCCGTCGAACTGCTCCAGCAGTCGGTGTCCAAAAGAGACGAAATAGAATCCGAGAACATCAAGTTGACTGTCGAAGTACAACATCTGAAACGAAATATAGACTCGCTGAAAACGAGTGCTGAACGAGTAGCGGACTTGGAACATGAGAAAGAGGAATTGAAGAGCCTTGTGCGCAAGATGACGGATGATTCAACGGCAAATAAGTCAGCTTTGCAGCAGTTACAGGCAGATTTTTCTGGCAGAGAGATGCAAAGTGTACTGCTGAATGAGAAACTTAAGTCTCTCAGTCATGAACTAGAAACACTACAGCACGAGAATGAAGAGCTGAAAGTATCTACTAAGAGTCTTGAGACAGCTTTGGCTGAACAGAAACAAACAGAAAGGAAGGCAGATTCTTTTCGTTTACAAGTTGTTGAGTTACAGGAGCAGAATAGGCAACTGCTGAAGGACAAGTTTGTGTTAGACAAAGAGAACAGAAAGATAAAGCAAATCATTTCTGCGAAAGAAGCAGAAACAGACGAGCTTTCCTCTAAAATGTTTGAATTAGAACACACAAACAAAGGTAAACATATCTCATTTGCAGTCATTTGGCTTTGAACATACTTTGTTCTCTTTTCATCAAAAGTTAGAATACTTACTTTTTCGGTTTATTCTTGGGAATTAGGAATGTACAACTGTGACCAAACAATTTTATGATGCAATTTGTTGATTAAACATTCATATCCAGTTGCAGTTATCAGTTCATGCAACGTGGATTGTGTGCCACATACATGCATTTTTGTTTAGTGGACAAGGTTTTTCACTTTATATTTTACGCCGTAAGTATGTGGATATGAGATGACAGTTTGTATCTGTTCTTAAACGTCGTTTATGGGACAGAAATTAGTAGCAATTTTTAGATACTTCTGAGGACTTTCATAAGGCTACTTTGAACATTATTTTGTTTGTGCTTGTCGAAAATTAAATTTTTTGCTTCATGTTCACTGGATAAAATGACATAATTGATTTCATTATTGACTGTTTGTTGGTTGATTGATTGGACTGGAGGTGAAAATATAGAAAATGTGATCGGTTTGATGAACATTTTTTTACAAATGCTTTTACTGTGGATGTTTGTTAAGCTATGTCAAAAACAGTGGAACACGTAAAACACTGCGAAGCTCATATTCAAGACCTGGAAAAGGAAAACCTTGATTTACATCAGAAGATGAATGTTGACAAGAAAACTCTAACAGCTCTTAGACAGGTTTGTCCAGACTGATGTAAACAATGATATTCAACATAACATTGATTATGATTGAGAATTCATGATTATATTTTTTGCGAGACGTTTGAAATCCCTGTTCATTCTGTTTCGTCTTACTCCTTATCTTGTAGATCATGATTCCATGCACAATTAGCTCTTAATTATTTGTCTTTCATCCTGTGGGTGCCTGTAACTCAGCTTTAGCAACAAATTTTAACAGATTATTAATGAATATGAGTATGAATTGCATACTTACGTTGGTTAGTGGGCGGCATCAACATCTGTATGCAAACGATAACAGTTGTGCTTGCAAATAAAAGGAATGCGAGCATGATTAATGCAAAACAAAAATTCATAGCTTAACCGAAGTGTCATTTGGTAACCGGTGGTGTCAAGGCATAAAATGCAAATATGGATGCATTGTTGTGGGAGTTTATATGAATGTGAATTGTCTAGGCATGCCTATATCTTGTAGTGTCATGTGATCATCAGTAAACTGATCTGTTCTAATTAGTCATCGATTTTATGTTTTAGTTCTATTTTTCTCTGTTTTTGTTATGCCAGTGTGCGGCAGACAAAGTTGGTCAGCTCTCTGATCAACTTTTGGGCGCGCAATAATATAGCATTTGATTTTGTTTTATTTTATTTCGCTGCAAGACCACCATAATGCACAAAATGGTCCTCATAATAGATGAAAATCATCATCTGGGGAGCTAATTCTGATTTTCTAGTTCCGTCAGTTGGCTGGCAGGGCCTCTCCTCTCGTGCGTTCAGTACTCAACCTCCATGAGTCTGATCATTGAGCATCTTACACAATAAATTTATAGATATATGTCATTGATGGTAAGTAAGTAAGTAAGTAAGTAACAAAAGTGATCATAGTGTGTGATAATGACCAAATCAGTTCACAGGCACTGCAGAAAGTCGGGTAAGGAATGGCTGAAAGATGAGTCTTTAGATGACTGCAGAAAACTCGCAGGGATAGTGCAGACGTGACGTGGCGTGGTAGTTCGTTTGGTAATGTTTTGGGATTATTCACAGCTATTCAGTGACTGTTTCATTGATATTAGATTGTTATGTGATGGAAATTGTCAAACGCTTTGGTTTGTTTGTATAGGACCTTGTAAACGAAAAGATCCGAACGCAGCAGTTGGCTGATGAAGTGGAACAGATGAACAGAGATATGAAAGCGAAGACTGCAAAGAGAACTGACGTTGATATTAAACAGAATGAAAGGTATGGATTCATATCCTGTTATTCCCATTCTTCTACACTGTATGTTATGGTGTGAAATGTGGCTGTAGGTGTAAACATACTCCTAAGTTATCAGCGTCATGTAGATGGCAGGGGCAGGTCCAGAATTTTGCCAGAGAAGCCTTGCCAGGGGTGTGTGAAGTAAATGGTTAAGGTAAAGGTTACGTACTTCTATAGTACTGCAAGCCACATATGCCACTGCAGCAGCACTGTGCATCACAGACAGGGCAGTTGTTCAGCCTAGGCCACAGCACAAGCCCACGCTCACAGACTTTGGACTGCAGCCATATATAGCCATAATGTACTGTTTTAATGAGTCTTCACACCCGTAATCCATGTAAATATATTGATTACTATTCTTTTGCTTACCACAGAGTTAGCCTAGTTGACGGACCTATAGCAGACGGTTTATCCACAGTTGTCACGTGTCAACCATAGATGAGGCACCATGCAGGAAAGTCCTCTGGCCAAAGAACGACATCCTAACCACAGAACTGCACTGCCATTGGAGTCCAGAGGCAAAACCTCATTAGGAGATCTGAGAGACTTCAACAGCCAGATGCAAAATGTTAAGTTAATCTAGTTTTTAGCGTTCTCCTGTAGAAAATTTAATGGAGTGGAAGCAAGACTGACATACAGGCTGGGCCGTTAGGTTTTGATGAAAGACAGCTCTGCCATCCAGAGTAGGTCCACAGCTGATCCAGCCTTTTCCTGAATTCCCCCTGGATGGTACTAGAAACTTGGGTAGTTTTGCTGTGTAAATTATATTAAAACCAATCCTTATTTTCGTGCTTGTTAATATGCTATATACTACGACGTAATATTGTATGAAACAGAGAATGTGAAGATAATACATTTGAGAAGCGAGTTGAAGCACTGCAGGATCAAGTCAGCCTGCTTCAAGAAAGGTTAGTCGGATGCCTCAATGTACCTTTTTTGACGCTTCTGGCGACGAGATCAGGCATTTTTTGGTGCTGCAAATATTACATTTTATTCATAGCTCACTCATAGATTCACTGATAGTTGTCGTCTTTATCTTGTGATCGTTGTAAGTGTGTATTAACAATGGAGTAATTGCACCAAATATGAAAATAGTGGGGAATGATATTTTCCTAATCTCAGCATTCAGCCATTCACACACACTTTTGCATTCCCCAAAGCATAATGGCGTAATATTTTTAACTTTCTGACCTATATCAATATTAACTATAACTAACTAAACTATTAATTTTTAGACACAGCTAAAGGTAGGATAAGCCAAAATAAATGTGCTGTTGAATTCCAAATTCACAACCAACTAACCTCTGTAGTTGCAGAAACTTCATTGGTTTCCACTGCAATAACGAATAGACTAAGTTAGCTGTGCTAGTTTATGAGTCCCTGCATGGCTTAACGCTGTTACACCTAACCAACTAGTAATTGTAAGCTTGAAGTCTCTGCATGGTAATGGTCTCATTCCGTCACCACGTTGGTATGCTTTACAAACTAACTAACTTACTTGGTCAACTTGTGTGCTGTTTGTTTAGACTTGAAGAGAGCCAGAACGAAAGCAAACGTCTTACTGAGGAATTGGAATGTTTCCGGAGTCAGAGCGCAGCGTCCAGAGACAAGTATTGCTTGCATTATTTTTGTGCTTAAAATATGTTGTTTT
>Ga0056115_1001861_pt1 | contig 10451 bp, 8 predicted proteins | sample WorMetOlspDAHAB1_FD_77007 | JGI IMG/M metagenome (GOLD analysis project Ga0056115, IMG submission 77007) | Marine gutless worms symbiont microbial communities from Max Planck institute for Marine Microbiology, Germany - Olavius sp. DAHAB.1 ... | reverse complement strand
GTTATGACCTAGGGGGTTACGACCGGGGGTTATGTCCGGACACCTCAGTCACACCTGTGATTTCCGCTGGGCCGACGGTGCCGAAGAGTTAACTGTGAATATGCATGTTGTGTACATTCGTAATGAGTTCTTTGTTATCTAATTTTTGGAGGCTTATTTAAATGCAATGTTGAGTGTTGGCGGGACGCAGAAAACGCGGGAGTGGAAAACTCGGTACTAGAAATGCGGGAATAAAAATATGGCAAGCGTTGTATAAGCCGACGCTAAAAACAGCAAAAATTAAATGTTATCAATTATAAGCATGAAACACATGCGCTAGCTTATACATTTAAAGCTGGCAGTTGGCAGATTTAAATGTGCTAGCGCATATATTCATGCTTATAATTCATAACATTTAATTTTTGCTGTTTTTGAGCGTCGGCTTATACAACATTGGATAGACTGTACGCAATTTTTTCTATATAATAAATAGCATAATAAGCCTGAGACAGCATTAATCAGAATAGGTACGATGACAATCTCGCAAATGCTGTGCCAAATTCGTCGTGCTGACAGTGTCTATACGTTTCTATTTCGCTATTACAGTACACGCTGTTCCATGCGGGTTTTCCAGTGTCACTTTTCGACCGTCTCGCGTTTTCCATTCCCGCGTTTTCAGTCACCCCAGTGTTGACACGGACGAACAGAGTACTGGAAATTGCCCGAATTTTACCAAACATTCAAAAAATATTGTGACAAATTCTTCACGCTGACGATGTCTTTGTACTTTTTTATTTCGCTATTTTATAAGCAGTTATTACAGTACACGCTATTGCAATCTTTCACTTAATCATCCGCTCTATTAACCAGATTTCCAAAAAAGTTCCACACGAAACTTTTAGCATCACAAAATTGACCACGAAAACACTTTGCTCTGATGCCGCCATGTTTACAGTATACGCACATAATGTGACGTCATCATGATTCCATGTTTCATTTCAGTTAGTAAGAACGGCTATTGCGAAAATACGTTCTTACTGATTTTGTCAATGTTCACGCTTCATTCTAAACGGCATTTCAGAAGTCTAGCAACATATAGCTGGTGTACAACACGACATGAACACGTCACGACTACGGCGCCGGCGCGACGCCGACATGCGGTCGGCGGCAGCGTCGGCGCGCCGATCTGTTATGATCGGCGAAGGCGGCGTCAGCAAAACGTCAGCGGCGGCGGCGCGGCGGAGCACAGCTCTAGAATAGACAAAGTCTTTTACAACAAAGCTATAAACATCACAAAATACAAACAGTTTCAGCTATATCGGGGCCAAAACCTTTAATATCATATTATCTCGGGAAAAGCAATTCTTCCAATACAAAGCTACGCTAACGAGTTAGGCCCAAATTCCACTTGGCTCGACTCGACACGACTCGACACGTTCGACGTGTCGAGCCCATGTATTTTGGCTGTGTCGACATTGTCGAACAGCACAGCTCGACTCTTTCGACAAAGTCGAGGTTGACTGGCTCGACTCGCAACTTAGTTTGTTGTGTAATTTCTATAAAGTTATGATCACCGTAATTCATTTATTGTTTAACGTAAGTTATTCACTAATTTATTGGTTTTAAATTTATTTACTTTATTTCTTTTGACGGAACAAATAGAATTTGTGTGTATATGTAAAAAATAAGTAAAACGTAAAACGTTTAAAAGCTATCGCTGCTGTGTATTTACTTCATGTGTGGTGGGAAATTTGATTTAATTTGTGATCTGAAATAAAATGAATGAATTTATCGACAACATGTTTTGATCAATACCATTAACAACATCCGTAGTTAAGGTAAACACACAAAAAAGAACTTTCATGTAAAACAGCAGAATTTCTTTTTTTTCCAAGTAAGTAAAAAAATTAATCGCACAAAACCACACATTTGCACCCATACGAACTGGGTAGACTTTTGAAATTTGTGTTTCAATCAGATTAAAAAGTTCCTCAAACAGCTCGATGTCGATGCGCATGTAATTTGACCAGATCGCTTTGTGATTCATTAAATCGGACATCAGAAGAGAATTGCAGCATCTAAAAGTCTCTCTTTTTTCAGATAGTCTTTCACCCACACAGCGTGTCGTCTTTTTTTCTGTTTTATTTACATGTACGCTCAAAGTACAAAACACTAAACTTGTACACGCAAGCACTAGCCTACTGCTTCTTCGTCGTCCGCCATGTTGGAAAAGCACGGTTCGACAAAGTCGAACGTGTCGAGTCGTGTCGATCCGATCCAAGTTGAATTTGGGCTTTAATGGTGGGAAGAACAGCAAAATCAAATGTTCGTATACTTTTTTTCTCCAGCTAGCTTCAACCGTTAAAAATTTTGCGGACACTATTCCAGGCAATATCAACAAACCGACGACGAATGCCAAACAACAATGATTACTGGCATTCGCATGGTGATTGGTGATGGGCCTGCAACGGGAGACCAAATTAAGAATTGTGTAGAAAAAAGCTCTCACAATCAATAGTAACCAGCGATGCTAAGGCCTATATGTTCAGAATAAGAGGTACAATCTCCACGGTAACTTGAAAGCATTCCGTTGTGAAGCATCCGCAAACTGTTGCCACTTAATGTCAGGATGTCGGGAATATTTGCTTCCAAAAAAGCCAGCAAAAACGAACTTTTCAAATCGTGCATGAGATGCACAACTCAAGCCTTTCGCAGCGAACAGTCTTTGCATGGCCACTCGACGCACAATAATTAATGGCTCCACAGCGTGTCGCCAAGTCAAGGCAGCTGCATCCTGTTGTTGACATTATGGCCAGTCTGTTGCCGTAAGTGAAAAGCAACAATTGTCGCAGACCTACAACGAGCCACTGAATGAATGACAGTGTTACCTTCACTGCTGTTGCAGATCCACTGAGTCACCTCTCAATTATTCCCCCGGCGGTAAAAAAGTGACACTTTTTCGGAAACTTTAAAGTGCAAATATGGTGTACAATGGTGAGGATCGAATTTTAATTGAAAATTAGTACAAATTCAAGAATCATGATGCTAAAAACTTATTAGAGAATTTCCTGGAAAAAGTTGGAAGGTTTCTGGTCTGAATAAATTGTTAAGAAAACAGAGAAACGCTGGCAGTACGGTAAGGTGTCAAGGAAGCGGGCAACCTCGCAGTGCGCGCACCGATGACAACGTTGATTTTGTCGATGAAATAATTTTGAGTCAGGAAGGTGCACCAAAGAGTCGAAGAACCACACGTCAGATTTCACGAGAGACATAAATTCATCACTCTTCGGTATACCGTATCGTTTGTCAGAATCTGAAGTTGAACGCTTGAAGAAGCGTCGTGCGCAAAGAACTCACTATGTTTATCACTTTTGTCCGATGGCGTTTGTCTGTTGGAATTAAAAGGTTTACTTACTTACTTACTTACTTACTTATTGCAAACTGCGTTGCACCGAACTCGCGCACGAAAACTGCCACGTCGTTTCCCAGCATCCGCTGTGGACTTCACATTTTTCACTGAGGAGCTTGTGTGAAAGCTAGTGGACGACATTTTAAACACCTGTCTGATTGTCTTTTACTGTGCTTCGCGGTCATTTCGAATTGAGTAGTCGCTAACTTTAGTGTCGGATTTTGCTGCGTTATGTGTATGTCAACAGTGGCCGTACTTGGCGTGTTTTTTGCTTTGGTTACAATTAAATACCATGTTTCAATATAAAATATGAAATGTGTGTTTGTTGCAAATTTCCTTTGCTGCAACATTTCCAAATATTTTTAAGATCGGTCAACAACACAGAGTAATCGCAAAAATAAAAAGGGTACCAGTTTTTTGAAACACAGTGTATTTAACGATGGAATGAGATATCTGCTCACATGCATCGACGTGTTTAGCAAGCGAGCGTGGGCTGAGCCAATTCGTACCAAGTCTGCTCGTGTCGTAGCAGATGCATATTACTTTTGTGCAGAACTGCACGCTATTAAGCTCTGGTTCACACAGTTCCAGAGAGAAATATTCGAGAGAAGTAACCGCAAAACTGAACCGCAACCGTTTTGTTGTTCCGTCTCCGCCGGGCTTTTTTCGGTTGTGGCTCTAAACCTGGAATGCACTTTCTGACAATGTTTCAGCATCGACTAATTTCAGCACCAGCTGAAAACTCTTAATTGTAGTAGTCCTAATTACTTAGGTCACTATAAAAAATACTGATTGATTGATTCATTGATTGATTGAATAACGCTGCTGTACCTTTCTGGCAGATGTGTTCCGATTCGAGGTAGGCGAACAGGTCTTTCTGGCACGGATGTAGATTGTGCAGGACGGTGTCAGGGATGGTGATAACACAGTGGCGTCTGCCGGAGCACTTGCGGTCGACGTGATGTAGCACGTCGGCCCAGCAGCCGACCTGGTAGTCGGACGTCAGGCACTGACCCTTCGACATTCGGCCGTAGCGCGCAGCCGTCATGACGATCACCTCGTCGCGAGCGCACGTCACGTTGAACGAGTCAGGAAAACAGTGCTTACGCATCTCTGCACACCAAACGTGCGCGTCCGTCACGACTATTAACCTCTCGTGCTGACACGAGCGCTAACAGCAGAATGCAACTCCATTGTTCGAGCTCAAAAAACGAGAAAAGTCACTCTTTGAAATTAAAGGGACATAAAATATGTATTCTCGAATACTGTACAACTCTTACTGCACGGGGGACAACGACGTCATCAGGCCTAGGTTATGTGTACGGCAGTTGCCGTCTCCATGTTGTGGGACGACAAGTGCGTCGTAACACGCTAGCTATGTAGCGTCGCAAACGTAATTATGCCTGCGCGTTGTTGTGTGTGGAACTGCATGCCACAGTATATGCCAAGTACCTTAATTGGCATTAGAATTTGTCATATTCATGCGTTTCGCCTCATTCTTTGTTTACGTTAATTAGCCCCAAAACATGGCGACGTGGTACATTTTACTCATTTCACCGACATCAGCACCACACAAATGTATACGGTTAATTTATATTTTAATACGCTATATATAGATAATAAATGAAATAAATAAATATTCCCATCTTATCCTTATTGTATGGAATCACAACCTACAGCCAGATTGAGGTTCTGACAGGAAGAAGCAATCTACGAGATGAAAATTCGTGAGAAATACTAGCGATCTGTCCAACAATGCAGCGTGATGATCTGCACGTTAAATCCATTCGGACAGAGGTGAATTACCTAATATTTATTGATCGTTTCTTGATGAGCCGGCGGAAAAAAGATTACATGCCTACACGATATGACTGATTAACCAAACGATAGGACGAGATAGAAAGCCAGCTCGGTGTAACATCGTCGTTGAGAGCAACGCTGTAAACGACGCCATAACTCGACTTTAACTACGCTGTCGTCATATACATAAGCCTTTCGCCTATAAAGATAACGTTTTTCTCATGCAGTAATTTTCACCATCATAAACGCCGCACAAGCATCCCGGCTAAATACAAGTCCACGCTGCACATAATCGCGTAGTACAGCCAATGTTGTTGACCTTAACTCGGTATATGGTTCATGCATCCGTGATTAGGGCTACACCATCGTGGTCGTAAGCTATAGTTAACTGCGCTTGACGACGCCGACAATAGCATAAAGCAATGACCTGCACAGAACAAGAGAAAGAACTCAGAGACTTGAAACCTGCGTGCCGTTTCTTTGTGAAATTAGCACAGCGGTCCACATCGATGTTTAATAACTGTGTGCATTTCTGAACGATTTGCATTTTGCGTTATCGAACTTCCGTGGTACCTAACGACAGTCGAAATCCATTGTCAGAAATAACACTGTCAGTAGACGGAAAACACCAAAAATTCCTGTCAGATATTAGTTTCAGTCGAGTATCGGTTGTCGCCAACAGCTCTTTCTCCATCACTGTCATGTCTTCTGCAATTTCACACCCGAAGCTAATTACGTCTATGAATAATGAAGTTGTACGAGTCTCGTGTGTCTACTGCCACTCTGTGTGTCGGTTTATAAGATTAGGCGTACTTGACAAGCTATTCGGATGATTTTTTACGAAACTATGATGCAACAAAAATTCAACACAGGCCTACATCCTGTCTTTATCACAAGAAGAACTGTAGCGACTATACTCTCAGAGCTTATCAGCAATTCAGTCGTGAAGTGTGATACATTCTATTCCGTTACGTGCCAAGAGGAGTAATAAAGGCCGGTTTAACGAGGTTACGGAGTCTGGTGCGACATAAAAAAACAGCCGTGGCTAAACGTGAATTCCGCAAGTCAGCGCCAGCATTCCATAGTCTAATGCGGTTAAAGACGCCATTGGCTGTCTGTGATGACGGTCACCGGACGGCGCCGTAACCTGCCGATGACACGCCAATACAACCTTATTTCGACGCCGCGCAGTCTCAAATCACGGCACGTTGACCGCGCACAACCAATCTTCGTCAGCGTCATCGGCTAAGATCCGCCGCCGCCAAAACAGCCGCACCGACGGCGATTGCCTCTCAGCCGCGCGCCAATCAATTTAGCTTATCCGGCTGCAACTGTCGCCAAACACCATCGATATTCATACACACGAGAATCATTGCACAATTCTCATAAATATTTTCCTACTTCGGATTTTTTTATTATGTCGTGACACTGTTTTTTTGCGAAAGAAAAAGCCGAAAATTTTGAGACATAGCAGCCTTTACGCTGGCCTTGAGGTATGCAGTTGTTTTCAATATTCATTGGCTATCAATACATTTCCTATAGCCGTTGTAACTATGTTATACAATCGATAATTTTTAAACCAATAAAAATCAGTAGATTTCAGTACGATGTCCACTTAATTATTCATTAAATACGCCAAAGTAGTACAACATATAAAAAAATAAAAATACGACGACGCAGTCACAAAGTTAAAACAACAGTATACAAAAACATAAAAACGAAATTAGGAAACAAATTTTAAAACTATATAGATTCGTATAGCCTACAGGTATTCACAAACCACTTACACATATGTACTATGTTCTAGACGGGAAGGTCTATGTCTGGGGGTTATGGTCCGAATACCCATGTCCCGTAGCGAGTTTGCAAAAGTGTTTTCGTGCTCAGTTCACTAACGTCACTGCACCTCACGCAGCCTAGCGGAAAAAAACAGTAAACAGATTAAAGTGGAAAATAATCGAAAATCGGCGAAGAGAAGAAACGATCGACGCGCCATACCGGCAGAGCAGAAGCCACAGAGGACGGCAAATGTCACGAGACAGACGTCGAAGGCGACGACGATGCGGCCTGGAAAGAGGTGGCCAAGTTTCAGCTGCTGCAGAGGCATCGCGTCGAGCGGCATACGTCGTCGACGATCACTCTTTTCACGACATGCGTCAGTGCGTGACGGTGATAACGCTGCCAATCACCGACCGAGTGTCCGCCAACGCGCTGCTGCATGACACACGAATCCTCCTGTTACCACACTGAACGTGGAAGTGGAAATGCTAGCACGACGTCTGCGCGCCGCGGTCTATTTCTATGCGCCGCGCGCGACGACACCGTCTGGCAGACGTCGACATCGTAATGCACTCGCGCAAAACAAAGACATCACAGCAACAGCATTGCAAACAAAACTAACACGCGCCGTGAACTTTATTCACTGGTCTCCACACTGACCTTGGCAATGGGCTCGAGTCATCTCAGTACATGACGCCATTCACCCTGAAAAAGCATAAATTACCCCCCTCAAAAAAGAAAGCGAGCAACAGCACGTATATTGCCCGTGACTTGTGAAGTGACTTTTGTCACTATCGCGCACCTTCATTCGTTTTTACTTACTTAGTGACTTACTTACTTATACTGGTTTTTATTACGATCAGAATGGACGCTTCGCGGCTAGCTGCCTCTGGTCCGACCTACTCTCGCCGTTGATGGTCGGCTTCCAGCGAATGGATGCCCCAACTGACACTGCGAAGACCTTGGCGGCCCGAAGTAACTTACGCCCCGGCCATATATACGCCGTTGTCGGTGGCCTGACAAGAACGATTTTACGAGTTCAGAGGCAGAGAGCGAATTGTTGTTGCCATCCGGGTTATCCAAAGGTACCCGCAGGTCCAATTTCTCAGCTCGCGCGATCCAAATTACTGCACTGCTCAGCGCAGCAGGCGGGCGGCGCCGACTGACGAGCGGACGGACACGGCGGCGGCGACCGGCGTCGGCGAAGCAAGCTGATAGACATTTAAATATTTAAACGGCGCCGTTTAGCGCGGCTAATGCGTGATTTACAGTCGCTGGAAACGCGCGCGAAACTGTCTACTGGCTTCGAAGCGCAGCAGACAATTTCACGAGTTTCGCACGCACCGCCTCTGAATTTATCGGATTACGAACAGTTGCAGATTCGGCCACGACACATCTGATCTTCTGTCGAATAAAAGGGGTTACCTATTGTGGTTGTGGAGTAACGTTTGAATACTTTAGTTTTCATTTATATGCTGATATTTTTGTGTTGGTCTTCATTCAATGATATGTTTCGAAATAAAAACACAGAGCGCGCTTAATATACTGTAGGCCTGTAGATTGTAGGAATGAGCATTTTCAAGTGTTGTTTTCAACTTATTTTTGCATCTCATTTGTGCCTATCATGGTGCGTATAGATATGAAACGTTATTGCAGACAAAGACTTATTCATAAGCACAATTATATAATAGAATATACTTTTTAGCATAGTTCGTGGTAAATGAACGTTTCCATTTGATGACTACCATTTTATTCATAAAACAAATTACTTCTCTTGATTTGATTACATCATTAATATTTCAAACAAACTCGCTATGTAACCTAAGTGACGCTTTTCTGGGCATTTCGGGAGACGGTTAAACATTATCGGGAATTTCATGTCGGCGTCATATCATCTCGCCGAGCACCGCAGAATGCAACCCATCTTGGCCGGACCTGTGGTAGGTAGTGTTGTATTATTAGGCCGCTAATACTAAAAGTGGTCTCAAGCTTTGTGATAACTGAAATTACCTTGAAGGTCAATCGAGGTAATCGAAAATGCCATCATTCGAACAGTTTAGGCATATATACATTTATTTGATACGTTACACAAACTTTTCGAGTCTTGTTTCGTATTGAAACCATATGTCCATACATGTAGGCTATGTCGTATTGTTTCTGAGAACGAAAATGCTGGTCTCAATACTCCACGTGTTTGTGCAGAGAACTACGTGAAAAGGTTAGGAGGCAATGTTCCGCTGCAATGCATGAGTAGGACGGATGGGCAAGAAAATAAACGAACAAGTTACGAGATTTCATGTTCAACATCCACCCAACAAAACCTTGCACATTTAACAGATATCAATTCCTTGATTGACTCCTACAAAAGTCGTCTTTAGAATTTAATATCGCTAACTCGCGCCTATACACGTGTGTGTAAACATTTCTGTTCTAATAATGATGTTACAGCGCGTTGTGTAAATAGACTGATTGATTGACTGATGTGTCACGACAAATCCACACAATCATTTCAGATGTCGTCCTACATTTCAGCACTTACCTCGTTCAAACAGTTTCGGTCGGTGTTCGACTGTTACGAGATGTCCGTTCTTCGACGCATGCAATTATTAGCAGATCCGCCGACCGTGCGTGGCATGAGAGTTGACGAAGAACAGGCGCGTGATGACAACATCGATTTAGCTCTCGTAAAGATATTGCCGCAGCAGCATCAGCAGCATCAGCAGCAGCGGCGGTGGCGGCGGCGTCGGCGCAGACGGTTGAGAGATGCTCTGCTGCTATATACGTCTGTTTGATCCGCATTCGCCGAATCTTCTCCCCGATCGCCGTCCGTCCGTCCGCATGTGTCCTGCATGCAGACAAAAGCGGCCGCAGCAGAACAAACGTCGCTTTTTCGGACCTCGCACCTTGCGCGCGCGCACCGCTCGCTGATCGTTCGTGCGGCCGAAGACGACGCCGCCGAGGTCAACGGAGCCGTGCGGGCAACCAGCCGTCAATCACCGACGCCGCGCCACCGCCACCGCTGCAGTTCGCACCATTTTCATCGACTGTCCGTCACGTGTGTGGCGGCGCACGCACGTAGCTGACCAGCGACCGTCAACTCATGCTTCGATGCATCTGACGAGGTCGAGCCATGCAGAAGCTTGCGCGCTGGCCTTGCGCGGTTCGGTCAGCAGCCCGCCCATAGATGCCAGTTGTACGCTAACCTTTCAAATCAATTTAATTAAAGACCAGATATGCTTCAGCATCGAGCAAACGTCGATAAATATTGCCTAATAACAGAAATAAGTAGGCCTACGTATAGATTCATAATTAATTATATCGTCGAGGTCTGTTGACAATCAGGGTGCGTATATGAACTAGAGCTGTGCGCCGACGAACTGGTGGTCGGCGGCGGCTTTGGGTGGTCTTATGACCGGCGGCGGCGGCGCGCCGCGCATTTTTCATCGGCGGCGGCGGCGTGGCTTTATGGTCGGCGGCGGCGGCG
>Ga0056115_1001859_pt1 | contig 10456 bp, 8 predicted proteins | sample WorMetOlspDAHAB1_FD_77007 | JGI IMG/M metagenome (GOLD analysis project Ga0056115, IMG submission 77007) | Marine gutless worms symbiont microbial communities from Max Planck institute for Marine Microbiology, Germany - Olavius sp. DAHAB.1 ... | reverse complement strand
GTCTTTTAATGGAACAAGATAACGCACCGGTTAAAGCACAGTCATATAGTCGTCATATATTAAGCACGAGCAAACACAGTTAAAAGCAACCGATTTTTACTCCGCAGTAATTATCCGTCAAGGGCTACTCTGCTCATGGCCCCCGTTGTTCAATCGTGCTGTTTGATCTGGTGCCGTCTTGTCAGGTCTCGCGATTTCAGCGCCCCCGTTTAACTATACTCGCGTTTATGGCCGAAACTCATCGAATACTAGGCTATGGAGCTATGTTGATCTGATAGATGTTGAGACGGCCGAGACGGGTTCTGAAAATTTCATTGTGAAAATTTCGCGTATACGCTTTTCGCAATTTTTGACATCATTAAAATATTGTAAAAACGGGGAGTAGCTGCGTATATAAACGAAATAGGCTATATGAAATATATTGTGCCTCGCGGATGACCAAAGTTGTCAGTTATTTTGTATTACTTTTTAATGTTACTAAGTTGTCAACATCGAAACTATCAACATGAAAACTGACAAGCCAGTGTTAAGCAGTTAATATTTTTTATCTCTTGGTAAATTCCGCAAGGATCCCATATCGTGTCGGTGAAGACGAAGCAGCCGCATCGTTTGTACCAATGAGATAACGCACTTGATGGCTTCTGATGCTGCTAAATATAGCAGCCAAGTCAATAGCATCACCTGCAATCGTCTGTTCGTCAATAAGAGACTGCGTGCACATCGCCGTAGGGGATTCGTCGATATAATTATGTAGTGAAAAGTTGTTTTTGGCTCAAAACGCCTCATACGTTTACTAATTATTTACTAACTAATTAACTTTCTAAAATGTCTACGTTCCCCTGCCACTGTTGTTTTTAAAAAAAGTCATCTGTAGTATGTTATTCATTATCAATATTATTCCCCCCGAACACAAAGGCACAAAACAGTGTCAAACAGTGAAGTCGTGCATACAGTAGGCCTACACTGTACATGACACACAATATGTAGTAACACCTAAGGTTCCCTCCACTTACTTTGAGTCAATATTACAGCGCCTTTTACCAAAAGACAATTGCATGCGACAGAAAGAACGGAGAAACAGTAAAGTTTGAGGAACGTAATGAAACGATGCAAAGACTGCGTTGTCGGCAGCGAGTTCCAAATCATTGGAGCAGCATGAGCCTGCCATGTACGAGTGATTAGTTCTGGTTTACTGGAGCGAAACGTGCGAAGCAAATGGACGTTAATGACGCGCTGCTTAGTTTTAGCGGAAAATAATTAACGCACGATACAAACAAACGACGTTTTGTGTTTCGCGTCGAAAAGATTTCGAACGATGACGCAAAAACTCCGCTCTGCATGCACGCTGCAACGCGGATTCACCTAACCAGCTATATATTAGCTGAAGCACAAGATATAGTAGTGATAAAAGTCGATTTTACTCTGAATTTATAAATGACAGCACATGGGAAATATTGCCACAGAGCGAAGTACTAGCAATACAGACACTATTTTACAAAACAAAACTATCCCCTAAGTTGTAAACAGTTCTAGCAGGATTCAGAATCCCTCTTAGCCAAAAATTCGCACCGAAAATTGCGAAAAATCCCTAAATTAGAATAAATTTTATACACAAACAAAATACAGCTTACACCCACCGTGAGGCCGACCGGAAGGGGAAAGGGGCGTTTTCAGCCCGTCTATGTGCGCGATGGAGTGGCTATGGAACCGGTACCCGGTAGGTATAATAACGGGAGCGGAACCCAGAACCTCACACACGCTCGCCTTTTTACCCGCAGTTTTGTTGCTTCTGGAAGTGTAACCCCCCTCCAAAATTCATGAGCAACCCTAACCCCAACTCGAATATTGTTTGCCCCTAAACGGTCACTGTTTCGGTGCAATATCAGTCAGTATTCCACTTGTTCACACTTTATAGTAACGTCGTTCGAATCCACATGAGTGACGTTCCTAGAAGACACTTTGGGCAAAATTTTGTACCCGTCCGTCAGAAAAAAAGTCCCACTAACAGGACGCCTCGTACCGTCAGTTGAGCGGTGGATTGTCCGATGCTAAGAAGCGTCTCTTTTTCGTGACGTCTGCAGTGACAAACAGCTGCAAACATGACGTTCGGAGAACGCCAATATAGAATCAACGCCCACGCAGACCACGTTGTCGTCGGCGTTAAAAGAGCCAATATGGCGTTACCATGGCAACGACCACATGCAGGTCACGTGACACTCAGAGGCCGAGGTATTATTATGATACAGGCAGCGCAGCGCTACATCGTGTCAGGTGTAGACCTGTACCGGTACAGCGCACATTTGCTTGGATTAAGCGTCAAAATAACGCATAGCCTATTTGGCATATGGACTAAGGAGCACGCATTCCATGCATACAGTCAGTTTAGGCGCGATATTCTGAGGTGATGTTTACCACTGTGTGGTGAAGGCGGTATATTTGACCATGCAGCTCTGTAGATCTATTCCTGGAACTCTTGTTGTGATGGTGTAATTTTAAACTGCCCAGACAGTTTTCGTGCATATGGACAAAACGTCTATGTACTTGCACCAAACCATTAGATAACAATGCTGCCCTAATTCTCAAATTTCGCACATAATATTGCATTCTCCGAAACGTAATATTCTTTAACTATCAACCTTTCAACTAAAGTATACTTTTTAGACACCGTATAGACTTGTGCTGAAAGTGCCATTAAACCCCAGTCAATCAATTAATCAATTTTTCTCAAAATTATGTTTTATGCCAAGATAATTCGCAGACCATGTATTTTGACTGGTGTACATGCAGTTCCACATACAACAGTTTGCAAGCGTGCTATACGTATGTTTACAACGTTACACCGCTAACATTGTATACGTCGTCACTGTCACCCCGCGTATGTTATGCTGTCTATACAGAACTGGAACGTTGCTGATGAGCTGATGTTGTCACGCCTCCGAACAAAAGTTCTCACAAAACCAGCAGACTGTGACAGCGCCGCCGACTGCACTGACCTTGGACGTGACTTTGAACGGGGCCAAGGTCACGTGGCCGACCGGAAACACGTGACCGGTGACGTCAAGATGGCGCTGATCGACAAGTGCTCGTGCGGCTCGCCACGCCTTTCACGGTCGTTGAACCGGAAATTGGATCCAAACGCCGGATCAAAGTCGGCCAAGAACGAATACACGAAGGCGACTACAGACAACCGGAAGAAGATGACCAACGCTGGGCATGCGCACTGCGACGAGCTGGCCAACAACGCGAAAAATGCCGCCTTGCATCAGGTACATGCCCACCCTCGCCGCCATTTGACTGGTATCGGTATGACATCATCTTATAACAAACCGCGACACCGCGATAGCGACGATGATAGTGACGTTGAAGCGGCAAACCGGAAGTTACTAAACCAAAAGTTGGGTGACGACGAAACCGGAAATAGTTCGAACTACACGGCGCTCAACTACGACGTAAACTATGTTCGCGTCTCGCCGCCCAAGATGACGCGCAGGCTCAAACCACAACCGGAACCGGAAACGAAAATGACGAGAGAAGCGCAGCTGGTAGCCGGTCGCGCCGCCTCGTTGCGCGGCGAAGCTGGTACTCAACCGACAGAAATGAAGACTCCACCAGTGAAGTCGAGAAACACCCAGTTACACCGCGCCGACCCGGATGTTACAAAGAATATTGAAGAGCCACCTACTTCGACGGCGCCGAAAGCGCACACGCAGCTGAACAAAGCTGGTACCAGTGCCAAGGAAATTAAGCCTGCACCCGCTGAGCCTGATTATATTGCTTTGTCTGATCTGCAAGCATCTCTCGCCCAGTCGCAGGTCGAAACCAAACCGGAAGTCGATGAATCAACAGACAAAACGGAAGTAGTTCCCATACCGGAAATAGATGACACGAGTTCGGTCAAGGCGAAAATGTTCAATGATGGCGAAAATTCGTTTCTGCAGTTTACTTTCACAGTGAAACTGGACAACAAGGCGGCAAAGAAGACCGGAAATGGAGCGACGGTTACCGGAAACAGTTCGGTGGTGTCCGGCACTGTCAACTTCGTCAAATCAGGACAACAGGAAGCAGAATCAGCAGCTGGGCGCAGCGATGCGACCATTACTATGAAACCGGTTGTATCGGTGCACGGCGGAACTATGGTTGGCCGCGACAAACCGGAAACACTCGGTTCCTCTGCTGGATTCAAGCTCGTGAATAAACCGGTCGGTATAGCGGGGATACAGCTGACGCACGACGACAGCAGGCGACAGAGTAAACCCGAAACTGGAAGTCGGCCGTCTTCAGCTGGTACTCAACGATCGACACACGACCAGCAGCTGGTTCGTATACGAGTTTTATTATGCATGTTTTGAGTTTTCCTGTATAATAGTTTTTAAGTGAATTTTATGTTTTGTCGTGCTGTCATGGTGTGTTTTATGCCTGTATGTTATATGGCTGCCTTTTGACGTAATAAACGAATAATAATAATAATTTAAATGCGGTCGCCTTCCTCAACACTTTTGGCTCCGATTAGACGCCTTTGCAGTCATACCTTGCTTAGTATAATAATAATACTAATAATAAAAATAATAAGACAATGCTTCTGTCTCTCTTGCACTGCTTTTTATATGTGTCATTTTTGCTAATCATATGATACACTTTGTTACACTGACGTAGCATTAACAAGTCACCGTCGTCGTGATGAAACATTTGTAAAGCGCTTGATACAATAAGATAAGAACATTTTAAAACCAGTTATAATTAAAATAAAAATAGTCAGTTGTGCAAAATAATAATAACAGTCAACAAAACTTGATAATGTTTTGTTGATTTGCATGTACAGTTGAGCGCCATCGTTTGCCTCTTCAAGTAGCAGTTTTGTCTATCCATTGTAGTTCAAGAGCGTGCATGGTAAACTATTCCGTCTATAAAATAAGTCATTCTTCCATGCACTTGATAGAAATCATGTTTTTTACCCAACCCGCCATCTCTTCATTTGCTGACCGAAACTCTCCCCCTGCTTCTCATGATCAGTAAACCACGTCGTCCATTCCGGCTAATATCACACAGACAGAGCGCCTTCGTCAGTGTTTATATACAGTATAACAGTTAAAGAAACAGCCAATACCATGATACCATCATACTGCGTCGTTGCTGCTTGTTGATAGTGGCTCCTTCCTGGAACGAACTCTATTAATCGAATCTGTTATCGTTGTTGTTCTTTGTGTGATATATTGTTGTTGCTATAATGTGCAAGTAATGTGTTTGTCACAACACTGTGTGTTGCGAGTTATGCCAACATATTGAACAGTAGATACGGTTTAGTCGTTAACTTACAGGCCCGTAACCGAAATGAGTAGAACGAGAACGCATTGTATAAATCCCATCTTTTGCGCCACTTTCTACCCTCTCCCTTTCTAGTCCCTTTCTCCTCACCCCTCAATTTCCATTCCCCCATTTCTCTCCCTTCTCTGCTACTTCTTATCCCAAATTCCAGCCAGGGGATCGGAGGGACATTTGCCAAATAGCAACCGCTTCTAAAACAAGGCTTTTTTCGTGCCTCAACGTAGCTATGGAGTCCTATCGAAGCTGTGTGATTGTTTACACTACTTACGACCCGGTAATAAGTTATAGGTCCATAGGCTGCTGAACTTTGTATCTTGGACGGAAGAACGTTAAAGAAATTCATGCTCAACAGTCAGTGCTATATTGTGTGTTAAAACTCAACTGCGGTTTGTTACGTTTGTTTATTTCATTGTTTTTTTTTCGTTTGTTTTCGTTTGTTTTTGTTTCATTTTTCTTTATTGCTAGGCTAGTATACCATGTTAACGTCGAGTAAACGCTGTTCGTTTTGGCGGCCATTTTAGCAGAACGGCGACGGTGTGCGACCGGCGGGAAAGTGTCGCGCGGACGACATTCATGACGAGACGTCATCGGTCTTTGGCTGTAAGATGGAGCCGTCAGACAGCTTCTACCATTCTCTGTTGCGTGACCATCAACGCGACGAGCAGAACGTTGCGCATTACGAGGGAGTTGATCGAAATCACAATGGACTCGATGAAACGACACACATGAGCTGGGATGAGGTGCTGTGAGTCATCATCATCATCAACAACAACATCAGCATCATCGAGAACAGTTTTCTAAACGAACATTACAACAAGAACACATTTAGAGACGGTTAAATTCGAAATAGAAATGTGACAAAATGAAGTTTTTGTTAATAAAAATAAGTAGCAATTAAAATGAAGACATCAGAAAACTATACTTAACATTTTGTCTCAGTAAATATATATGTTTTATTTACGCGGTGTGGTGTAATGCGGTTTAAAACTGTAAATGCTTGTAGTTTTTAATAATTTGCATATTCGTTATACTTGTTCTGCCATTTTACGTGAATAAAAGGTAATATGTAATTGCGTAACAAATTGATAAAAAAATAAATTATTCTGGGAAAATGTAATTTTAGTGGAATTTTTAATCTGCTTTTCTGCTTTTGTGTGCAGGTGATGCGTGAGGCAAAGTCGCTGGGAATTCCCCTGCGTCAGCCTGGAACAGGACGTCCGTCTGAGAGACGCTCCTCCATCTCAGAGCTGACGGACAAAGACCTAGTTGATGGCGATGACAGTTGTTTGGTGTGGTCGTGTTCGAAATGTCATCGTACGGTTGTCGATCAAACCAGACCACCCAAGACGCCCGCCACCGCCCCGATTCTCTCCAAAACGACCTCCAGTCCCTTCAAGGACATGTTCCGCATGGCCGGCCTCTTCGGAAGGAAGGTCAAGGACGAATCGAGGTCCAAGGTTGCAGGCAAACAGGCGGCAACATTGCCCCGGGGTCATGCTGCAAGGTCGTCTGCCGTATGTGAGGTGTGCAGCCAAGGTCAGGTGATGTCATCGCCGATCGCCAGACGACCTACCCAGATTTCCGGGTCAAAGGTCAAGTACAACAGGTCATCTTCAACACCTCGACCAGCTGGTGATGGCAGACTGCATCTTCACTCGGCCACGTCGGAAACATCAACTAACAGACCATCCAGACGTACGTAACACAATGGCTCACTGACTTATTAATACTATTATTATTAAATTTGTTGTCATCTATGTTACACTGTCGCACAATATATTGTTGCATTGACACTGTTAATATAATTAACGAAGTAGTTAGTTGTTTTTTTGTATCGGCGGGTTCTTCATCTCTATTGAATAGACCTTTGAGCTTTCGGTGGTATCAGTGCGACGCAAGACCTATTATTATTATTATTATTATTATCATACGAAAAGTACATAATTGACAATGGTTACCTTCGTAGCTTCTGAGCATCACCGCCCTTCCACTAGTACCAAATTTTACTGATTCTGGACAGAGGAAAGTGTGCTTGAGCAGCTTGCCGAGGGCAGAAATCAGCAGTTCAGCAGTGAAGTCGGTGAGAGTTGAACCAGCTACCTCTCGATCACCAGTCAGACATTCTGCCATTAGACTACTGCCGAGCCATAATCGAGTTGCACCGCCAGTATTGCTGTTATTATAGGTAAGAAACGGATTATCGCGGTGCCGACATTACCGAACTTAATCGTGTATATAGGCCACAGCGTGAAAAGCGCAATGGTAAAACGTGGTCTTGCATCTTATCGCGGAATGAATGTTATGATTGTCTGTTGTTACAACACACGCAATTCGGCAATTCACCGATGCCGCATCCGATCATCTCTGCTGCTTCTCAGATGAGGATGCCGCATCAGCAGTGTTGCCAGACATATCGCTGATTGAGCTACTTTATGAAGTCGCTGGCGGTCAAAAATTGCGGGATGACGAGCGGCGAATATATTGCAGCATGCTTGCTGCCACTTTGTGACTTTGGGCGACGTGAATTTTGGGCTACTTTTCGCGTGTTGTTGGCGACCTTCCGTCGACAACATCTGGCAACCGTGCTCGCCGGCTGCTGAGGCTGAGAAGCTGTTGCTGCTGATGCGGAGGAAGGAGGTTCGTTAGCTGAGGGGGCTCAGTGCTACTGCTGCTGCTCTGGTCACGATTGATGATCATTGCTCGTATCGCCATCTGACATGCTGCCTTCACTTGGGTTTGCTTGGGTTTTGATTCTGGCCAGCGCATTCGTCTTACCATTTCAGCTTCTGTTTAGTAACACCCGCTGTCTCGTTGCAGGGCATTTTACAGGAATTCAGTCTACCTTGGTTAGACTAACTGTTTCTGAAGTAAGCGAGAATGTTCAGGGTGAAAGTCGACATTTATCAGAGTGTGATTGAAAGGAAGTTGACACCTGTGCAGCATGATCAGCAAGAGACTGAGGAAGACAGTTGTGTTTAGAGTAATGGAAGGTCCGACTTCCGAGGAAGCCAGGAAGACATAGGTCGGAATTATGGGTAGACGATATAAAAGAATGATTGCTTTAACATGGGTGTTTACAGTACCTTTAGAGCAGCGCAGGACTGAGAACTTATGTCAGCAATTCTGGGAGCAGCGGTGGACACCCAAGTGGCTTTAGCCCCTTCTCCCCCCCACGGATTAGGCCTATACCAGAGTTGGAGCCACGCAGTGGCGACGCGGTCGCGCTGGCGCCGTGGCCAGGGGTTTAAGGGAAAGGGCGGAGTGCGCGGAGCCAGGAAGTGTGACGGACAGGTACTGACCGCGCTGTGTCAGGAGTAGCTGGACGTCGACGAGTCGATGTGGAGATGTCGGGAAGTTGACACTGAAACTCGGGAAGAGTTATGTGTTGTACATACATGTGAATAAATGTATATCTTGTACGATACACCGTCGTTGTGACTCGGGTTGGGACATTGTGCGATTTGCTCACCGCTCGGCCGAATCGTTACAATAACCACGCTCCAACGGAACCACTGGCGCCGTCCTAATCTGCCAGATCAACACGCTTGGTTCCAACTACCAGAACCAGAACGTTTAGTTCGCCGGCCACACTGCACCTCCCGTCCACATCGCTTGGCATCTGTCTCACTGAGACGCACAGGGTGGCCTCCAAAAAAGTAAGCCACTACCAAATTATCAAAAATTGTGTTAAATCGTATTAAAGTCTGCCATTTGCCAATGTGATTATATTTCTTCGTCAAATGATTTTCGTCATAATTTTGTCATATACATTCATTTACCTATGTCGCAGCTTCAGACACAGAAACTGATGACGTTACAAACTAGGTCACACATAGAATATTTAATACAAACTTACAACATTCTTTTGCTCAATTTATACTCAAAATTGCTGAGAAATGTAGCCGCATTTGCAGTTTTCAATACGCTTTAATGATGATTCTTGACAGTGGCTTACTTTTTGGGGGCACCCTTTAGATCAGTAAACCAGTGAAGTCGCGTTCCTACCGGTACAGTCGTCGAACAGACAGCGTTAATCGCTGTGTGAGTTGTGCGCTTGAAACTTCATTGCTGCATGACAAAATGCACTTATTCTAGCAGAAAATATTTACAGTGTGTTGGAGGTTCTGAAATAGCTGAAAATATGCACTTATTTATTACAAGACACCAATGCGGATTCAAGCAAAATACCATCAGTTATTTACTTATTTCTCAGAGACTGACTACTGAAACAGTGGCAATATTTTGTGACACGGCCAGAATGGAGGTTCGGTCGTCGTTAGTTTCACTACGTTGGTGATAGGAACGACGTTATTAGCGGATAGTGTACCGAGTCGCCGTATATACTGTTCTGTAGCCCAGTTGAGTTGTTTACACGTTGGTCGCGCATGTCGTCCACTGACGTCACGTTGCCATGGCGACGGCAAGGTGCTCTGGCCTGCAAGGGAGGGACTGTCTGTGGATGATGGCGCCTCTTGTCATTAGTGTTCCTCGTCATGTAGAAGCAGTCGTAGCAGGCTAGCAGCGCACTTGATATTGCTGGAAGCGCTTCCAATAACTGGAGTTTGGACTGATGCATTCATTAGTCACGTAGACAGTTCGGTGATTAGGCCTACACGCCGGTGGAATCTGAATAACATTGCCATTATACAGCGCCTCGAGCCGCGTGTCGTTTCGAGAATTGCACTGCAATAAGCGTTAAACTGTATAGCTATGCTGAAGCGTCAACTTAACAGATCGTTTTGAAAAAAAGTCGGTTCGTATCGTCACCGGGGGCGGCGGATTCGGGGTCGCCCCCTGGCTGGAACTTAGCAATCATAAATTTTCTATTGGAGAACGTTGAAATATGTAGGCCTATATGCCAATTTAACATTTTGCTTTGGTGTCCGGCGGACCGCAGTATGCCGGACGCCCTGGAAAAGTATAGGCACTATAGTTACTGCGAAAACTTAACAGAGGCGAAGTTGCAATGTAAAACGTCGGCGACATTTTGTGGCGCGGCAGTGAAATTCACAACTTAGGCTCAAATTCCACTTGGCTCGACTCGACTCGACTCGACTCGACTCGACACGTTCGACTTTGTCGAGCCAGTCGAGCAAGTCGAGACGAGCGTGTCGAGCGAGACGAGCCGTGCTTT
>Ga0056115_1001858_pt1 | contig 10456 bp, 6 predicted proteins | sample WorMetOlspDAHAB1_FD_77007 | JGI IMG/M metagenome (GOLD analysis project Ga0056115, IMG submission 77007) | Marine gutless worms symbiont microbial communities from Max Planck institute for Marine Microbiology, Germany - Olavius sp. DAHAB.1 ... | reverse complement strand
GCATTGCCCGTCACTCTCTCTAACACACTTCATCGCCCGCCCGGCCCGTCAATCACGTTCTAGGCACACACTATACGCTGTGCGCTATGCGCCAAGTGGGCGGGGCCACACTATTACTAACTGGCAATGTACCTCACACACAAGTTATACAGTTATATAATCTGTGCGATCCTGACGTCAAAATCGCCAGCTACGATCGCCAGTTAAAGACGAGTCTCTTTCAGAAGTATTCAGTGCACCGAGCGCATTAGAGGCACTGTGCGATAATGCATATAAAGTGAATTTGACGTTGACATTTCCAGTTCTAGTTCCAGTCAAACTCTTTTGAAACATCTGCACCAGGTATACCGTTGTTGTTGTTTTATATGTCACAGCTGGCGGCGAGCTACCAGACGCACTGCAGCAAGTGATGCTGCCCGTCATCGACAACGAGGTGTGCAACCAACCGGGCTGGTACGACAACAACCTGGACGACACGATGGTCTGCGCGGGATACGAGGAGGGCGAACTGGGCAACTGCCAAGTAAGTTTCCGTTCCGAATAGTACAGGCTACAGTCGGATTATTGTCCGAAAAAAGTGGCCTTGTTTAAGCTATTATTCAAAATAAATTACTTATGGTCTATAAGTATTGATTTTTGTTTATAACAAACTGGAGAAACAAAGGACCTCGATGAACCTATAAGCGCCACCTGTGGACTAACCGCAGTTGACGCCACGCAAGATAACGAAACAAGGTGAACAATGCAATAAGATTTTCGAAGTCGGCATTATCACTGTTACTTACTTACTTACTTACTTACAGCAGAATAGTCACATCACTTTCGCGCGCAGATGTGACGTTTGAGTTTGTTACATTGAAAATAAAACCGCAAAAGATTTGCAGAATTTAGTCCAAAGGAAATTAAATATACAGGTGGAAAATATTCTGGCCAGAAAAGTATATAGGTATGGTGGGAAAATTTTGTGTGCAGAATTTGTCGTTATATGTGAAATAAAACTGACGAAATCCTAAAGAAAACTGTCAGTACCAACTCGGACGAGAAAAGTAATTTTTCGACGCCAACTTCGAAAATCTGCAGTAATTATACATGTATATGATTAGGCTACGTGTGGAAGACTAAGTTCTTCAGTATATTGCTTGAATTTTTTCCGTATATACGCGATGCATTTTAGTCGAGATATGATGTGATTGATTGGTAAGTTGAATTGGAATGCAGTTATGCGCGCTGTGTATAATGCATCTGGACCTCGCTCTGGGACAATCTCCCGACGGACTTCAGACATCTGGACTTGTTACGCAGCCGACTCGGGCAGTAACCGAGACGTTTTTCTTTGCGCAATGAGAGTGCAGCGTGATCCATCTTAAACTGCGCTATTATTATTATTATTATTATTATCGTTCATTACGAATGAAAGGCAGCATGAACACACACAACTAAGACAGTACAAAAGAATAGAGAACAACATACAGTACAAATTGTATAAAACGTATAAAACGTAAAAACTGCACACAATAAGCAATAATAAGTAATTAATTAAGTAAGTATAGAACCCAACTTAGTTACTTGCTTACTTATTTTTTTACTTATTATTTTCGATAGTGCGCGAAAGTTGACGCGTATCAAAAACCGTTGAAATTGTTGCTTTTGCGCTGTTGAGACGACACTGTTTTGGCTTTGGCGGTTGACTAGATTGGTGCTCACTGCTGATAATGGTGTTATTACACGGCCTGTTCAACACGCAGGGCGACTCCGGTGGTCCGCTGGTGTGCCGCGACGGTGACCACTGGCTGCTGTATGGAGTGGTCAGCTGGGGCTCGATTCGGGGATGTGCAATCACTAATGGACCGACGGTCTACGCCCGAGCGTCAGCCTACATCAACTGGATCAGAGAAACCATCGACGAAAACTCCGACTGACCAAAACGAACCAATGAACTGCGTCGAATGTGAAACAGCTTGCTTAGTGTCAGTGTTTTAGAGAGAGTAGCCCGCGGCAGTAGGGTACGCTACAATGACAACGGAAAGTTGTATAAATGTGTACAATACTACATAACCACTTACGAACAAGATATTGAATCTAGTCCAAACCGCAAACATAATCCTATAACCCTACTACAAAACAGCATTCAATAGTAAGCATTCCAGTAAATACATGTCTTAAGTATCCAGATAAATTTATACGAGACAATATTATTGCCCCGTTTTCAATACTTTCCGACGATATGTTTCTCCGCCGCCGCAGTAGCCCGCAGTCTTAAAGTAACGTTAATTAGTTAATTACGTTACCTGGATAATGAAAAGTTGAGTTAAATTCTTGTTTTTTTTTCTTGCAGGAGAGTCAGAGTAGATGCATGTATAACATCGACGTGACGTTACGACTTGAATGAGCAAGTTAGCGACTTTCGCCTCAAATTCTCGACCGGAACAACTTTACTCCCGTGAACGCAGTCTAAATGTATACATGTAGCGTCTGTCTTATATACCAGCATTATTGTAGCGTAGCTTACTTTCATTATTACGCCAAAAGTCATCCACATCATACTGCGATAAAACAACATAGGCCACATAGCCTATGGAGAGTACAGCCCATTATAAGAAAAACAAATGTGAAAAACTACAGAACATGACCATCACCGTATACTTGACACATTACAAACGGCTCTTATACAACATAACATTGTATATAGAAAACAGTTTACTGTGGCCCACAACTAGGTCGACTTGGACAGTACTTTTTGTACCATACGTATACTGGATCATAACCCATGTAAAGTACAAAATGGTCTGAAGCGAGATATATGAGTGTATACTGAACATAATTCACAACAACTAGACCGTGTTGTAAATAACTCATTTTGTGACTGCGATAAACAGATCAGGAGTTAGTACCTTGCTATACCGATCTGGCTAATATCGACATTTGTGTTTATGTCCCCCAGAGACGCAGATATAGACTGTTAAGGTTACTGCGTGTAGAGTGTGTGTAAAGACGGCCAAAGTGCGTCGTATATTAAGTCGATGATTAACTTCAATTGACTTTCGGCAGTTGATTTTTCGTATACAGAACTTTTCATGTCAGTCATTTAGGACACATTCTGCGTCTTCCAGTACACCGACACGCAAGTTGCCACGTCGTAGACTCCAGACAGTCACTGAAAATGGAGGGCACAGAAGAGGGCGGCAGAAAAGAAATGCCGTAGGACTTTCGAAAAAAAAACGTTTGTCTAGGGTTGAAATCACATGTGAAGAGGACGATACTGTCGATCACAACAAATTCATTCTTTATACTGGCGTCGATGCACAGACTAATTCCAAGACTAGCCTAAGTCAAAAACTGTCGAACTTGCATTTGCGATTAGGCCATATGGTCTACTATGTTTGTGACGCAGTGTGGGCTATAGCGTAGCATGGTAACCAATATAGCTATTTTGGATTGCAGTAGTCTACAGCATGTGGGCGTATTATAACCTGGTATTGGGCTCTCCGGAAGCGAAGTAAGTAACCTCGGAAAAACTACTAAATAACTTGGGAACAGCGTAATAGCGATAGCGCCATTCAAATGTATGTTCGAAACACACTTGTAAATATCGCATGTCGCAATAATAATAATTCTGCGTATTTCTGCGCCGGGTGCATTATTTGGACGAAATTGATGCGAAAATTGCCGCGTGCGCAGTAATTACAGTACTGCGCAGGCAACCTGAGTCGATGAAGCGCCGAGCAGGTGGAGTCGGCAGTGAATCGCTCGTGTGAGTTACATCCGTTCGTTATTGTAAAAGCTGCGGTGTTAAAATGGCGGTCGCTGTGTGTCTGCTGCTGAGTTTGGTGGCAACACAGACTGCGGTTACAGGCCGCGATCTTCGTTCTCTCGACGCCAGAGATTCTCAGAAGGCGCCAGAGTTGGCTTCAGCAGGCGAGTGGAAGCGAGGTGTTGGCGGCGATTCCGTTTGTCTTCTGTGCGCACGTGTTCTCTGTATGGCGGCATGTCGTTAGTTTTAATGCGTACGATATCATTTTGTTCATCAGTCGTTTTATTTTCGCTTCGCATTAAAATCCACTAATAACTGTTTTATCTACACGACGTCCTACATCTCAAGACGACAAGGAATTGCCAATGATATTTCGTATCTTCAAATGAGCAGAAAACTCCCCAGTCAGTCTCTTCACTCTTGCATCTCAGTATGACAACTATGAATCGCCATACATGCGTCACTGATATTTCCCGATTGCACAGTAGCTTACATCATAACTAAATTAGGTCTGTAGTAAATTGAAACTGAAAACTCACAACACAAACTACTATCAACCTGCCTGTGAACAATAAACATGATTTGATTTCTTTTGCTATTTTCATGCTCTTAACCAACCATCTTCAAAGTCCTGAAAGCTGTTTTTGCAACTGCTTAAACTAATTTCGATCATGCAGTATGAATTCAACGAGTCACTTAAGAAATAAAACAGCGAGACACTGACTAATGAAATTATTACCAAGTGTTAAAGCTGGGGGAATTAATAGGCCTGTGTTGCAGAAGTGGAATTTTCGATGAGAGATGAGTGAGTAGTTTAACGCTCCTCCAGACATATTGTAGGAAGGTCATTTTGGAGACAGAGAACTTGTGGATTACAGCGTGTAACGGAAATTCAACTTCATATGTTTCTTTGCTTTGGCATAAACGTGATTATCGTATGCAAACCACGAGTATCATTTGTCGACAATGTTAATTAATGATGACTGCGGTTTCGATTGCAAAAATCTAATTTGAACAAGACGCTATGATACGTGTAATTTGATATTAATATTAAACTGAAACTAATATTAGCTGCCATGCCCACAATGTTCTATTTGGACCTAATGAATAAAATAGCCTACTTCGTATAACTGTTTTACATACAGTTGTCATTAGCTGTTATATAGCGACACAGCGTAAGAATATTACCTATTTCGCGTCAGAGTCGAGCTTCTTATATTTTTTGCTCGTACAGTGACACGTGTGTTGTATGTTACTGTTGTAAATACACGAGTCTGTGTTTCTCAGATGTCAGAGATATATTTCAGTCAGAATTAGAAGACTGGAGGTCGTCGAAAATTCAAAGAACTGAAGTCATTGAGACAGGTAGACAACAGAACTCAACTGTTATTATTATTATTATTATGGTTATTCACAGACCGTGTATTTCGTCTGGTATGCAATACCACACACACAATAGTTTGCAAGCGCAAGCAAGTTTGCGACGTTATACTGTATAGTATACCTCCAGCATGGCGACGGTAACTATTATAGAAATAATGGTTGTCACTGTCACCCCCATTTGTACGCTTATATTCGCTTATGCCGGTCACGTCGCCTGGACTATAGACTAATTCCATTCCTAATAATTGAGAATTCCAAGGCCACCAAAAGTCTCCTGCTTGCTGTTTATTGGCAGGAGGCACCTGCGGAGTGCCGGCGATACCGCCTAGCGTGAGCGTGCGTGTGGTCGGCGGAGTAGAAGCAGTGCCACACAGTTGGCCGTGGATGGTCTCGTTGCAAGCTGATGGAAACCATTTCTGCGGTGGAAGTCTCATCAGCAACCAGTGGGTAGTGTCAGCCGCTCATTGCCAGCCCGGGTGAGTCGCTATAACTACATTGATGTAGGTAATTGGTTTGGTTGCTTTATATGGTGGATTGATTGATTGATTGATGCTCTTTCCACGAGCTTCGATTTATGTATATAGGAGAAGTGTTTATGATCTGCTAATAGGATTAGGGACAGGAACTCGTCCCCGCCACCATACCCATTCCGCCTGTTGAAACAAGAAAAAGCAAGTTTTCTCATCCATCAAAGTCATTACAACAGAGTAGGCTGTACAAAGTTAAACCAAATTATTATGCACTGCACAGAAACATGATGCAGACTAAAAGCCACGAGTCTTAATAAACATGTAGCTTGAACTTGGAGAGAAGGTTATCGACGGAGGAACCAGACAGCTGAGAGCCGCACTGTATTAGCCTATTGGCGCTATTCTAGTTACTCTATAGCCATGTTAATGTGCCTTATAAACTGTCGTTTTATTATTATTATTATTATTTATTACAATACATGACTGACGTAGCTGTGAGTTTACTGATACTATAAGTGACGACTGTAACTGTACACCGCAAAAATCTTTTCCGCTTGGGCGTGTCTCAGATTAAGCCTTTAATATTGACTAGAGAAGAGTATCTTAGTTTTTTTTCGATATATGGTACACATTGGTACAGGTTCAAGAAAGCTTACGGCATTAACGAGTCGACTGTGGTAGTTGGTTTGCATCGTAAGTCGCAGCCAGACCAGTTCACAGTCCGCCTTTCTGTCAGTAAAGTGCTCATCAATCATAAATTCGATAGACCGGGAAGATTCCTCACCAGTGACATAATGCTGCTGAAACTGGCACATCCGGTGGAGTTCAACGAGGCGGTGGCTCCGATCTGCCTCCCGGATTTGTTCCGTGTGCTTCCCAGCGGAAAAAATTGCTACTCCAGCGGTTGGGGAACACTGTGGAGTGAGTATATACAATTTTACAGCCTACTGTTAGCATTGCGCATTTTCCGACCGACTGCTTCGGGTTGGATTACGACCAATTTCTTGATCCGTTTCAGTTTTAGGCCGAATTATGTGAAACGGTCAACGTAACATTCGAATTCTAAATTCCCGGCTGCATTTCGCATTTCTCATGGTCTATGAGTAATTGGTTAAGTGAGTACGTTTTAACGTCCCACCCGACGCATAGCCTAATAGGTTATTTCGGGGACGATTTTTACATAGTCCAACCTACAGTGTCAAAGCACTGAAGGTCAATGGAAAACGCCGTTGGGTCTTGATGGAAGGAGATGTGTAAGCATTGAAGCAGCATACGTTGTTAGTGTTAACGCACCTGCTTTCAATCAGAATTAAACACATAGTAGAAAAATTGCAATGGTATAACGGTAACTAGGCTAACTAAAGAGCAGAAAAGGAAATATGTGGGTGCATTCTGTATTGTACTTGATCTCTGGGTCGAATGTGCAATTTAAGGGCCATATATACCTTGCAGTTGCTTTGCAAAAGTAGTATAGGCATACAATATCCAAGAGGTGCTTGTTGACGAATGCGAAATCAAAGCCTGGTTGCAAGTGCAGTGCTCTGACTATTACAACTGCGTTACAATTTGGTAAGTCGTAGGAATTCGCTTAAGTTTAAGGAATTGTGGGTCTAATATCTCGATAACGTTGGATGGCCTGTGTCTTACACTGTTTCTACGGTATTATCACCTGAATGTAAAATACTAGACTGGAATGTGCCTATGGAATAGTGCCATTTCATTGTCATTTGGAACCCGTACAAACCATGTGAGACATTTAAAAACTTTCTAATAGGCGACAGCATCTCGTAATTTTCGGAGTATCATTGCAACTGCGAGCAGATATATTACAGGGTGGCCAAAAAGTAAGCAACTTCCGAGTTTTTGTTAAATCGTATTGAAAACCAGTCGATGAAAAGACGACAGGCTTTTAATATGATTGATTGATGATTCGGCAGTGGCTTACTTTTTGGGCCACCCCGTAGAATCAGCACAGATGTATGCTGTAATGCCACCGAATATCGCGCGGTTTCTCTGCAAGCAGTCGACAAGAGGTCGGTGCGTGCCACTGTTTCAGCTGGTGGTGCCGAACCGGACGCACTGCAGCAAGTGATGCTGCCTCTCATCGACAACGAGGTTTGCAATCAACCGAGCTGGCACAACAACTCGTTGGATGACTCGATGGTCTGCGCAGGATACGAGGAGGGGAGACTCGGCAACTGTCACGTGAGTTTCCGTTCCACAGGTTTAGACGTTTTACAAATTTCTGTTGATGTTGATGATGATCTTCCTTTTCCCAGTGGCGGATTTAGACGGGGCCGAGCCGGCTCCGGTCCCCCCTTTGGGCGACAAACTGACGCAGTCACTCACGGTCTTGTTAGCTAATGCTAAATTTTGATCGTTCTGCTGTAAAACACGGTACTCAAATTATTCAAAATTATTGCCACCAGTGCCTTTCTGACAGCTTTAAATTGCACCAAATTCGTTTTCGGCCGGGGCTTCGCCCCGGACCTAACTGGGGGAGCTCACAGCGCTCCCCCAGACCTGGTTTAAGGGGCCCTACTTCTAAGGGAGAGGGGAGAGGAGGCAGAGGGGAAAGGGAGAGAAGAAGGGAACGGGAGGGATTGCCCCCCCCCCTTGGCAAATTCCTGGATCTGCCCCTGCTTTTCCTCCTCTTCTTATTTCGTATGCGGGTTTACCTTCCCATGTTTGCAAGCGAGCCACTGGACTGCATCTTCATTTACAGAGTGAAGCCTGGACTGACCGCAATCCAAGTTTATCAGAGGCCACAAGTCAAAAACGTACGTGAGAGCACAGGTCCGAATCTGTTAGAAGCCATCTCTTTCTACAGGCGCCATCGTGCCATAGTGGCCCTATGATGACGATGACGACGATGATAATGATGACGAAATGCAACAAGTGTGAGTATAAAACCATCACTGATGATGATGCTGACGCTGACGCTGTGCATCACGCAGGGCGACTCCGGTGGTCCGCTGGTGTGCCGCGACGGTGACCACTGGCTGCTGTACGGAGTGGTCAGCTGGGGTTCGATACACGGTTGCGCCGCCACCAACGGACCGACGGTCTACGCTCGAGCGTCAGCCTACATCAACTGGATCAGAGAAACCATCGACGAAAACTCCGACTGACCAAAACGAGCCAACTGCGTCGAATATGAAGTCTAACTAACCTGCGAAACAGCTTGCTTTGTATCGGTGCTTTGCAGTAGTCCAGCAGCAGTAGCAAACAGTCTCAGTGTAATGCTATAGTTGGTTAAATCAGAGTGCACTGGTCACATGGAGATGTGGAAGTCGCGTCTTAAGTGTCAAACTCCATCTAAGAGACAAACGGACAATCGAACAATCGGACAAAGGGACAGACACCAGGAATCGAATTCGGTGCATTTTTGCCTTAAACTGTGACATCTGGTGGCTATAATTTAATGATTGTCCTGATAATTAACTGACCAAATTTCGTTTATTTATTGGTTGATCCCGGATTTTAACCCCCCATCCCTCTTAAATTTCTATAAAGCATTGCGCTTCGTTCCCCTTATAGGATGGACGCCCCTGACAGACACAACGTACAAAGAGACAAACGCACAAACGGACGCGTCTCTTTGTCCGTTTGTGTCTTAGATGGAGTTTTGACACTAAAATTGTTGCCTTGTCTGGCGAATAGTCAGAATCGACCAGCGATCACCTGTATCAATTATTACCTGGCTTCTACTGTAGTTAGTGCGGATTTTGTCTCAACCTGTCCACGTCACTGTTGCTGGCAGGCGTTGTTAGGTTGATCGACTTTTCAGGGTGATGTTCGAAACATTTTTGTATCAAACGGCGACTCGCGTTGTCAGATTTATGACACTTTGCTTCTCATCTTATACAGCTGGAAAGGGGGGCATATCCCACCAAAGGCGTCAATTCTCCGCTCAATACTTACCCCCCCCCCACCCCCTTAACCACCTTTAGCTTTGAGGCGCTGATCAGCATCGATTGTAGGCTATGTGTATGTGTGTGCGCGCTTCGGCGTGAGTCACACGCGTGTAGTTGCTCGGTCACATTTAAAGACACATTTTTTCTCGAGCTATCTACACGTCTAGCGCATTAGAGGTGTAGACGTAATGCGCTATATAAATCCACGTTACTTACTTACTTACTTACTATAGGGATAGGTCGAGAGGAAAGGGGACGTGGCTATAGCTTCGCAATTTGCAAAGGGTGCAGAAACGTGCAATTAACGTTTGGAATAAACTCCCTGTTGAAACGGACTTTTCCTTATTTAGTAAATTCAAGCTTACTATCTCAATGGACTGGTAAGACTACCTTCGGTGTTTCTAGCCCCAATCTCTGTTATGCTATAAAAACAACTATAGTTCATATCTCGCAATTATGTTTTAATTATTGCGATTATGCGAACCTCTCTATATTGATGTATTTGTTTTATATTTTGTGTTCGGGCAGCTGTAAGAGCTCTGCAGCCTTGTGTGTCCTGCTCATTGTATTGTCACATGAAAATATATATTTGTTTCTTGCGAGCACATTAAATGATGATGAAAGATTTTCCTTTTTAAATGTGAAGATGCTACTTTAGTAGATTTTTAGAGTACAAAATCTCCAATATCGTCTAAACTCCCCTTCCATATTTCTTATACACTCTGAGTGAGCGAATAAGCAGTTTTTTGACGGCACATCAGCACATTGTAGGTTGTAAGCTATATGCTATGCTAAAAACTCTTATATATATCCATCTTTATTTCACCACAAGTGGTAGACAATCGGCGAGAAAAAAAGAGAAGAGAAAACTTAACTAATCAATAGCAGCAATGAGCTGGTAATCAACGTCGAACACATGCTTGACACACAATGTT
>Ga0056115_1001857_pt1 | contig 10457 bp, 6 predicted proteins | sample WorMetOlspDAHAB1_FD_77007 | JGI IMG/M metagenome (GOLD analysis project Ga0056115, IMG submission 77007) | Marine gutless worms symbiont microbial communities from Max Planck institute for Marine Microbiology, Germany - Olavius sp. DAHAB.1 ... | reverse complement strand
TCCTGGATCCGCCAATGTCCAAATGAGTATATGAAAGCGGTTTGTGGTTCCGCCAGCAAACTAGAATTGTCATTTCGTATCAGTCACTGATCTCTCGCAACATGACGCACTAGCGCTTAAAATCACAAATGACGAAAAAAGCACTTCTGAATGAATAAAAAGCTGTACGCAGTGGGCCTAGACTTTTTCAACAGGCTGCAGTGTATACTCCCAAATCCCAACGCAGGTGCCAATACTGCTTGCGAGTCATTTTTCATCGACATGACGTCACTGGGGTCGCCGGAAATGGCGTCATTATGGCGTCGGTGTGCGCTGTCGTTAATTTCCGCAGTAACGGCCGAATTGGCGCTAATCGTACAGACCGGACAGACAATAATCGACCGCCACGAGACGGCCGCGTGCACGGAAGTAGCTCTAACGCAGCAACTAATCCTGCTGCCCACTGCAGGCTACAACGCCTGACCGACCACACAACCGTCATTACTCTATATTAGGCGAGTCGATCAACACTCTATATATTAATTCGAAACACTTGGAGCGAATACAACAGCATTGCGTAAGACAAAAATGTAATGTTTGGCGATAGATCTGTTTGAGCTAAATCATCGAACGTGTATCCGGTGTTCGAGAATAAGGATTTTACGTTTTTAACATTTCAAAGCAGTGATTTTTTACGGTTTTTGAAATGACGTGACAGAAAGTCGTCATAAAAAGTTGAATTCTCAGTCCTTCAGAACGAGGTCACTAATTCACCGAGTAATCAGAACCACTACGCATTTGCAAAATCTTGCATTTTAACAGAGAGCGCTATAAAATAGGTGTTTCTAGGCTATTTAGTTTAAAAGGGAATTAAACCGAAAGTGGAGAAAAACAGTTGCATTTTCGGCATTAATTAGATTTCTAATACAGTAAAGTGTAAAGAGTCGACCAGCAGTCCGACTAGTTTCTGAAAAGTGTTGCTAGTTGAGTTTTTTGCGCCACAGTCTCCCGCGTTTGCGTGATTTTGACGCAAGCTGGAGGAGTCGTGTATAATGACGTGTCATGATGACGAGAGAAGATGCGTCGAATGTGCTTGTACGACTGTTACTCGCTGCATGTGCTCACGTCACGTGACCATAGATCACGTGATTCACGTGACCATAGATCACGTGACCATAGAGCTGAACTCTCGATGCATCGCGTTGCGTCGCGTCATCCGGGTAAGTACTCGTCATCGTCGTCGACCGTCGCTGAGATGTCGGCACTCGACAACGCCGAGTGGACGCCATCTGAGCGGCGACGTAGGCGGCGGCGGCGGCGAATGCAGCCTCAGGCTTCATCCATCGACGATGACACGACGTGTATTGACGCCGCTCTTCAACGCACTTCAGTCGTTCGACCATCACCCACCCATCACGCCCTCCAACCCATCCCCACGCTACACCGGCACTCTCTTTCTCTCCATACACTCGACCAGACTTGGTCACTCAGTACTCGACCGACACCGGGTTATGTAGTTTATGATGTGTGGACTGTAGAATGTTTATAAAGCTTAGGATGCACCGTCCGTCCATCAGATGTCAGTTCAGACTGTCGACCGCCATCTGCACTCAACGCCGGCAAAAAACACGACTTTGGATCGGTTATATGAACGTCGTTTACATTTAAGTGACACTTTATATCATTTCTTGTCATGCATTGCGTCATCTTGCACGTCATTTTGTATGCGTTTTACAAATGAAATGAGGTAAAACGTCAACTTACCGCCATGTAATTCGTAAAACGCATACAAAATGACGTCATAGATGACGCAATGCGTGAATCGAAAGGATCTTAAGTGTCACTTTAATTCACGTGACCTTCATGCTACCGGCCTTTTGTGTCTTCGCACTCGCAGGTGGCTCCAAGTTTTGTTGCTGACCAAACTGTCAGGACTGTAGCTCAGTACCGGTAAATGTGTATCACAGTGACTCAACATTGTCAGTTGATGGGACTGACAGAAAACCCACGCTTACACGGAGGCTTTGTGAGACGATAATCTGGCTGTCGCAATAACGTGACGGTTGCATTGAGACTGATGCATGCGCCGCCACTCGCTACAGCACATCTCGAAGATGACGTCTGTTAGGCCCTTATGCGTAAAAATCCCTTATCTGTAAAAGTCCTGGGGCCCTTATCTGTAAAAGTCATTATCTGTAAAAACGGAAAAAATGGTGCCAGGTCCTTATCTATAAGAGGCCCTTATCTGTAAAAAGGCCAACATATCCCCTTTTCGGTACCTCCCTTGTATAATTACAGCCAATATAAACTTAGAGCGTCAAGTATTATTTTACTTATTGTATATGCTATTTAACCAAAAGTCTTCGCTTAGTAGGCTATGTATCATCGACTTCCGACTTGCGTTTCGAGTAGGCCCTATGAATATAATTATTTCATGATATTATTATGAGTGAGACATCGTTTTGGAAATAGGTTGTCAAACGCTATCTGTAAATGGACAGGTTATGTAAATAAAACCAGGCCTATAAGACTTAGCGAGTCAGTGGCAGTGACAGAGCCATAATTTCGATCATTTCGAGGAGTAATGGTCACTTTTGACTTTTGTCTTATTTTTTGATGCCTAGAACATTTTAAATATTATTACTTTTTTTCTGGACGGGGCTTATTTGACAACATTAAAATGATTTGAAACTAAGCTATAGGATGCAGGTCGCAGTGACCTCAGTCGTTGGTTCCTTTGGGGCCAAACATCGCGGGCTATATTTCCGCCTGTTCCAAGATTACTTTGGTGATAAACAGTTATGGGACGGAGTGAGCAGCGAAAGAAGCCGTGGAAATGCCATCATCGGCAGGCCCCGCCACCGGTATATGCAAAAAATATAGTACCGTATGTCGTACCTCGTCAGTCTTAGCAGATAGACAGACACAGCTGGAGACGTCGGCATGGCAAATTAAGTCATTATAGTCTCATTATCGACACTCTTGATAGCCCTATGAACCGGCAGTCCTGAGCCTTCTACATTCCTATACAAATTCAGATTTCGTGTGTTTCATATTGCAACTGTGGGAGTTTCTATGGATTAATATGGACCCCCTGAAACTCCCTTAGCAATGTAGAAGTAGGGGGTTTCATATAAAAGCAGGGGGTTATAATCCCTATATATCGGGGTGTGGATAAACCCTGACAGGGGCAAATGGAGAATTTTGCCGAATAAATGCCTGAAATTAGGATTAGGCCTACACAGAATAAAACAAAGCGGGCATTAATTTAAGGTATTGGAAAAACAGTCTAGACACATAGCATTATGAAAGCGAGGTACCGAAAAGTGGAGATGTTGGCCTTTTTATGGATAGGGGCCTATTGTAGATAAGGGCCTGATACCATTTTCCCGTTTTTACAGATAAGGGCTTTTAGAGATAAGGGCCCAAGGATTTTTACAGATAAGGGATTTTTACACATAAGGGCCTAACAGACATCTGCTATTGTTTTCAGAATTCAGTCGCTTGCTTTTTTTACTTAGATCGGCATTGCACGGCGACCTACGACGACTTTTAAAATTAAAATGTGATGCAGTGCCCTCGAGTTAGGCCTGATGTAGGGATGCCAGGGAAATTTCTCGATCAAAACTGAGTTTTAAAGTTCTTCTTCTGTAGCTAGGACAGACAGGCCCCATAACTGAAAATCTAACTGGGCCTACAGGCCATATAGTTGAGAACAACAATAATAATAAAAAAATGTAACAAGAACGTACAGTGTGCAACAATAACAAACAATGGAAGTGTGAACGTGTCAACATACACTATTGCCGTGCAGATATTACACTCGAAAATCTGCACATGAACTTTGTGGGCGTCTTTAGAGCACAGCGCTAGTCAGTTTAAAATTAATGTAATCTTAAAATAGTTTAACGAAAGATATATCCGATGTGTTGGAGAGTTTCGTGAACAATCGGATGACTTGTTAACATTGATGTCATTGTGTCAGTCGACTTCTGCTCGCGGACAGACAAATGACACATGATGAACGGACGGACATACAGGCTGTATAATGCGTAATGCGGCTCCTAGAGTTGGGGAGCTGCACTATAAATTACTGCTGTGATGATCATTTGCCATGCAGCCAAGCGTGTGCTTCGTCAACTGCGTGAGGCCGCTGAGGCGTAAGCGTTCGTCATTTAACACAATGCACAACGACTCGGGTGTTGCAAGAGCTTACCTCGTCAGCATCCAGCAGAGCAAGTGTCGCCATGCGAACGCAGGGTGTGGCCGCAAGCAACTACATCCGGTTAGTGTTATTAGCGTGACACGTGCGCGCCAGTGCATGCAAACGAAAATCGTTTTTGCTCGTTTTGTTGCCGATGATCAAGCAACCGCATTCATGCAGGCGAGCGGCGTGCAGCATTGCGACCAATAATTGAGACAGATTGCTGCTGTACTGGCCTCAGTATTCCAGGGCTTTTGGTGTGCAATTCTGCCTAAAATGTGCAGTTGTAAATGGATTCATTCATCAAGTTGTAAAATCGAATTTGTATATGCAGTTATCATGCTTTTGTCTCAACTGTCGACTCCAAATTCAGCAATGCAGCGATGGTCGGAAGGGAAATCGAATGCAGATTGTGCAGTTCTAAATAAAATCCTTTAAAATGCCCTGAAGTGCGCCTACCACCTTCGTTGATAGCGTTCATAAATACATGTAATATTCCTTGCAGTCCGAAACGCTTTCCGTAAATATTTACCAAAAGCAGAACGCTATATATTCTCTAAGTTCTCTAAGAAAGTTGTCGAAATCATTAATAAGCAAATGGTGCGTTTATAATGACCAACATGGCCTTTTCAGCAGTTTACACGGCCGACTCGTTCAGTCGGTAATTTGACCGTGTTCGGCGAACTGGGCCGGGCATTTGGATTCTGAGACACGTATAATATGAACTCAGAACATATTTTCATCTTCATTATAACTTATATGGGCTAGAGTAACACGTGTTATAATTATTTTCCACTGTTGAGACAAGAAAAGACGTGCCCTGATGATTGTTAGTTATGTTGAAAGTAAGAAAGACAGAACTTAAAGACGCCGAGTGCATGGAATAAAGCTCACTGAGCAATTACAAATGGATATAAAACCGTTTTGTGCATCAACACCGCTGCGCGATCAATTCGCGGTTATTGTTCACGTTTCAGCAATGTGTATTGTAACAGGAATGTAGCGGCGATGCAGTACAAGCTGATCGTTACAGGACGCAGCCAGCGCTTCGTCCGTTCATTTCATCGCGTTGCTTCTTTGCTTCGCATACACGACATAGCGAAGCCACCGTCTTGACTATTGTAGCTAGAGCGTCGACGCAGCCGCCGCCGCCGCCGCCGCTCAAAATCGATCGTGCCACTATGACGATAGTCGTACGTACGCACGACGGCGCAGCGCTGTTTGTGGAGCGTCTATCTGCCGCTGTCACGTGCATTGATAGTCGTCGACTCGGGACTGTTTGCTTGCGCCTCTGTCTGTCTGTCGGCCACTGTTTGTGAGTCCGCCTTTGCGTCGGCATCCCGCTGATTCAATTTCGCTGTTTGCGGACAACGCACTAACAGTATGTCTGCGCGTAGGCGCTGCCTCAGCAGCCACACTGACTTGCGCAGTAGATCTGTAAAGTAGTCTCAGCTCACCAAGCGGTTGAGTCTCCAATTTGTTTGGAGCTGTTATCGCAACGAAATGGTAAGCTGAACGATGAACATAAATAATGTTGACGTCGACGTCGTAAAAAACTACCGCTGCCTCGAGTCAAATTATTTAGATCAATAAAATGGCGTTTTTTATTTTGTTAAATATTTTTAATGTGCACAGTTAATTTCGTGTAAAATCAAAACCGACTCTGTAGGAATGCTAGATGTGACTAATGTAAAGAATAGAACATTTTAAACCAAATACAGCCTATCTGAAAACTTATACCATATGATTGTTGGGTGGGTTAGTCTGTTAGTTAACTGCATTTGTTGTACATAATGCACTGCGCTTGTAATTATTGCAAGGCCTATCTTGTTTTTGTATAAGTTCGTTTATTCATTTTCTGGCTACCAGTTCTTGGTGAGTAAGAGTTGTGTAATTACTTGAGTATGCAAGAATTGCAGTCATTTATAACTGCTATCCTTTTTATTCACTGGTCTCGCAAGTTGCTGCATTGTATTCTAACACTCATAGATTGACTGAATAATCCTGACGTCTCTATGTTAATTGTTCATCTGGTCTTCAGCTTGGTTTATTTTTTTACATAGCAAAGACGTTTATTAAATGGCAGCTATGCTGCATGACCTGAAATGGTTACGGTCTTTGATTGACATTTCTGTTTTTCCCTTCTTTTCGCATCGAGTGTTTGATTGCATCGCATTAACTGTATAGTTACTGTACAGTCATAAGTTTCTGTGCTGCAAATTATCATGGAGCATTTTTCGTGATTGTTGTACAGGCCTACTAGACATGACGGCGAAGTTTGTACAGTAAATAGGAAACAAAAACGCGAAGAATTTGTAAAACAAAAATGTCGTCACACGAATAATAAATAATAATGAAATATATCGAAAATAAAACAGTGAAAGGCTTACGACGAAAAGAGACTGCGTGCTGGAATTTTCTCTTCTATGAACTGAGTGACGTCAACGTAATCGTTAAATCGAGTGAAGCATCAACATTTTATCAACTGGACTGTGTTGGCAATTAGCGTATTGTCTACTGCTTCAGTGCGTCGAGATATCAAAAAAATCGTGAATGCGACTCAATAAATATTTAAGAAATAATCGCAAAGCTGCTACATAAATTTTCCGCCGCGGAACATCTGGGCCGTGACATCGGCTTTCAGTTAGAGCCTGTACAAGTCGCAGAGTCGTCCGGTGTCATCGTCGTCAATTTGAGAGCAGTTTTACACGTCACGACGACGTCGTGTCGTAGGCTACGTTGTTGCGGCAGCAATCAACGTCGACTGCATTCGCTGCTGATGCAGCGTCGAGCGGCGACTGCAGGGCGCTGCCGGTCGCGGTCCGACTCTATCGTCATGTTAGTCTATTGCTTGCAGGGCGACGCCAGCGCAGCAGCGTAGCCGCTGTCAGTGCCGCCGCTGCTGTCACGACAACGACCACTCTTCGCCACTCGGCTATACATCCTGCCAAACCGTTTGCGGCGTTGGTCTTGCTGAAGACCCCGCAAGCCAGTCATCAGCGGATATTATCTGGAGTGAAGTGCGGGTGTTCTTGAGTGGATGGCGATGGACTGGAGACTGGCGATGGCGAGGCTTCAGCTGCAACTGGAAGGACTGAGCCAAGCAGGATGGCGTCCACCGGCGCCTGCCGCTTCCAATTTGGTAAGTTCACTTCGTACGATCACTTCTTGTTGATTGCGCCAATCTTTGTGCTATGAGTGCAGCTTCTGCAGTGGTAACGGAGCTTAACGAAGGTGCCGGTATTAGTCTCATGTACTCACGAATGCGCGTCCGATCCGGAGCTGATCCTGCGGTCTCTATATAGGCGTTAATCCCGCAGTCAAATGTCCGACGATAGGCTGCGGTTACTTTTTGTCAGGTCATGCGGTTACCTCCATATAGCCTTAGAGCATCAACGGTTCGTCACCCTTTGACAAGTACCAAATTATACTGCTTCAGTCTGCTTCGTGATAGATGCAGAGGCTTGGTTTGGGTAGTACTGTATATACTTGGCAGTGGTGAGACTTAAACCCGCGACCTCCTGAAATGCGAATCCGACGCCTCAAACACTATGCTACCCAACTTAACAGTAGTTTGAAATACGTATATGGTTAAGTTGTAACTTGTAATTGAAAAGTACTTTCTTCGGTAATTACTTTGTTGCATGCATTTTCGCATCCGTGTCTCGAAATCGACACAAGCCCAAATTCCACTTGGCTCGTCACGTCACGTCTCGACACGACTCGACACGTTCGACGTGTCGAGCCAGTCGAGCTCGTCGTGTCGAGCGTGTCGAGCCGTGCTGTTCGACAAGCTCGACACAGCCAAAATGCATGGGCTCGACACGTCGAACGTGCCGAGTCGTGTCGAGACGTGACTTGGCGAGCCAAGTGGAATTTAGGCTATACCCAATGTCATTTCTCAAGTACTCGAGCATCGTGTTAAACAGCCAGTAATGATATACGTAACATTATTACAGTATACGTTAGCTACAAAAAGGTTGTCTGAATACTTTCTACATGCATTCGATAAACAGCCTATGCCGGCATGTGTTTTGTTTTTTGTCCAAACACAGTACGGACACACCGAATGTCGAGTTTTATACTGTTTATGCCGCCTGTTTAACACCCCTGTTTTTTCAGTCTTGCCTGTACTTGTCTCATACTTTTGTGTTCGTATTTTAGCATCCTAATGCATCCGCCGTTAACAGTGAGTGTCGATCCTTGTTTCAAATGCAGTCTTGTGTTCTATGCGAAAAAAAATTCCTAGAACAGCGTGCGTTTTGACAGTGTAATCGAATAAATCAACAGGGTCATGCATACTTTCCTGACGCAATGCAATTCCGGCATTTTTAGTTCTTCGTTTGTTCATCGGTTGCGTGATGGCGAAGCACCTCCCTATTGTACCTTTTCGGTTGTTAATGGTAGGCATGTACGCAGCTATCATTTACAGCGTCAGCAGCAGCAGCGTCGTCAACTTCATCATCGTCGTCAATGCGATGTGCAGCAGACGCTTATAGGCGCAGTTGTGGGTGGCGTGGATGGCGACAATTAACTGAGCCACCGACTAAGCTAACAGCGCTCGATGCGACGTGGCCCGCCGCCGCCGCAGACGATAAAATTTGCCGTAAAAGACCAGCTTGTTATCCCGCCGCGGCGTACCAAGGCAGCTGCAGCAAGCGACGGACGCCAACAGATAGACGCACTGACAGAGACCGACGACGCTGGCCGCCGCCGCCGCCGAGCGGTGCAGCCGGCAATCGATAAAGCGCCACGGCGCGCCTCGCCACGCCACGGCACACACACATTGCGAACGAGAGTCGGCGGTCGGGCAGCGACCGAGTGCGCGGCAGACGCGTACAGAGGATTATTAGCGGCCGCACGCCGAACACAATAACATCGCCGGCAAGCGATTTGATGCGATCAATTGGATACTGAGGCTGCGATGAACGCACGGACGAACGGAGGCTGATGCCGGTCGGCCGGCCGCGAGCCGACAGACCCTCCCGCCGACCGACCAACACGCGCCGCCGCCGCCAGTCGGTTGGTTGGGTTGGGTGCCCCGTGCCGCCGCCGATAGATTGCGAACCAACGTGACGTCGCATCGACTGGCTGTCTGTTGCAGTGTCTCCAGTCGCGCCCGCCGCGTACCGCGCACGTCTTGGGTCGGTCGGCGTGCTTGTACAGCGCACCAGACAATCGACTGTGACAACGGCGACAAATAAGGTCGAAGTCACAGTCATCAATCAGAAAATCAGTTAAATCGTGGCAAGGTTCGCCGACACACTTGCCACTACCCGTCGAGCACCACAGCTCCTCCAGCCTTCTTTTCTTCTAAGAACAGGCTGCAGCCGTTCTTGTTCAGCTACAGCTTTTCGTCATGAAGTTTTGTTTTCCACAGCTGCGATGATTCTGTTTGTGGCCTAGGAGACTGCGGGCATAATGGCTTGTTCGTAAACCGAACTGAATGACCGAACCTGCTAGAAACAGACACGCTCGATCAACTTTGAACAACGTCTGTTATGTCTCAAGGCCAGATACAAGTAGCATTCAGTCGATTGAATTCAGTTTAAAATATCATTACACAATTGTGCGTTAATGCATGCGGATATTTGTTGACTAAACTGCGTAAATGCGTCCACATGGAGTGTACAACCATTTGGCCATGACCTGCCAAGGAATCGGACAAACTATATCAAAACAAGTGGCATGCAGAGTATTTGTATGTCTGACACTTGAAGTGTTACCCCTTATGATCGACGATTGTCGTTTGGGCGTCAAACTCAACGAAATTTAACTGACGATATTGGAATCTACATGCAGATTTATGTTAAATCTATCGGCGTATTTATTATTTACATATATGTATATTTTTGCACTTGGCTTCTCTCGGCTCTCAGCTTTAGCAGGTCATCGAATCACGAAAATGAAAGGACATCGAAGGGGCTGCATGATACTGGCAACCGTTTGTATATGCTAAGGTTATTTGTCATCAAACGCTGTAGGTGTAAGTGGTGTCATTCGGTTCTTAAACGTATAGTTTATGCAATTTTTCATAGAATCGTGCATATGCAGAAGGCAATTCTACGGATTTAGTCGATAGGTAGTAGCATACGATTGCAATAAACATGGTTAAGTTCCATCGACGGCAGAGATGTTGTCCGTTCCGCGTCTCTCATTGCGTCGTTGCACTGCGGCAGGCCGCCGCCGCCGGCCGCCATATTGTCTGTTTCCGCTAAGCGACGCTGCCGCGAAATCTAATAAACGAAAATGGACGACTCGAACAGGACATGCG
>Ga0056115_1001855_pt1 | contig 10458 bp, 7 predicted proteins | sample WorMetOlspDAHAB1_FD_77007 | JGI IMG/M metagenome (GOLD analysis project Ga0056115, IMG submission 77007) | Marine gutless worms symbiont microbial communities from Max Planck institute for Marine Microbiology, Germany - Olavius sp. DAHAB.1 ... | reverse complement strand
CCCTCAAATTCGACGGGGCGGATCGACCAGGAAGGTGGGGCGGATCGACCGGTAAATGGGGCAGATCGACCCGGGGCGGATCGACCATGCGGCGGATCGACCGTAAACCTACAACACACTTTCTGTGTTTGAAGCAGCTGCGATACGGGTAAAATCAACGCATCTGATAAATGATGTTTGAAAACCAATAAAGAGGAGAAAATACGGAAACAAAAGAAATTTTTACATGAATCTCCATCTAAAAGATCGTTTAGACATAGAATTCGTAGCTTGCTAAGACGAGCTGATGCCAGAGGAAGCGCTGACATCATTTACCAAATCTGACGCATGCCTCTAGTTTGCGGGTCAGGCATAGTTATTGAGGTCGGAAAGTAGGTTACGCATAGAATATCTAATACCAACAAATAATATTATAGTGCTTGATTTATACTTTAATTTGACGAATAAATCTAATCTTATTGACAGGCTTTAATACGATTTAATGCGACTTTTTATCATTAATTTGGTAGTGGCTTACTTTTTGGGCCACAGTGTATATATGAGCAGGTTTAGGCTTGTGGCACAGAACGATGAACAATGGTCCGCCCATCCATAGCCTATAGTGCGTGTGGTACATTGCCGGTCAATGGGATCTGTCTCTGGTCACTCCTTTTGCCGGAAATAACGTGAATCGGTGACAAACACGTATACTCGCCGCAGTGGCGCCGGAACGAACACGATAGTGGACTGCACACGTCCGGCGCGACGTGCCAAAAGTTTTTGTGGTGCCCCTCCACTTTTTGGCTATATACAGTAGGTCCAATGAGTCGCTTTGGTAAGCGCTTTTGTGATTGTCAGTACAGAATGGTCAGTTTCTTGTTTGCTGTTCTTCTACTCACAGTGCCCCTCCCCCCCCCCTCTGTGCTACAGTAGGGTTATACGGAGTCGACGCCACTGGGCCGCCTTGAATCTACACTGCTGCTTGCTGGTGCGCTTTATCATCGTCATAAGTTTTTGTTCACTTTTTTGTTGCTATAATTTTCGTTATTCGTTGTTAGCTGTCACCAATGGGTTTATTTCATATAGGCCTAGTTTTTTGGTTTTCTTAGTTGTTCTTCTTGTTCATTTATGCATATATATTACACCACTGTTTGGACGACTCTGTATTGGCCGTCATTGTAAGTTCGTAATTTTTTTGTTATGCAGTGCTAATGTTAAAAGGTTTACAACACAAAACCACTGGCAAAGTAAGATGCTACATTTCGGCTGGGACACGCAGATGATAGAAACAAAAAAAACCATGAAAAATTAATCATTGAGCATGGTTAGTCCTATATACAGTTACATAAGGTTGGCGCCGACATGCGTCCAGGTTACCGATACAGAGAATCAAGTTTATTCGTCATCATCATCATCATCATCATCATTTATTTGCTCAGAGATAGCGTACAATATGTCAATAAGTAAGCAAGTGAGCAGGACAAAAAAAGCACGAAGTGCACTAACAATTGCCCCAATACATGTCAATACATGACAGTCTGTATAAATAGTTCAACAGGCATTCAGGAGTCATGACCCAGCCAGTGTGACAGAAAAGAGATGAAATCTGTGAACACGTAAACATGACAGTCTGTATAAATAGTTCAATACTAACTAGGGTGCACACCTAATTTAACTTAAGTGCAGCTAAATCTTTTGCGTTAATAATTCGACAAGTCTGACGACTGTATGTGCACCCAAAAATTCGATAAATGAAAAGTGAAAGGTTAAATGACAAAAAGTTGCATGTCTACCAAAACACCAAAGATGCCGGTATAAGGAGAACGAACTATTGCAAAGATGTGTAAAAACAATGAATTTTGGTCTCACAAGTCCTAACTAATTCACACTGACAATAAAACTGAGGGTCGATTTTGTGACTGCCTGTGCTTGATTAAAATTAACGCAATTAGGTCGTGTATCGTGAACCGGTAACCAGACCCCAATCCCGGGGGATCGTGAACCGGCATCCGGCTATCAATAATTAGCTAGCACCTAAATCTACCCGTAAACAAAACCCTAACCCTACTCTAACCCTACCCTAACCCTACCTAACCTAACCCTAACACTAACCCTAACCATTAACTTAGCTTTTAGTTCCAAAAAAGAGGAAAATCGATCGCAAGATTACTAATCGCTAACGTCGACGCCATTCTGATTAGTATAGACTTGGAGCCCTCAGCCGAGTAGGCGTGCCACATGTCAGCCAATCATAGCGAAGCATAGGTGAAATTGCACATCCCCACCCACGAAGGGTGCAGGAGTCGGAAAATCGGGTGCCGGTTACCGGAATCAGATACACTATCTTTATTTTATAGGCCTATAATTTTCTCAACAGCCTGAATGTCGGGGCTTGCATCTCAAAGCTGTCCACATCGTCGAATACCAGCGCAATCATAAGAAAACCGATTAAGTAAATTTTGGTAAAATCACTGACAAAATTAAACACACAGACACACACATACACATCTTAGAATATAAATAGGCTTACTATACCTGTGATAATAATCAAGTGCTACAAGTTTATTCAAACAAAAATTTTTCTGTAAGTCTATAGCGAGAATTGCATAACAGTAAGAGTGTATTGAGAGAGCAGGTAAAAGCGAAATACTGCCAAACGTCACAACAACGCCTTGTACTGTTAAGGGTCATCAGAGCGTGTCAAACGGCAACACTGCACCACCGACCTAGCGATAAAAAACCAAGTCACTCTGCGCATAAAGATCGCCGCTGTATTCTTTTCACCTGGCGCCGAGCCAGTGTCAGTAAGAAGCCCCCACCCAGCAAGGCGCAAATTATAGGCTACGCGACTGCCCCGCTGTCGTTGACAGTAACTGAACGACAGTGATTGAGTATTCGAGTGATCGATTCATCAAAAGGAAACGCAAATTTCTTTAGCGCCAAGTCGTAGCGAACAGTTGTGTCTGACAACGCTCACGCGCTCAGGGGCTGCAAAATGCCAAGACATGCTCTTAGTTTTTTTGCCAATGCAATATATAAATAATGCTCGAAGCAATAGGCTATATGCCAATTGACAGCAAGTGCGTGTCTTTTATACTGTGCATATAGGCAAATGCTCAACAACAACAAAAAACAATTAACTGTAGCGCAAAAATCAAGCGTCTTTTTAAAATTTTAATAAACTTTCTATTGGTTGGCCGGTGTCTATTAACAAGCATTCAACTGGCACGCTGTATCAGTAAAATTCCATGCAATTGAGTAAATGGGTAGAGTTTACTGCTTAGATCATTTTGGACTTCGGATTCGGAGGCGATATTGACAGCCGTTGCTTGACGGTAAATAAACAGTATAGGAAAATACACAACTCAATATAATTGATTGATTGATTAATTGATTGGGGTTAACGACACTTTCAGCACAGTAAGGCTATCGTGACTTACTAAATTATACTTTAGTTGAAAGGTTTATATCAGTAAGATAGTTGAAAATATTAGGCTACGTTTTGGAGAATACAGTAATATGTGCGAAAGTTGAGAGGTAGAGAAATATTGTTTCCGATTATGTTCATACTAGGTGAAAGTATACAGGGTGGCCCAAAAAGTAAGCCACTACCGGTACCAAATGATCAAAAACCGTATTAAATCGTATTAAAGCCTGTCAGTGAGATTAGATTTATTCGTCACATTAAAGTATCAATCAAGCGTTGGTATTAGTCATTCTATGCGTGACCTAATTTTTGACCTCAATAACTACGCTTGACGCGCGAAATAGCGACATACGCCATATACGGTAAATGATGTCAGCGCTTCCTCTGGCATCAGCTCGCCTTAGCAAGCTGTGAATTCTATGTCTAAACGATCTTTTAGATGGTGATTTATATAAAAAAAGTTTTTATTTCCATATTTTCTCCTTTTTATGGTTTTATAACATGATTTTGTCTGTCTTACCCTTATCACAGCTTCAAACAGAGCGGATGATGACGTCACAAATTAGGTGACATAGAATATTTAATACATACTCATTATATTCTTGTGCTCATTTTGTAGTCGAAATTGATGAAAAATCTAGCCTTAAGGGCGGGTTTTAATGCGATTTAATGATGACTCGTGATAGTGGCTTACTTTTTTGGGCCACCCTGTATATAACGTGTTCCATTGTTATAATGCATTTACAGCGTTCACACGTATGGGCTGAATCTTCGTTAAGAAGATAACTACAGGTGCCCCAACAAATTTAGCACGTTTGTACACCTTATAACTTCATCAAATACTGACCAATTTTCAAACTTTTTTACTGTCAAAGTCAATACAGAATTTTGTAATAGTAGGCCTATATACTATCACTAAAGATCCAACCGCACCTCAAGTGTGTCGTTACACTACCTTGTGAAATATAAGTGTTTTTAAGGCAACAACAGAAAACAAGACGACTTCTGTAACACATTTTAAGAGTGCGTCGTTTAGCAGCAAGGCGGAAACATCGATTAATCAGTTTATCAAACAATCAGGAATTTTTAGAGTATATAAAACACTACTAGGTCCACTACAGACAGTGTGTAGACACAAAATGTCAGATTAGCCAAATAGTGTGGTATAATATGTTCATTGATTATCTCCCGTGTGCGAAGTGCGCCAAAAGCTATTTTTTAATATTTTTTTATTTGTTCATGGGCCATACTTCTTGAAAATCATGGGGTTCAAATTTTAGCTCTTCTCATAACCTCTCGGTGCCCCTCCTTTTCAACCCCCATACAAACGACGAGCAACATAGCTGTGGCACGTACATAAGTACCTATTTCCACAAACCGTTTTCTAGGGTGCTGAGTATGACATTTTTAGAATACTCAGAGGTGACCATTACTGACTTGTGACGAAAGCTTTCAGAGCGTAGATCGACAATAATATCAAAATAATGTTGAAATTTGTAGAATGAAAAGCCGTCATACAATTTCTACGTTACACTTTTTAGGTTGATTTAATGAGAAAATGCATAAACAGCTAAATATATGTCAGAAAAGCTGTGTCATGTACAAAAAAAGCTGTGTCATGTACTAGCAACGGCTTAATGAGATATACAAAGAAAAATTGATCAAAGAAGAAAATAACATAAGTTGTTGTAATGAAGTGACACTTCTCAAGACATGTACGTCTTCAGCGATAGTCGAACATAAAAAGTTAATAGAAATATACTAGTACATGCAGCACACACATACACTAGATATGCAAACATCAAGGTCTTCCAAGTTTATGAGTCACTGACCACTGTGACCAGTGATTACAACTGTAATCTGCATTTAATAAAACTGTAATCTGCATTTAATATCTCTGTCCTTGTCAACAATGTTTGAGACTACTCGTCATCTTCTATTGTAGGTGCAGCTGATATGATGGGGTTCGCACACTCAGAGCCAGACAGAGGCGTGCAAGACAGGCCGTGCTTATATAGCAGCCACATGCAGCCATGATGCATCCCGTTTAACATTTACACTTGGTGAGTTCAATGACCGCTTTAGGAGCTGACAGAGCAAGGTATCTCACAGGTGTGCACATGCCATTCTCCATCTTCCAGCCATTGTCTTCAATTTATGTGAGTGCAGGGTGCCTGACGTGATAGGATTTATCACGCATGGCAATGTAATTTGGCGTCTTGATGTGGGACCAGCATGGAAGCTCGGGTATAGGTGGCAACATTTCGCCTTCCAAGTTCTTGGACCTAAACAGTTGCCACCTTAATGCAGGCAAATATATCGGTCCTGTTGTTCTGTAGACTTAGCGGACAAATTTTTCTAGAGGCTTCAGCAAAGATGGAAGCTCGCCGTCTATACCATCTAGAACTAGCCCTTCACCCAGCTCTCTGAAACAATTAACGGCTGGATCATCCTCGTCAAGGTTGAGGTATGCGTTTACCCCTGTCTTCTTGGAGATGCCAACAAACTTGCGCCCACCCCTCCAGTCAGCACCAGTGATGCAATCCGATGAGGCCTTGGCATTTCAAGTGTCCCAGGACACTCGCACGCTCCAACACATCTATACTACCCTGAATTTTGCTCCTGTCCCAGTCAGAAGCTTCAGACGAGTTTGACTGTTGAGACGTCCCGAGGATGCGAGATGTAGCAGAATGATGACGACGTCAGTGTCGGGTGACCACACAAAGACCTCCCGCCAAGGCTCGTCTGTCACTGACGCCAGAACTTGGTGAGGGTATCTGCTTCTCATGCGAGTGCTCCTCTTTAAAGTTCTGCCCCTTGATCTTTGTGTCATAGACGATCACGAGCTTGAAACATTGTTACTGCCTTTCTGGGAGAAGTGCTCAGCAATGCCTGCGCAAAGATGCACGTTAGATCTTCTTTGATTGCAGACAGCATCTCCTTCAGTGTCATAGTCAACTTCATATCCGGATGAATTGAAAAATCTGTCAATGAGAGAGAGAGTTTATTTTTCACAAACAAATAAACAGCAATAACTATTATTGGTAGTACATTAAGTGAAGGGCTGCCAGAAGGGCACGAAGGCCCATCTAAGCTAGCCACCCATGGTAATGCAATACAACCAAAATTAGCATAGTAAAGTGCAGAGTGTATATGTGCAATGTGCATAAACAGTGCACTGCTTACTAGGGCGAACTTTAGATACATGTAATAATTTAGTGTCACTGTGTCACAGAAATATGGACATCAAGCATCATACATCAAACATCAAACTCAAACATACAAATATGGTGAGCCTATTATATACTCATTAACAAATAATTCTTTAGATCACTTTTAAAGGCAGAGGTTGACTTTAGTAATTTCAAGTTTTCTGGAAGACTATTCCATAGCTGACTGGCTTTATACTTAACAAGCCTTTTTCCGTATGAGTTATATGGAGCAATAATATGCATGTTGTAGTTGCTCGTTTCTGTCGAGTCTTGTTCTTGAATGATTCATCGATATAACGGTCAAACATAACCCGACTTTCATTGTAACCCGACATCATGAATTCAATGCGTTTAACAAATGCCAGGGTCTGTGACGGGATGAAAAGATAGATCAGACGATGGCTTTGCTTCTTCAATGCAATGCATCAAACTGGCTTTGTATGCAGGGATGAAGAGTGAACCATCCACTGCACAGAGAGAGCTACGTGGCACCACCGACATTTCAAACTCTCCGATAGTGTATTCTAGCTTGTGCACTAACTCAGGTCTGCTTTGTTGGATGATCAAAAATCTTCCAAGCAGTTCTCGCTCCTCTCGCAGTTTGATCACCTTCTGACCCACAGAAACCTTGGTTTTCTCCATCAGATTAGAGAACGTTTTCAGCTTGAGCTTCTTCAGAGACAACTTTGAGGTGTTGAGCAGCCTTTCCTGCACAACCTCATGAAATCTCTCTTGACATTTCTGTTTGAACTGCAGATGTCTTCTCTGGCATTTTCAGGTACAAGAGCAGAGGAAGCCAGATTCTTCACAGGAGTCTCCTCTGTGAACAGGTTGCCACCAGAGTGCTTTTTAATGAATGAGGAAGTTTCAGAGCGTTTTTCACTATCCTCAGAGCAAAGTCACAGCTGTGTTCACTTCTCTCTGAAGTCTGAGAGAATCTTGGGAAACTACTGAGGTACTGTTTCACCATGCGAGTAAGTTGAGGACCAATGGTGGCGACACGATCGAGACCTGAATCATCATGACTCATCCAACATTCCCACCATGACGCTTCAGGTCTTTGATCTCTTGTTCCAGTGCCTGCATGGTCAGTAAACACTGCAGTGAAAGGGACTTCCGATTTTGCCACGACAAAATCCTCCGATTTCAGTGCTTCCCAAGTTGTTGGGTCTTCTTGTTCTAGGGCATTCATCTGAGCCAACTGAACTGGCAAAGAAGTACTTGATGATGTCCTCTAATGCAGCCAATCACCACTGCGACAAGAGCTGATGAGACGCAGGAAACTTTCTATCTGCTCCAGGTACTGTGTAAGGAAGTGGGCCAGCTTCTCTCTCCTGTGTCCGCCTGTTGTGGTTCCGTATTCTGTGAGTACCACGACTGAATGTCGCCATAAAACTTGACCATGTCTGGACTACGTGCATGCAAAGCCTTCTTGAACGCATCACATTGTGCACGAAAAGCATCAGGTGGAGGACCATGAGAAATGGATTCGAGCTTCATCATCATGTTGGCAAGGCTTGTCATCAATTTGGTACTCCACACCGCATTTGTATGCTTTGCCACCAAAGATCCAACTTAAAGCACAGTAACTGATGACGTCAAAAAAGTTTAACATGCATAGAATATTTAATACCAACTTATAGTACTCTGGTGTCTATTTTTCACAAATTTTGAACAAAAAAATGTAGATTATTCTTTAAATAACGAAATGTCAATGTACTGTATTTTCGAATTTATGCGATTTTTGAAACACTATGGTTTTACAAAGTAGTGCAGCAACATATCTAAGGTGTGATGAGATATATAATGATTATTTTGTAGCAAAGTTTGGGCTGAAGCTGACAGTGAAAGAATTTTGAAAATCGATTAACATTTCGCGAAGTTATCGACCTGAATGGAGTATCTTGTTTTTCGACACAAACACCATGTTTCGCAAAGGGTGAAATTGCACATCCCCACCCACGGGGGGTGCAAGAGTCGGAAAATTTGAACCCCATTATTTTAGGATTCTATGGTCCATGCCCAGTCCATCAAAACAAAAAGAATCGATTTTGGCACTTTTCGCAATACATCATTCTCGACTAGAATATCCGCGACTTGACTGACGGCAAGTTCGGCAAATTGTCCTGTACGCCATTTTAATTCCTTCAGTCTGCACCCTCCAACAATCGTGCCACCGACTGAGAGTAAGATCACAGTGCCGACTTGTGCTCGTTATGAAAGATATTCTTACGTAGATATGAGTCACGAGAGGCCATCCCGGATATTTTTGAACCATTGGCAGCTGGCGCTCCCGAACTCTGCTGGGGTCTGTCAGCAGCTTTTAAAGAACCGCGCACCCCTGCCACGCTCGTGATCAAAATCGGTCGCATTTTTCCGATCTTGGCAGCTCTTGACAAACATTCAGTAAACAGGAACGTCTCGAGTCGAGTGCGGAAGGTCTCCAGAGATGGTGCCGACGTAACCTCCGGTGACAGGCAGTTCCCAGTTCGACACCTGAGAGCCAGCAACTGAAAATGCTTGGCTGCCAACAGTGGAGTGGTGAACCGGAGGCTGAACGAAGCAGTCGCTGGAGGAAGAGCGAAGTCCTCGGCGACTTAAAAGGTCGGCAACGTAAGTGAATGGACCGTAGTCTACGACGGTGCACTGCCGTTGAGTACCGTACACCAGGACGGCAACTTTGGACCTGATGCGTCCAGGAGCACCGTCGCACGCAGCCAATGAAGGCTGATGAGTGCATCAAAGATGTGGTTGGAGGCTGGGCGACGCAAGTTGAAAATCAGCCGCGTGGCTGCGTTGAGTTCTGACTGCAGACGACGCGTAAGATAGCCGGGAGGCCTATCAAGACGCCGTTGCCGTAGTCTAGACACGAGTTTACCAGAGTGACCACCAACGACTTGAAAGTAGGCTGTGGCACTGAGCGACGAATTTGACGCATCTTACGGAGGACGGCGAAGCAACGCAACACAGTTTTCTGAACACGCGTCCTCATCACCAGATCGGCGTCAATATTCATTCCGATTTCTGAGGTCGAGGACGGATGACGACGCGGAAACAGCTGTATCGTCGATCGTCAGTGTGCCGCTGGGGAGTTGATGTTGTCGCCGTTGTGGATGGTGCACTCTGGCACCACGAAACTTCCGTTTTGTCGGCGCTTAGCTATAGCATGTTGGACCTCATCCAGCAAGCGACAGCAGCCGTACACTCATAGATCGACGCTGAACGTTCTCCAACAGCGGCAGGCCGACAAAAGCGTGTGTCGTCGGAGTAGGTGTGTGGTGACAGACCGTGACTTTCGATCAGTGAGATGAGGCCAGCGGTGCACAAAACAAACAGAATTTGTCGAAGCACCGATCCCTGCGGAAGCCACACATTGGATGTAAAACTGCAGGATGTGACAGTTACTTTAGACAATAACTGAGACAATAAAAATGTTGTTTCCTGTTGTTAATTTCTTAAAATGTGTTGCTACAAAAGTCTTGTTTTCAATTGTGCTTGAAGACATTGACATTTCACAAGGTAGTGTAGCTACACATTTGAGGTGTGGTGGGATCTTCAGTGATAATGTTATGACAAATTTTCTCCTGGTTCTGACAGTGAAAAAGTGTAAAAAATTGGTCAATATTTGATGAAGTTCTAAGACGTACAAAAATGTGCCAAATGTTGGCACCACCTGTGCCCAATCAGAAGCTCATTTACAATAGTTTGTTCTCTTCTATAAAATATATTATATAGAAAAAACTGCATACAGTCTATCCAATGTTGTATAAGCCGACGCTCAAAAACAGCAAAAAATAAATGTTATAAATTATAAGCATGAATATATGCGCTAGCACATTT
>Ga0056115_1001854_pt1 | contig 10461 bp, 5 predicted proteins | sample WorMetOlspDAHAB1_FD_77007 | JGI IMG/M metagenome (GOLD analysis project Ga0056115, IMG submission 77007) | Marine gutless worms symbiont microbial communities from Max Planck institute for Marine Microbiology, Germany - Olavius sp. DAHAB.1 ... | reverse complement strand
TTTGTATTAAATATTCTAGGTGTAATCTATAACTTGTATTGTCATCAGTTGCTGTTTCAAGCTGAGAAACGGGTAAAATCAATCTAGGCCTAAAATCGTGACTAAATACCAGAAAAAAAGAGAAAATATGGCAATCAAATACGATTTTTTTTTAAATATCTCCATCTAAAGGACGGCTTAGAAATGGAATTCACAGCTTGCTAATGCAAACTGATGCCAAAGAGAGAACTGACATCATTTATCACATGTAACGCATAGCCTATCGCTACTTTGCGGGTTAGGCATAGTTATTAACGTCACAAAGTAGGTTAAACAAAGAGTATTTAATACCAACGATTGATTCTTTAATTTAACGAATAAGTCTAATAATCACTGACCGGCTTTAATACGATTTAAAAACGAGTTTCTAATAATTTGGTAGTGGTTTTACTTTTTTGGGCCACCCTGTACATATTGATCATGATTTACATAACGACAGAAATGGCGACGTTGAAATCACGCAAACTTTTTTTGTCGCCCACAGCATGAGCGACTGGACATGTACAATTAGTTACGTCGAGTGTAGCCACCACTGCACCATTTCAGTAGCACGCCACAGAGACGAAGCCCGAATAATATCTTTAAGTGCAAAATGTCGACAGAAATCTACACTGGAACATTTTAACGTGCAATCGCTACACAACGCTTAACACCATTGCGAAGCCCACGTCGACTAGCACTGTAACGCAGCACGCGCCACACAAGCAAAAGGTTTGCAACGAATTCACAGCAATGAAAGACGCGTGAATGTCAGGCAATTCTACAATAAGCAGGCCAACTGACACCTGTCATCATTATCAGCTTTTTAATTAATAGTCCTTATCACATAGGTCTCTGTAGTGATTATGGCTAAGTGCATTACAGCCCACTGCCTTCTCTGGTGACGACATACAATGTGTTTCAAAACAAGAACAGCACCCTTGAGACATGTCGGCTTAACTTCACCAAAACTAACTGATGAACTTAAGCCAACACGTCTAGAAATTGTATGCTAATTTCACATTTTGCTTCAGCTTCTGGGGGACTTCGTCCCTCAGACCCCTTACTGGGGCTTTGCCCCTGGACCGCACTGGGGGACTTCCGTCCCCCAGACCTCCTGGCCCGGTCCCCCACCACGTGAACCCCCTCCATTGTAAAATCCTGGGTACGCCTATGTTTTTGGGGCCAACATGTACAACGAGATTACATCCTCATCGGAAATAACGGCGACCGAACAGCAACCGATACAGAGACAACTCAACCAACACAACGATGCAACGGAAGCCTATGCAAGAGTATGCAGACTGGCAACGGATATCGTGATATTCTCAACGTAGTTGCAAACGGAAGAAGCAATACTGCGGCGCGAGTCTGTTGAACTGTGTTGCTTCTGCGTTACTGAAACGACGAATGCAAATTCACGTGCACTGCAGGTTCTCAAATCAGCAGCACAATGAGACTCGCTTAAAAGCACGGTACACACAACACAGAAGGCTGGCCTGGTGGCTGCGTCACAACTCAGAACGAAGCGCTTACAGTGACGCATTAAGGGGGAGGGAGGGTGTTAGGGGTGATGCAGCACCCGGGTCAGCTGTTTTTTGGGGGGGTCCGCAATTGGTGGGAGTCGAAAACTGTCATGTGCTGTACACAACTGAAACTTGTAAACTCTGGGCTGTTGCAGCAGCCAAACAACAGCAACAGAAATATATTCAAACCTACTTATGCTAAAATAATCGCATAATTAGTTGGTTACAGATCTGTAAAGGCCCTCGTGGGTTAGTATTTAATGCAACCCTGAGCTCTTAGCGGCAAATATCAGCATCCTCATTTGCGCCCGTTGCAGCGTCAGTTCAGTCAGTAAAACTCATCAGCATTGGCAATAAAAGACTGAAAATTTGTTCACCACTACAGCGTAAAATCAGTAAAAGCTTGTGACTCAAAACTGTCAAGTTCACAATAACACTAAAAAGCGTTTAACAACAATAGCATTGACTTTACGTACACCACAAAAGGACGACTTTTTTCGTTAAATTATTAATATTACGTTTCAAACACATTGAAATTATTTGTTGAAAAATCAACGACATATCACAAAAAATGCACATTAAGAAGAAAAAATAATCAACTAAAACTACCGAATGCTATTACACCATGATCAGAAAAAACAACATCCACCAACCATTGTACCACGTTGCTAATACCACTATTGCTAATGTTGCTGTTGTCAAGGCAACAGTCACCATGACAACTAGCATAACCTCATATGCTGTTAGACTGGTACATATCTTCTGCGGTCAGTAGCACCTCTGCCGCACACTGACTTTGCGGTATTTGTGTGGGCGGAGTTGCACCATAGCAACCGTGGTTATGGCGACCGGATGTTGTCAACCCGTCGTCACGGTTACCGTTGCCAATCACGTGCAAACCATACGGTGGACCGAGGCTTTCGTTGTCTGGATCATACCTTGCAGTCTGCCTAACGCTCGGGTTGGCCCCAACTGCAGCGACACTGCTGATGGGCGAGGAAATGCAGAGATGTGAGATTAGAGTGGCCAAGCTCAGTAGAAACTGACAGTACGCCAACAGCATCTACAACAGCACAAGTCAACACTCAGCCTGGCCAGCCTCTGTGGGCAACAGCCAACACAGCAGAGGGGCAATGATTGGTCAATGGCAAAGGACATCAATAATGAACTATGTACATCCTAACACGTTTGAAAACGGTTGTTAAACCCATTACAATTGGAACATCAAACAGAAGTGTTTGACTTCAAACTGCTTGCTAATGAAAACCGCTGAGAGTTAAGACATTTGAGATCACGTGTTCTTGCCTGCTTGAATCTCCACTATAGTCTAATGGCATTATGGCGCTATGTAAATTTCATATTATTATTACTATTTACTATTATTTTGAGTGAGCACACACTTACCCCAATCTCCTGCAGTGACCGCGCACTGACTTCCGTCACTATTATCATTCTTTTTACTTACTTACTCACTTAATTACTTAAATCAATCAATCAATCAGTGACTCTTTAAAGTGGCCTAAGCGATCAAAGCCACTACAAGGTCCACTAAAGTGCTGTAAGCAGAAAAATTGTTGCAGTATAAACGTTTTCAAGCGACGCCTGAAGGACTCCAACGTGGGAGTTGAGACGATGTGTTCTGGTGAGTGAGTAGAGTTTAACGCCCCACTCGACACAATATAGGTCATTTCGGAGGCGGATGATGTGTTCTGGTAGAGAGTTCCTGAAATGACTTGACTTTTGAGTTCCTGAAATGACTTGACTTACCAACTAACTTAAAGCAAAGGCAGCAGCAACCTGACCGCCATCTCCATCCCAGCTGACCACGCCACTGCCATGTCCTCGAACAACTAATGGAGAGTTGTTTAAAACTCAAGTGGTCTACGGCACAAAGTGAAAAACGTTGTTCTCGATCAGATTATGTTACAATAATTTCATTTTTCAGCGGATCTTACTATACCATAAAGTGGCCGCCACAGGTCGACCGTAGTTTACTATCACAACAAGCTTAATCCATTGGGGTGCATAAGTAGAGTTTAACGCCCCACCAGACACCCCACCACAATCCATTCATTCTGCTGTCAAGACAATCCAGCAAAAAATGTTGTTTTAATCGCATGCTAGAATTTTTGCAAGGCGATCATGGTACGACATCAAAACAATGTTAAGGCTGTGACTTTTACACAATGCCACCATTATTATCGACTTAATGCAATAATTAGTGCAATTAATTAACCTGGAGTGCCAGTATCAGCTGTGTGTACCAAACGCTGGAGTTATACAGTCCAGTCGCTGGATGCACAACAACTTTCAATGTTAGCACTAAACAGCGACATTTATTAAACATAATGATCAAAATAATATAATACAATAATATTAATAACATCGATCAATATATTAGCGTCCGTAAAAAAGTTGACCAGAGAGCTGGCCTACTTAGTCTGCAGCACGTGACGAATAACACAAATCAGAAAGAAATGAAACTAAAGCATAAAAACCGATGAGCAACGAAATCTGGTAATAGGTCTGGAGCCGGGAGATAATGGTATTAGTAAAAATAACACGACAATTTATAAGACGCTGTAACTCGGCGGGAGTCACTACAAGGGCGACTAACAACGTTCAAAAATGCTTATGCTGTAGCTATCAAATCAAATAAAATCAAATTTATTAAAAACGAACATGACTGCCACATGATGCATACACTGTAGAAATAACACAAATGGCAAAAACAATAATAAAATAAAAACAATAAGCAAAGACAACTAATGCAGAATCACACCCTAAAAAGTTGTCAGTAACTGAGAGAAATCAGAAACATTCAACATTCACTTTAACGTCAGTTCGATTACAATGGCGGATGTATGAAATGAGACACAGAACCAAAAAAGGCTATTTTTCTGAATACCTTAATATACGACTTTGCTTCCGATCAATGACATATATTCTACAGTCAACCCAATAGAGTTGCGACGGAGTTTCTGATTACTGATTGTTAATTACGTTGGCAGTGTGGCTCAGTGGTTATGACGTTGGTCTTTGGGCGGCGGACTTTCCCTGCCCTGCACCCGATCTATGATTGACAGGTAACCACACTTTGGGGAAACTGTCGCTATGGGTTAGCCAACCAGGAGAACTCAGCCTTCCATCCCTCTGGGATCAGTAAATGAGTAGTAATCAATGTATTTACGTGGATCATGGAGGTGGAGACCTTCAGTAACGGCAGACAGTGCGGCTGCACAGGTCAAAGTCCGTGAGCGCGGGCTTTGCCTGCTGCGGCCTAGGCTAAACGCCGGTCCTGTCTGTGACAACATTGCTGCAGAAGGCAAATTCGGCACCATATAAGTGAACCTTATCTAAGTTCCCTTTTACTGTTAACAGAATCACAGATAACAAGCAACAGTCCAAACAGTGAAAACGCCGGAAGCACACAGTGGCAAAAACGTACAGCCGAGCGTGAAGACGGAGGTGGACAGCTGCAGCATTCGACAGAACAGTGCAGCAAATATCCCGGTCGCGGGTGACGCATCCACAGCCGAATGAAGGCAAGCGCTCTGCAATATTGCAACCAATGCGGAGACAAGATCACTGAAAACGATGCTGTCTATCAGTTTCATAAACTCATCCCAGCATCACAACAGTAACTGGTGATCGGCATATAACGACAGCACTTTGGGCACAATGAGGCCACATCGTTAGGCTCTGAACGTTGCCATGGCAACAGCGGGAAAAGTGTAGTACTGTTTAGCGTCCCACACCCAGACAAAATACATGTATCATTTCGGAGGCAGATACATCCTGGGAGTCTTGTACATCTAGTCAGCAGTGGATGTTTACACAATTACCATTCATCACCACTGTCTGGACACCTGTGGTACTTGAACAATTAACATTATTTAGGCCACGTTAATAATGTTTATGATGACGATGATGATGATGAGGATCGGCCACATAAATAACCCCATCATCTCACACTGCTTTTTGTTCACCACACTGCTGAAGGACAAATGGAGTGATGACCGAGCAACACGGAGTATCACAGCCGGTAAACAATGCGATGAATGCGGCTGAATCAGCATGTGTGCTGGAACTGCTGTGTTGACAACACCACTGACACCGGCATTGCCACTTCCACTGGGAGGACGAAAATCGCCAGCGACTCAAAGTGATATAGAAATAATCAGTTAGTGTTGGGGAACGGGTTAGATTTAGTTTTCGAGTAGTGTAGTCTTTGCAGGAAATGCCATTGACTTGGTGCTCATGCACGACAATTCATCATTGTTTCCATATCGCATCGAGCTGCTGGAGATTTTCACCCTCGCACTTCCGCTCCATCAGCAAGAGTATGATTCAGCACACCAAAGGGTGACCAGCAGGAGTATGATTCAGCCAACAAGGGGGTGAATAGTCAGCCAACCAGTCCACGCACTTTGTGCTCAAATCACTGGCAGTCACAGCTGAACGCAAAGCAGAGGAACTCACGTTGAAACGGACAAAGACGGCGTATATCAGAGCGAAGACGAAGACCGACGAGACAAAAGATACTGCAACTGTTCTCAGAGTGACTCGGAACTCAACGGCCTGTCTCACCAGCATCACTTTGCGGCCACACAACAACATGTATTTTTTTTCATTATCGATATTGCTAGCGGCAGTTTGTTCGCCTACACAGGATATACACTAAAACGTGTACCAGTTTGTTCCTTTAAGAATAAGTTGAACAAACATGCTTTAAAGGGCGAATTATGCAATCGCTGTTTCTTACGCTCATTTGCATCACCAAGTCACCGACTGGAGACAGTATCAGTCACTGACAGGTACACAGCAAAAATTACACAACACAAAATGGACCAGCGAACAGCTATGCAACTCACTAAGTCGCTCGACAATTTAAGATTTACTGCAAACACAATCTCCGCTGATTTTAATGAAAACAGAACAAAGACAGGCAATCATGCAAAATTAACGAATATGATGCCCTATGCTGTAGCTGGGATGAATTATTTGCTCGAAACACACAAGCCGCTTAACAAATTAACGTATTAGCAAGATAAAAAAAATTGCATACTCACGATAGATGAAAGCCAGAAGAACAGCCGAAAAAACGCAAAGCACAGTGGCGACATATGGCAACTGCTCAAAAGAACAAACAAGGCACAACCGTTAATCAGCATCGTGTCACTCAGCATTTTATCACTTGGAAGTTCTCCGTCGGTCCACAAACTGTAACGCTGCTGCTGAATTGGGATGTCGTAAACGGTGTGTAACTCGTTGGTGTACATTTCTCACAAACTCGCCAGATCCAGTCTTTCCTCCCGCAAAGCTACAGTTCTCTAAACGCCAGCTATTTACAAAGTCTGCTTCTCATTTGCAACACTAGCACTCTCAAAATTACCAGCTTTTTGCTGTTCGCCCAAAAATAGATTCACACATGCAGGCCGTAGCAAACCGCAAAAGTAAGAAAACACTAGTGGAGCCTGGACAGTCATAAAAGGGGCACAGAAACGCTAGATAAGACAGGTAACCACACTATGGGTATGCACACAATTGCACACCCAGATTGGTATCCATGATGCATTCTTGCACGCTTATTTCGGTGAATACTACCCAAATGGTTTTCAGAGTGACGACGGTCACACATTTTATGCTTATCCGACGACTTGTCTAGACCCTCTTTTGTCAGCCGAACAATACTCCACTGCAGCCTCACTGTTTTGTATTTTCCTAACTATTTGCATACATGCCTATATAGCAAGATACCAGATGTACAGGTTACATACATGTGGCACTGTCGATGAACTGCTGTGATCCCAAGCTGACTCCACAACCACAGAAATAATCTATGCATACACATTCACACATCCACAGAGTACTAGCAAACAGCGAGCAGTTCTATTTTAATAACTAAAACAAAAACTTAAACAATAATTATTTGTAGTCATTTTAGAAAAACCAAAATGAGAACTATGACATTTGATGATTTGAATACTAAAACGAAATAAGAAATTAAAATTTGAATACAAAAATGAACTAAAACTCTGATTAAAATTCAGAAAAATGAGAAATTTTGAATGGAGCTGACTGGCTTTACAGCAAAATGTGCAATAATGCACGATGTTGGTTTTGAAAGTGTAAGTTACTGATAACCTGTGTAGCTCAGCACACAGGTATACTGTACTGCAGTCTTTTTTTGCTATTGTACCTTTCATATCCTGTCACTAACAACTATTTATGAACCTAAATTCTTGTCGATAAAGTAAATAAGAACTAGAATTATTATCTCTTGATAGAATGAAAACAAAAAATGTTTTCCTTCAGAACTAAACAAGAACTAGAACTATAAATAATCTTAGTTCTAACATCACACAAGTTGACATAAGGTCTAGACAAGTTATGATGGAAATAACACGCACAGTATACCACGCATATTAAGGAAAGACCAGACATCTTAGTACGTAAGTAAATGTCAATTTGTACAGCATGATTCCGTGAAACGATGACACTTCTAATGCGCTCATCACTCTAAAATGTCCGGCAAAGAGATGCGTTTTCAAGTCCCGCCTAAAACGTTCAGACTCGATGGCCGGATCACACAACAAATCAGGCAGCTGAGTTACGAACCATCTTAATGGCATGTATTAGGCCTACGTACTATTCTTGAGTTACTGACTATGCTTGACACAATTAGACATATGTTACTCGAAAGTAAAGAAAAACAATAAAACTGTACCACAAAAGCGGCAATAATGACAGGAATGCATTGAGTGCAGTATCTGTAGACGATACTTGTGAGTCGCCTGCAAAATGACATCAACTGGAGACTTGCTCTGCTGTCGTCAGCTGCATCACCACCTCGTGCAACTGAAACGTCGGTGAACGGCTCACGACCGAGACCAGACTGCAGAATGCGGGACACTTCGTTCACATTGTGTAGAATGTAACGCGCCTGCCGACGATTTATCACTCTTCGTTCTCCACTTATACACATGCACAAACACGCACAATGAGCAGTTTAATCGCTCACTGGACAATTCGGCGACAAACCAACTCGCAGTCAGTCGAGTCGCAGACTGTTCAACTCGCGAACTAGTCAACTCACCGACAACGAATTAGTAAAAATCACACATTGTATCTGTACACTAAACACGTCCATATCCTTGACCCGAATAAATACCGACAGTGTATACTGTATAAATAGTGTAATTTACTCAAAGTTACACTTAGAGTGATTATATACTCCAAATTTTAAATCAGCCATTTCGACGGCGAGTTGACTAGTCCACGATAGCCACGTGATAGCATGATATCACTGTGTGATTTCCGTTAACTTTCTCAGTGACATTTGTACGATGGCCTCACAGCTTTGGCTTATGCCACACTAATCTAATTCGTTCCATTATTATCATTATTATCATTAGATGCCCAGTCCGCAACTTGACCTACCCTGAGTTGGTTTGTCGGCTAAGTGTCCGGTTACCGTTTAATTAAATAATTTGTTGTGCATGCACTCTCACAGTCAGAGCAGTCAAAGCATTATTTAATCACTTCTCCGCCTCCGAAATGACCTATATTGTGTCGAGTGGGGCGTTAAACTCTACTCACTCACTCACTCATTTAATCACTTCACTCATTTTTGTTACATGAATGAAGTTTTAAATATCACTGATGATACTCCTACAAGAAATTCACGTAATTAAATACTTATGAAACTATGTAATGAAGGAATTAATGCCAGATTCTGTGTGCATATTTGTGTTTATGAATAAATGTTAGAAAATGTAGCATACTGTAAAGTTGCAGTTAAATAAGCGGGGGAGGACCGATATGTTGCTCACGAATAAAACATATATATATTAGAGAACGGATGATACGGGCACGCACCGATACGATCCGATGCGAGTATTCGAGTATACATAATGGCCGATACTGATACGAGTACTCCTTGCATGGGTGTCCCAGCCACTTATATCATTAGACCAGAAACTTGCGAGCTTAGTCAGTTTTAAGACCGGTTGATTCGTAGAAACGTTAAAAGTGATTGACAGTTTAGATTGTTGTCATCACTTCCTGCTGGTGGAGGGGGTGCAATTTTCGGACACAAATTTGTTCAGAAACATTCACAGCAACACATATTTGACCGACTTAAGTCAAAATTCTACATTACCAATGGTGCACCAATATGGTTCCAAGTATAGAACTCTATATATCGAACGTTTACCGTCCGCCTAATTCTGATTAGCACGATGCAGCGCATAGTTTCCCGAATGATGGGGAGCCTGAGGACAGGTAACAAAAGGCCACGCCCACCTGTAAAACGGAGACGCAGATCGCTGTAGCAACGGAGAACTTTCGTCGCCTGTGTAATCCCAAGTCAACTCATCGGTCATTTTCCGTTTCTATGTGACTAACAGATGACTGACGTAAAAGCGTAATACTACTTTACTGCTATCCAACAAAAACAATACTCATAGTATCATATGATTGTCGTAGAATATTTAACCATTGTTTTCTCTTGATCTATTGGTGTCATTTGGTGAATAGTGATGAGACGAAGACTACATTTTAATACCGGTATATCGACCACGTGTATCGACTGTTTAAAAATATGAATATATCCTGATATTGTTTACATCGCAATAAATGTAGCAAAGGACAGAAGAACAGAAAACTGCATACATAAATACACAAGTATGACCAAGTTTTAAACCCGGGCTTATGCATCGCTTATACTTACGTTTACTCGCCGTAAAATTGAAGTCAGAAAACAAGATAACAGACAGTCAGACAGAATTTAAATCAACAGATCTCATCTCGCTGAGCACATTTCACTGCATTGCTTATTCATATTAAATGTTACACCATTGTACCACAAGGAATGAAGTTTATCGCATCGCTAATGTTAAACTCAAATATTCCA
>Ga0056115_1001853_pt1 | contig 10462 bp, 5 predicted proteins | sample WorMetOlspDAHAB1_FD_77007 | JGI IMG/M metagenome (GOLD analysis project Ga0056115, IMG submission 77007) | Marine gutless worms symbiont microbial communities from Max Planck institute for Marine Microbiology, Germany - Olavius sp. DAHAB.1 ... | reverse complement strand
CAAAATACAATAACTCCTACTGTACTCCATTACTCCTGTGTGTTTCAGAGACTGAACTACGCAAGTGTCGTGTGTAAACACTGTGTATCAAAAAACTGTACTCGCAAACCTGGCGATAACTCTCGTTAAAGCTTAACCAACTGAAACATTTTTTTTCACAATTATAAGCAGAATTAAATGTGTAACTGAAAATGTGCACTCTACCTTCTTAAATATGTAGCTGCTGACACAAAATGCACAGTAAAGACGATGATCGCTTGTAGAGTTGTCGTACTTTAGAAGTGTAAGCATTACTGGTGCAACTTGAACAAAGTGTCATAGTTTGTGGCCCCCACAAACGCTCGAAATCGTATGCACCATTCGTCAATTGCAATGTCAATAACACGCCGCTTCATTCCGTACCAAACTTGCCTCAGACGCCGCTTCAGCTGCATGGTCGACGTCGTCCACACGCCACCGCCCTTCACGCCGCTGCATATTCTGGTCCACTCGGTTAAGGTCGCGGATGTTTGCTGGCCATAATCGAGCAGCAAGAAAATAATTATATAAAAAATGTTTCCACTTTTTTCAAAAGTTTTATCGTTTTACAGTGCAATCTGTATCCATTTGTGAAGACTGGGTGAGTGAGTAGTTATACACCCGACACACTATAGGTAACTTCAAAGGCGGAGAAATTTTTAAGAATTACACATAAAAAACTGCCAGCGTCTACCAATGTTGTATAAGCCGATCGACGCTCTAAAACAGCAAAAATTAAATTTCATAAATTATAGGCGCTAGCACGTATAAATCTGCAAACTGTCAGCTTTAAATTTATATGTGTGGTCAAACCCTATGCCACGTTTGAAGTGGATAAGACTTACCATTCTCGAGTTAGGACGACAACAATTTTCAACTGACCACCAGCTTAAATCAATCAAATTAAATCAAATCAAATTAGTATTCTAATTTGTATGTTTTTGTGAGTAAGGGGGGGGGGATTTAATTTCAAAGTTCATCTAACCCCTTGGCGGGAACCACGTATAATGACGTATTGTGCGTGGGATGAGTCCAAAGATGCGACCTGTGGGCGTGATAAAGAAGGAAAAAAGAAACGTCAAACTACATGTAGCTATTTGGCCAGACCACCCACGTCGACATAGCCACCTGAAATTTTGCATGCGGGGTCGTGTCCGGGAGGTAGTTATGTATTTGAAGTTTCATGAAAATCGGTTGAGGGGTCTCGGCGCTGTAGGGGGTCGAAAATCGCAATCTACCACTGTCTTGGACAATAGCTTATATGACAGCTTGTACTACCATACAAGTCGTGATTATTGTCATTAGCTGCGACATATTTATTTAAGGTATAGTGAAAATTTCGTCACAAGATTTGTTACATATGTAACAGATGTAATTCTACTTATAGTGGTGTAAAACATTGCAAAAACGCCTTGAAAACGGTTAAGATTTGGCGGAGTTATCGTTTCAGAGTCCAGTTTTTTAGAGTCACGGTGTATTATTCAGAAAACCCTGGGAAAACGCTAGCAACGAACGACTGAGTGTTTGTGAGCTTCATATGATGTATTCATGTAGTGTACAGCTGTATTGTGTGCGTTCGTTGCTGGCAGTGAAAACGAGGCAGACGTGGTCACGTACACATGGCTGCCCTGGCGATGCCACGCACGCACACACGCACGCACGCAGACACACTGGTGGTGGCGCAAGTGGTGTGTCAGTCAACGCCATGTACGGCACTCGCTATCGATTGCTGCATTGCACATGCCCAGGCCACGCCAGATCAGGCAAGGAGAGGCCGCAATGAATAGATCGGTGGGTCAGCATGGCAGTGTGAGCTAGCCACTGTGGAGCCAGCTCAGATGGTGGGCGGGGCTACACAGCCTACCACAGTCATGTGACTCTTGAATGCGAACATGCCAGACACGCAACACGGCAACAGACATGTATCGGCGTCTTTCCTTATCATTAGCTACTCATGCAAACCACCTCGCCATACAAGTGACATTTCGGACGAAAAATGTATTTCATAAATTGACACTCGTCACGGATTGTACTTTGCAGTAGAAACTGCTGAGTAAGCCAAATTGGCAAAAGCCATCGTCGCAATCTCACAACAACTATTGGACAATGTTCGGTTAAACACATACTAAAAAATGTCACAAAAAACTCCTTCCGTCACCCACAAAATTCATTTTATAGCTAAAATAGAGAAAAGTTCGATGTTTATTCATTACACAAACATCTAAGAATAAAAATAACAACAGAAAAAAAAGACTTTTTAGCAGTGTGTGCACTGTGCAGTTAGAATATCCTGAGACGCCATCTACAAACAGTGCAAAAACTATTTTCTGACAAAAAACAAAGCGGCACAGTTTATTGATAAATTAAGTAGAAATGGAAGATTCGTCCAATGCATCACTGAATGCGAGGTGTGGCGCTCTGAAAGGATCATCATACAGTAATCGCATACATTTTTGTTTAAAAGCGTCTACAGTCGTTGCAGACATCGGTAGTTTTTCTGCTGCACCCTGTAGATCACCGACCACCCTTCTGCTAAGTTGCTGTCATCTTGTAGGCCATTAGGCGATGCCAATGTGCTGTCGCTAATGCGCTTTGAAGCCGACAGAAATGTGCTCACACGTTGGCCACGTCCGTCGTCCGCTCCTTTACCTCAGAGCACACCGGCCTTCTCTGCCCTTTCCTGCCCGGACAACCCAACAGCAAACATTCACAGCCAACATATTCCAACAGACGGGTTCATCATGAACTGCGGGTAATCTTACAAAATGGTCACTCGTCAGAGGGCGCTGTGTTTCCGGGAGGGGAGATTCGACCAAATTGACGGGTTAGAGCAACTCATGTGCGACGGTGTAGTCGGGTAATGAGTGTGACTCCAGCGAGCGAGCACTACAGCGATGGGCCACCACCACCAACAGTCAAAATCTCCATTTCCACAAGTTTCCACAAAGTGACTCGCATGCCACACATGCGCACGCACACAGACACACACGATCGAGACAACTACGCGTAATAATTCTTCCGTCTTGCAGCTTTCCGTCCAAGGCGCCACGGACGAGCGCACACGGTGTCAGCCACGCAACAGCGACCACACCTTCGTGTACCCGTCGGTCTGCAATGCTGAAAATTATCCCCTTCAAAATTATCCCTTTTAAATGTGAAACGAAAGAATGAGCGTGCGTGTGTGGTTGGCGGGGAGGAGCACAAATGAGTCATACCCACCAAAACTGTTCACGAATTTCCGACCCAATCATCATGCAGAGAAAAACCGCGCATGCGCAATTGCGCATGAGTGGTACACATACAGAAACGTCACCGACTAACTGAGGCAATATGGCGACTATGGCAAAGCCAACTACTTCCGGTCATCATCACTTGTCCAGTGTGGTCATCTGGACTGTGTGTGGTCGGTCGATAGCAAACAAGCAGAGTGCTGAGGAGCGACGCAACGACGAATCACGATGCACGGGATGATGCTGCAGCTGCATCAGCAGCCAGCCACCCAGCTAGCCAGCCCAGCTGACAACCATCCCTAGACCAGGCCACGCCACGCCACGTCAATAGATGACCAGTGTCGGCGCCAGTGGTGACAGTGGACAGTAGAGCAGCGATCAATCGTTGCTTCACAACCAACACACATCGAATCTCATGTAGCACACACGCTACTCCTCGCCAAATTTTCACTCGCTCGCTTTCACATTGCAACTGCCGCTCACAAACACATCAACAGATGTACTGTACCGCTATGTCAACAGCTGCCCAGCACAACAGCAACCTGTCCTGTGTCCAGTGTGTCGCCAGTTACACACACATGGAAATAACTCTGGAGATTTTTCCCACATCGCACTTGTAACTGGCGAAACATGCAGTCTGTCGAACTCGACGACTGCACAACTCATCCGCTCATGGTCCATGTCATCACTGTCTCAATTCTACAGCATCATTTTAACGATACACGTAAGCAGGTAATTGTTAGCTCTAACGATCGAATTGTTACAACGTGTCTGAAAAGACGCAAAGTCCATAAAACGCATCGCAAAATGCTTAAGGAAAGCTGATCCTCCGACAATAGTCAAGCTTTGGATTCATTATGATCACCAATAATCGTTTCTATTGCACCTGCTACAAGAGAACGCACGCGCATTATAACTGTCCACGCTCAAAGCAAAAGAAAAACCTTAAAACTAAAAACTAATAAAAATAGGGAAAAAGATGAAATGATGCATGGTGGTACGCTGAAAAAATTCAGTTCACACTCAGCGTGGTCGGAGTCGAGCGCAGCATGTCCGAGACCGCGAGGCGGACATCAAACAGGCGAAAAATTGGCGCCTGGTGCATTTGCGACGCTCGAAAGGCGGGACCCGCAGGGCCGAGCCCACATTTGGGTTGTATTTTCGTGCAAAGGCGCCGAAGGAGACAAATGGCGAGGCCCGAAGTGCCGAGCCGATGCTTTAGTTGTGGTAGTTTTGTGGAGGAAAGATTATCGAGCGGCGAGGCCCGTAGGGCCGACCCGACGAGCCCATTTTCGTGGCGTCTGATCGAAAACACCAAATTCTAGCCCACGACGTCTCGCCATGGGGTGTTTCCATGGGAAGCAATACGTCATACTGTCGTCGGCTTAGCCGACTCGGCTGTCCTCTGTCGAGCCATAGCTTTCCAGCAAACAGTATTACCACCTTCTCATGCGCTTATCAATTGCTCGAAAATCATTATAAATGACCGATTTCTCGAAAACCGGAAGTGGAAATATGGCGGAAACATGCGCAATCAATTTTTTGACCCTAGTTTCCTATTCGACTTCTATAGCGATAGGGGGTCTATGGCGGCTCCTTCTGGCCGTTCTAATGTGAGATGGTGTGGACTTTGAATATTTTCGGGCAGAAACAGTGTGGTGAAGTTTTCGAGGTTTTTTTCCAACTTTGATCGCCATGGAAAAGTAGAAGAGCGGGAGTTCTAATTTTTGGAACCCTAGGAGAATACCAGATATTGTATTCAAATTAATCGAAAACTCAGCGTACGTTGACGCATTACGCCGCTAGGTAGCGCCAAACATGCGAACTTTTTCAAAATTGGCAAATTTAAGCGCCCCTCCCTCGCCCACAGAAAGACCCAGGGTCTCCAAATTTTCAGATTCGCTAAACAGATGGGCGCTCTAGTAGACTACCAAGTTTTAGCTTGTTCGCTTTAAAATTGGGGGAGATATTGCGCGCTAAATTTTGAAAAATTGCAAAAATTTGTCAAAGTTTGGGTCCCCTAACTCAAGTTACGGGAGGAAATTCAAAAAAAGTTTCTAATTTTATCGCTTAACAATATTCCATTCACAGAATTTGTCTCTCCATGATATCCTCAAAAATGACCTGATTTGAAGTACCTAACTTCACGTTGTACCAATTCGATCGTTTGAGCTAACAGTTACCGGCTTACGTGAAGTCTGATTTGTCGAAAAACGTGATTTTTTTAAATTTCTCGCCACGCCCCGTTTTTAGGGTTAGGGTCTTGAAATTCAAAACGAATGTGTGTCTCCTAAACCTCTAAGGACCCAAAAAACTTTCGGTTCCGAGTCCAAAATTGGGGAGAAATAGGGAGTAAAATAATTTTTGCTCCCCAAATTTGAGGTCCCAACTCGATTTTGGGGACGATATTCAAAAATTCCCACCGACCACGACTTCTCCGTTTTATCCCTAAATAAAATGCCGTACGCAGATTTAATATTCCTTTAACCCCCTGAACTGGATTTTGATGCGAAATCGACACCCTCCCGAACATTTGAAATTTTTAATTTCTACGATCGTCTCCCCACACCCTGTTTTTAGGGTTAAGGTCGCGAAATTCAGAACGAAGGTAGCGCCTATACATATCTAACAGCTGAAAAATTTTCAGCTCCCTGGATCCAAAATTGGGGGAGATATAGGGGGTTAAAAAAATTTCTTTCCCACCCCCTCCCTCAAAATTGACAAGTACGATTTTCGAATTTTTTTGCATGTGAGCCCCAAATTGCAATGGCTAAAAACCCTGAAAGTTTCGAGAAAATGTTTGCTGTGTTCGGAGATATTTCGCATTTTATATATTGGTCGAATGCCCGGTATATGTTGGGGAGATGATCCTAGAGACGGAGTCAATACTGCTACGCTCCGACTACGATACTCCTTCACAACATGGCAGGAGAGTTTTATGCTCAGTTTAATGACGTCACTGCACTCCATCTACACTGAAGAGCAACATATTGTTATGCTGACCGAAGCCGTTGTAAAGACTCGATGACGTTGCTGTATTTAAGGTAATGAAGAACGACACCTCTGCCAGGGCACAGATTTGTCTTGATATATGGCTTGACTGTAAGACCTCGATCACAAGCATTCTTTGCCAGGATGCCTAAACATAAACAATTCAGCTTACTAAGTAAGTAAGTATGTAAACAAATGTGATTCGGACTGTGCTGTGGTACCAATGCCCAAGCAAACGTCTTTGCTGACAGACTGACCATATGACAAGTGTGGCTGTCTGAAGACCAGCGGCAGACTGCTCCGGAGTTGCAGTCTTGCTATGTCGTAGGCTCTGTTACCGAAGATGGTGAGCATCTGGCTGATGAGAAACATACGAGTGTCAGCAGCGCACAGTCTTCGTGGGAGTCAGTGACGAGGCAGCAGTCATCAGCCAGGTAGCTTGGACAGGGGCAAGATAGTGAAAGGTGAACCAAGAGGGTGATCTTGTACACCACGAGCTGGCGGAAAACTGGAAAGATGTGGTCACTTCGCGGAGTGCTGTGTCAGCAGTATGGATCAAGTGGAGGCGGTGCATCAGGTTACTGGTGAGTCCAGGCCGCAGGTGAGTGAGAGAGTGGCTGGACATTAGACACACATGCTTGTCCAAAAAAGTTTGCTTATCTGCTGACTTATTTAGAATGAAACACAGAATATGGGAGTCATAAGTTAGAAAGCAATTGTCCTTATTTCAGTCAGCTCCAACTCTGTGGAAAAACTAATTAGGAATATAAAACCAAAACTGCTTACCAACATTGCAACTGAAGTAAAGATGAGATTGTTTTTAAAACACATGTTTAAAAAACAATTTCTTTTGTTTCCAAACAACAAAGTAAAACAAGTTTTAAAACAAAAAGGTCTAAGACAAAAAATAATGGTGGCTGTTGTGTTGAAGCAGTATTAAGTATTTTTCGATATTCATAGTAGTCCATGCAAAGAATCATTTTTAAAGTTTGTGTTTCTCTTAACTGCAATAGATAATCATTTTATATGATCACTGATTTAAATGGTCAAAACATGCATTGAATGTCAACAGAAATGGCTACCTAAAACAAAGAAAACAATAAACAAAAAAAAGTTTAAAACAAGAAACGAAGTGCAAAAAATCTGTTTTTACATCCTTATTCTGAAATTGCAAATCATATCCGAACAGAGCGAAAGCTACCTGCAGCCAGCATCACAGACGAACTTGTTGCATTGGTACAGCTTGTTAAGGCGGCAAGAATGACATCACCATGTTTCAATGTGTATGGCACGCCGTCATGCACAAAACTCTCCACTGCTTCCAACTGATCAGAACTAAGACCGAAACCCTTCAAGAATCAACATATGCACACATACATAGTCACCCATGGACGTATTTATAACATACGCACTCACTTTTAGGTTCAGCACCTATACAGCACCACAAAACACATATGCTGCCTCAATGATTCTGTGCTTGACAGACAGAACCGGAGTTCAGCCTAGGCCGCAGCCCAAGCCCGCACTCACGGACTTTGGCCTGCAGCCATACGTAGACCCAGTCTGCCGTTTTAATAGTCTTGTCTCCAGTTGTCCAGGGGAATAGCTACATTGCTTGGAATCTAAAATTGGACAGCATTAAACAGAAAACCAATCTAAATAAACAACATATCCAACAGTAAACAGAACATATCCAGTAACAAGCAAAAGGTGCATATGAAATCCTTCCCGAGAGCAACGTGGCTCAAAGGATGGCACGGATCGCCAATTCTTTGACCCTCAGCCAGACATCAGCACGGACATTGTTTAGTGCTTGACCCAGCTGATGCCAGTACCAAATTATACTACTTGGTGACAGAGGCAAAAGTGTGCGAACAACACCTTGCAACAGCTGGGAATTGAATCCGTTAACAAGATCTCTTGATCACAAGTCCAAACTTCATAACCACTTCGTCATTAAGCCATAACATCTAGTAATGCCGTATTAATAAGTTCCAAAAGTCGCATGGAATAAGTAATTTTCTACGTTATGTCTAAGACCAACGGGATTAACAGGATGATGGAAAACTCACGCGCTGGCTTTCGCTGTCTTGCAAACATGATGCAAAGTCGGTTTTGACGTGACTGACGTCGACTCGATCCAATGAACGCTTTGGACCAGAACAGCAACACCGTATCAAACTAAGATCTACTTGAACGACCTGCAACCAGAATTTTGCATGCAATATCAAATGATAAAATGCTAAACTGTGTCTGTTAATAGAGTTACTGAGCACCGTATTGGCACTCACATAATCAGAGCACCAAAGAACACACTGTGATGCTATAAAACTGATTAAAAAATGATTGGTTGATTAGAGTTTAACGGCACTTTCAGCACACATATAGGCTATATCATGCCTCTAATAAGTATGCTGCAGTTAATTAAAAAGTAAAATTAGTAAGAAAATTGACTATGCAACGTGTTGGCAACACATACAATATACGACTACAATAAATAACTCTTTAATCTGGCCGTTGTAGGGAAAACCCTTCGTCACGAAAGATATCACGAGAATAGTAATCTTCCCAGCCAATCACTTGGCTAACGTACTAACAAACAAAACCAACCGACACAGAAAAATACACAACTCAATAAACCTAAACAACTAAACATAATAAACACAATAAACACAAGCTAACCCTGATTTGGTCACACTAATACGACCCTTGAAGAACTGATACAGACAGTGTACAGAGGTAGCATAAGTGGTTTGACTAATGCAGTTTTAGTGATGTTAAAAATTTGTGTAAGTTTGAATTTGTATTCAAGAACTCATGTTAACACTGTATTGCATTTACTTATTACAATATCACTGTAGTATTTGTATAACTATTTTAATAGATATTTTAGTATTTTTAGATGAAGAGGGAATTGCTCTTTCTTAAGACTTGTTCATATAACCCATATAGTTGAAACTGTTTAACCTCTGCTGCCTTTATCACCACATATGTTGCAGCAGAGGGCATGGGAGTAGGAAGTGAAATTGTTCATCAATGATCAACCCTGGAATCAACCACCTGCTATACAGATGCCAACACAAGTGCTCAAACCAGCAGCGAAGAAGCCTTATCACAACTCAGACCTGAGAATAGATTGGATTCTGATCAGAATTTTCATAATCGCGAAACAGTCGAATGCGGTCAAGATATGCTCGTATAACGTCTATGCCATCTGCATCGTGCCAACCTGAAAGTTACAACCACAGACTGTATCAGCAGTTAAGCAAAACAACTCAAGACAGTAGGAAATCTGTAATTACTTCAACTACCAATAAGAATATACCATCCGCATATTTGTATATATTGACAATTCTTCTTCTTTCGTGAGCGGGTTCACCTTCCAAGGTTTGCCAGCCACTGGACAGCATCATCATCTACAGAGAAAGTCTGGCCAAACCGCCATCCAGCTTTTTCATCGTCTGGGTCTCGGCCACAGCAGCACAAGTCCTATGAGTCCATTAGGTGTCATCTCTTTCTACAGGCGCCACAGTCACTCTGTGCAGTATGGCAACGATTCAGCAGAGACCACTGTTGTCGGGAAAGGTAAAAACCATGTTGTCATATCAACAACGAAAACATTATAAAAGCGGACTCAGTTGTCCATAAAATATATTTAGATAAAATGGTCTTCTCGGTGGCATTCCTAAGTCTTCTTTATTCCACAGCAAATGACAACAGCTGACAACAGTAGCCTCCGGGGTTGCACCAGATATTGCATCTGTCTGCCTCCACATAGTATGAAGATGATTACAGCTCTGGGCAGCGGTCTAGTGGTAAGCATGTATGAATATGGAACGAGAGAGATCCTAGAGATCCTATCCAACCATGAGCTGCAGATAAGATATCTGTTTTCAGAAAAGCCACTGCGATACATAACTTTTGGCATGGACTGCACACTTACAGCAGTGTCAAGGTCAACTCAGTCTTCCACCCTCTGTGGGGCGGTAAAATGAGTATCATCCTTATGGAAGAGTAATAATATAATTGTCAATGAGGGAATGCTTGGCCTTTAGCAGCCTACAGGTGGAATCTCACAAAGGTCAAGTTTGCAACTTGGCCTACAAGGTGGCCACTGGGCGCTGACCAACATTCACTCAGATGACCCGAGTCACCGAGTGAACTCTTATATAAATGGCCCTGTCATATATGACAGCACTATAAGTATTGTTCTGGTATTATGT
>Ga0056115_1001852_pt1 | contig 10462 bp, 10 predicted proteins | sample WorMetOlspDAHAB1_FD_77007 | JGI IMG/M metagenome (GOLD analysis project Ga0056115, IMG submission 77007) | Marine gutless worms symbiont microbial communities from Max Planck institute for Marine Microbiology, Germany - Olavius sp. DAHAB.1 ... | reverse complement strand
GTGTGCGATTCGTAGGACAAGCTTCTAGAGCATACAATAAAATAGGCAAACATTTTGTCTTAACTAAGTGCAATACAACCTCCTCAATACAATAATTAATTACAAATACAATTATTATTATTATTATTAGTTGTTGTTGTTGTATAGTACATGCAGTAGTGCACCGCGTTGCGTTCTGGGCGACGTAAGATCGGCGTCGAGCGTTAAAGTCGTGAAGGTCAGCGGACTTGTTGTCGGTCGGCAGACAGGGACGGCATCGGCACGGCATCTCCGAGCCGGCCGGGCCAGGCCAGTCGCCCGCGGGCCGATGACGGTGCATGAGAAACCGGTGATTAGCAGGGATATCGGTCGTTAGACGGCGTCCGTCGAGATGCCGTCAACGGTGGACGACTCTGGTCTTCCCCGTCCATCGTCGTAGTCTTCGACGCCGTTCAATAATTTATTCCGTGCATGGGCGGACAGGCGTCCGTCGGCCGGTCGCATGAGGCTGCTTTCGGTTTAGGCGGATTGTCGACTCTCGGATCGTGGGACATTCTGGTCGGTGAGGCATGATTGACACTTCGGTTGGCAGTGTATGGCTCAATGGTTATGACGTCGGTCTTTGGCTGGCGGACTCTCCATGTTCTGCGCCCGATCTACGGTTGACGGGTGACCACTTTGTTCGTAAACTATCCGCTATGGGCTAGCCAACTAAGCCAACTCAGCGACTGCAACTGCAGCGGCGTTGTGTGTCACACACACAGCAGGCGTACAGCCTAGACTGCAATCCAATATCTGGCCCACGGACTTTGACCTCCAGCCATACAGCCATACGCAGCCAGACTCAGCCTTCATCAGTTCGGGATTGGTAAATGAGTAGAAATCCATGTATTTACATGGATTCCGAGGATGGAGACCATTAAATGGCAGACAAGGGCTGCGTATGGCTGTATGACTAGAGGTCAAAGTCCTAGGGCACTGGATTGGAAACCTTGAATCAAGGCCTAGGCTGTATGCCTGCTTGGTGTGTGACAGACAACGCCGATGCAATATGCAGCTTGTGGTGCTATATAAATGTTACACCTTTACCTTTATTTCGGTTCTTAGCGTGCGGTTTGCCGTATGTCTACTCGTTGTCTTCGGGACACTGTTTTTAATCCAAAAGCGATACACAGGTTGCAGCAGAAAAGTAAATCTCAAAATTTTTTTGCAGTTGTCTTGGCAATCGCTTGATATTTCAGCGTGATATCCGGTGCTGTGCGCACATAACTGGACACTATTTTTTCGTTTGTTTTTTTCGATTTTTAAGTGTTTAATTAATTTTCTGTATTGTATATAACACCTTTTGTTTAAACATTGCTTTCAACTAACAGAATACAACGCAATACCTAAATTTCAGGAACGGTCTGCACTGACGGTGCGGCGTGCTATTGGACCCGGAGAAAAGTACCACAACGTCTCACTTCGCACTTTAACGACACCCTGCCGTCGCTGACTCTAGCAAAGTCGGGGTCGGACTATGTCGCGGCCTGGCCGAACCATTGGAGGGAAACCCGTCCACCCAGCCACCGCTCCGTCTGGTCACCGGCACCATTATTAGACGCTCTGGCCCGGAAATCAACTTAGTCTGGATAGTTTCATTTTCAACCTAGTCACACGGAGCCGTTTTGCGCGGGAAGTGGAACCACGGCGCAGTGGTTAACTGCTCTCAAGAGCCGGTGGCACGATCGTCACTTAAATTTAAGTGACGTATGAGATTACGTCGTATTGAACGTCATTTTATGCATACGCTATACGAGTTGAACGGGTGTTAAGTTGACGTTTTTCCTCATTTCATTCGCAAAACGCACCCAAAATTACGTTCAGTCGGTTCAAAGATGGCGTAATGTGTGACGCGACATGATCTTGAGCGTCACTTGAACTTAAGTGACGTTCGTACAACCGCAGCCCTTAACCGCGCTTTGGAAAATGCTCTTACTTACTTACTTACCTGTTCGCCCGATTATTATTCCATGCTCTGACGTAAAGATGACAGTTTCGTTCCGCCCCGCGAAGCTGCGGCTGCCACGACCGTCCGTCAAAAGAATTGCAACTAATCTGCAGAAGGCCGCTCCGAAAACGACGCCGGCGGCGTTGCTATTTCTGCACGCGCCGCCGCGGCTTAAGTGTCAAACTCCATCTAAGACACAAACAAACAAACGGACAGACGCCAGGAATCGAATTTGGTACATTTCAGCCTTGAAATGTGACGAGTGGTGGCAATATTTTAACTATTTTTTTGATAATCAACTGACCGAATTTTCTGTATTTATTGGTTGATCCCGGTTTTTTATCCCTCCCCCTTAAATTTCTATGAGGCATCCAGCTTCGTCCACCCATAGGATGGACGCCGCTGTCAGACACAACGGACAAACAAAGAAACAGATGTGTCTCTATTTGTTTGTTAGTTAGATTGTTTGTTTGTTTGTGTTTAAAACACACTTTGTTTTGTACGCCTTAATTTCGTCAAATATTAACCGATTTTCAAACTTATTTCACTGTCAAAATCAGGAGAACATTAGTAATAATACTGTCACTAAAGATCAGTGTCTTAAAGGCAGCAATTGAAAACAGGACAACTTCTGTAACAACACATTTTAAGAGTGCGTCGTCCAGCAGCAAGGCGGACACACTAAACGTGTGATGTAAAAACTGCAGGATACAACGGTTACTTTAGACAATAACTGAGACAATTAACAATTTCAATTGTTGCTTTTAAGACACTGACATTTCACAAGATAGTGTAGCGACACACTTGAGGTGTGGTGGGATTTTTTGTGACATTATTGTTACAAATGTTTTACTGATTCAGGCAGTAAAATAAGTTTGTAAATTGGTCAATATTTGATGAAATTAAGGCGTATGAAGTTAAAACGTACAAAAATGTGCCAGTTTTTAGGCCACCCTGTATATCCAGATGTTCTTAAAAATAAGCCGGTAAGTACAAAAATTCAAATCCCTATGGATGTCACAGTTCCCACATGACATTTCAGGAACGAAAAAAACAGGTAGCGAAAACATAGACTGTCTCCCTCTTAGCGACCTTCATTTGAACATGCCGGTTTAACTTGCTACACGCTGCTATCACCGTCCATCACTTTCACACTGTTTCACTCTGAGCTTAAAACCTACCTTTTCAGAAAATCTTATCCTCCACCTTAGTCTGTTTCTGTCTGTCGGACTGACGTCATGGCTCTAGACCGTTTACTTCCTTATTTGTTCATCGATTTTTATCTTTCAGTTTTATTACTTTCTTTTTTGTTATTCCTATGTGCAGAAGGCTGAGTTGGTCATCTCTCTGGCCATTTTTTGGGGGAGGGGGACACAATACAATAGTTTGGATTGATTGATTGATTTATGTTCAGGTTGGCCCAAAAAGTAAGTCACGTCCGAATTAATGATTAAATTGTATGAAAACCTGTTAAGGCTATGCAGTTTTTCATCAAATTTGAGTGTAAAAGCAGCGCCAGATATTATTAGTTGGTATTAAGTATTCTATGACTAACCTAATATGTGACGTCATCAATTAATGTGCTTCAAGTTTAGATATGGGAAAAATAAGGGTCATGTAGAAGGTATATGTTATCATCGTAAACTTGCGTACGCTACCAAACTGTTTTGTGTGGAATTATGCATCAAATAGTTAAAATAGGCCTACATGGTCTGCGAATAACCTCGACTTCGGAAGTATACTTTAACTCTTGTTTTTGTTCACATTAACTATACCTCCAACATGGAAGCGTGTTAAGACAAAGAACGCTATAATGAAGTTATTGCACCCCATGTATGCATCGAAAAGTTGGACAAGGGTCCATTTTTGCTGACCCAATCTTAACCGATTAATGTCCAGCTCTGATTCATCGATCGACTCCGAAATGACCTAATTCGTGTCGGGTGAGGCGTTAAACTCTACTCACTCGTGCAAGAAAGAAAGAAAAACACACACACACACATCTTATCGCTATGCATCGGCATTGGCTAGCCGCGTTGGTCCATGCTCATGCGTTTCTATTGAATTCGCAAGACGACAGAGATGTCAACTGCAAGCCAGATCGATAACGTTTCATCCGTTTCCTATCTGGATGACATTGTTTTCGAGCAGAGAAGAATGGCCTACCGATATTAGTTCGTGCCGGCTTTTAAAGCCGTTAAACCATTCGTTTCGGAAAGACGTTCGGATTACGATTACGATTTTCTACTGGTGTATTGTTCCGCACACAACATTTGCGAGCATACGTAAATTTACGACGCCACACTGCTAACGTGGTATACCTCCAACATGGCGGCGTTTACTGTACACAGAATGACGTCACTGCATAGGCCCATTATGTATAGGTAGTATGACAATTACAATCTAAAGTCATACAGACTGTGCAACAACATGTCTCGTACGTGACTGGGTTTAGTTAAATGTTCACTATTGCGTGCTGTTTAGTAGTAGAGTTAGATTTAGGATTAGGGTTAGGATCAGATTTAGTGTCTGGTTAGTAAGTTGTTATGCACACGTATTTGTGCTACTTTAGGTTGGAATTGTCACGGACGGACGGACGGACAACAGTCTGTCATACCTTGCTGCTACAAGTATACCTCCAACATGGCGGCGGTAACTATTGTTGACAGCATGACGTAGTCCCATGTATAGGTTCACGCAGCGTGGGTCATCGTTCATCGCTCAGTGAAGATGCATTCGACTGTTCATCGTTTTTCTGGTAATTATTTTCGTAGGCGAAGGGGACGTCCATCCATTGCCTCGAATCGGTCGATGATCAAAGCGCCACTGGAAGACCGATTATCGATCGACATTACGGTACAGTTACAGTTACAGTCTACATTCTTATCCGGTGACAATAATGCTGATAGGTGACAAGATTGCAAAATTCAAGATACCTCAGTATCGCGGTTTCGGTATTTTATAATCGACGGCCAGCGCACATCTCTAGCCGTCGCGCAATTGTGACGTCGGCCGACGCAACAAATGCTGGTCATGTCTATCGGCGAGCAACTGATGACGTCATCGTCGAGTACTGCCAACCGAATCACGGTCGCTGGAATGCTCCGTGTTTTCAGTCGCCGCAGCCGCTGAGCCTTCACATTCAAACCTACCAGGCCGATCCATGACTGACTGACTTACTTTGACTTAGTGCCTTGGCGACTAGAGTAGCCCTCACGTGTCAGCAGTTCACTACAGCTTCTATCATAATGTACCTTCAAGTACAGGCTTACCTTTATCAATGCAATTAAAACTAAAAAAGGTTAATTGGTAATGTGTCACAACGCCTCATAGCTCACGTCAAAAAGTACACCAAAATAGAGCAGTAAAGCCTTAACAGGTATCATAGACGACTACGATAATGCGACTTTGTGCCTTGGCGACAGAGAGTTACGAAGAGTAGTCTCCGAGATGTGTCGGCAGCTCACATATTGCGTTTCTTCCGTCTGGGTGGAGTGCTCCAAGAATTAGAATAGTTAGTGGCGCATAGTTAACGAGTTCGATTTAATGTAAGGTATTTTATGGATTGGATTGGATTGGATTGGGTCGGCAAATATGGACCCATGCCCAACTCAGATATCTCCAACGGATCACAGTCCTGGTTGACATTGTCTAGCCATTTCTTCGTCGTTGGCTTCCAGGGCGATCCATGTCGCCAGGAAATCGGATTGTGCATGGGCCGAGAGCCGCGGAAGATGTTACGTCACAGAAGAGAGCTGCCACGACAATGACATTTGCGACACACCGCTTGGTGGCGCGTCGGGTAACGATAAACAACAACGGATAACATTACATTACATTGCAAGATTTATCGATAATTGTTTTGCAAAAGGCACAGCGACTGAGAGGCCGAAAACGCCTCGATCGCAGCTAGCGCCCAGCTTTCACCTAAAACAAGTTTAGTCGCAGAGGGCAGGGTTGCCCAAAAAGGAAGCCCGCTACCAAATTACCAAACAATACATCATATTGAAGCTTGGAAATAAGATGAGATTTCTTCGTCAACTTAAATTATTAATCCAACACTATAATATTTTCTTACCTACTTTGTAACGTCAATAATTATGCCTGACCAACAAAGTAGCGATATACGCCACATATGGTAAGTGGCATCAGGTAGTCTTGGCAAGCTGAAAATTTCATTCCTAAACCATTTAGATAGAGATTTATGTCAATATTCCTTAGAGTTTTATAGTTTCTTTTTTGTTTAAATCATGATTTTATCATATACATTAATTTTTCTCATATCGCAGCTTCAAACACAGAAACTGATGATTGCACAAATTAGTTCGTACATAGAATATGTAAAACACATCATAAATATTATTGTGCTCATTTTATAGTCAAAATTTATGAAAAATGTAGCCCCACTGACGGTGTTTAATACGACTTAATGGTGACTCTTGATAGTGGCTTACTTACTTGTATGTACTGCAGTGGAATATAACGAAAAAAGAATGTGTTACAAAGTGACAACTTTACGCAATATACACTCAATAAAACACATTAACCCCTTAGTAGAGAGAGTGCAGGGAACCTTAAAGCCATGTAACGATAGTATTAAGCAAACTTTTGCCATTAACGTCAGTATTCTATGCAAGCTAACAATTTGGCGCATTCTAAGATGCTCGTAATTGTACTCATTAAAATACTGGCACTCACAATTAGACGTTATAATATAAATTATATTACATAAATATTGCATACAGTTTCTTGTGAAAATGCAAATTTCGAATATCGTTAGTTTCATAACATATAATCAGATTTTAACAGAGTGCCGTAAGAGGGTAAAATTCAAATAATTTTTGATAAAATTCCGAGTTTTTTTGACACAGCTTTCTTTCTTTGGAATGATCATCGTTACACTTCTGAATCCTTTTTCGCTAGCACCGTTGTTGAAGATTGCCAAAAGTGTTTTCATCTGTTGCCAATTCATAGTAATTATTTGTAAATAATTGATTGGCGGAATGTCAGATTTCTGGAAAATTTCGCAACTGTATCTGTGCGCTATTTCGCTATTAGCGAGGCTTTTTCAGTACGCCGATGCCATTCAACACGACTGTGCAATTCTGAATGGATTTGTGCAGTTGGAAAATCAAAATTTATTTCAACATAAACCTGATTTTTAGTTCCATATAGGAGGCCTAGATCATCAAGCGTTCGGCGAGGAAATAAAAAGCAGGTTGTAATAAGAATCTGTCTTTATTGCCACTAGTTTTTCGACGAGTTTAACAGCTGTTAAACAAGTAAACTGAATTAGAAACAAAAACAAGCTTTTATTTTACCTGACGATTGTCTACTTTTTAAAATTTTGTTTACGCGAACACACTTTCTTAACTTCTTACTGACAAAACGAAAGAAACCACATAGCTATATTGGCATTAACGCAGATTGTGCAGTTCTGAAAATTCCTTTAAAATGCCATTGACTACGGGTAAAAACCAATGCCAAAAAACTTTCAACGGTTGCCGAAAAAGCCTACGGGCTTAATGTATGTCCTGCGCCTTTTAGTGTCGGTAGATGACCAGTGCTCGTTCGTGGATTTTGTAGTTAATTGTATTTTCGTTTTTAGGTATTTAAGCTGCCGTTCTTGGGCGAATAAAGGTAAATATATTATCTGGCATACGGCAGAAGGTAAATCTCCCTGTCCCCGTCAGTGATAATCTCGTGTACCAACGTACAGCAACAGCGTGCGTGGGCTTCGAGAAACTGCAGCACCTGCGTCGGCAATCTGTATCGTGCCTTGAAAGTTCCATAAATTGTCGAGCTTGATCTTTGACCTTTTGACCTCTAAAATTATATCCTGGTTATGCGCGATACTTCCTGTCGTTTCCTCACCTTTTGAGTAAAGGCAAAGCGCAAGAAGCCCTAAATTGACAGAAAGGTTGCCAGTATCACCTGTAACAAATATATCCTCTTAGAGGTCAAAAGGTCGAAAGATCAAGGTCACAAAAAGGCTAATTAATGCAAAGATGGAAAATGTGAGATATCGTGCGTCATTGATGGCTTACAAACTTTATTCTTTGCAGGCTGGTGGACAGCTACTGCACACGTCACACACGGTCGCGACGACTTCAAAGGTTAAAGGTCAAGGTCTCTACGTACGCCGATTAATGCTGACACGGAAAATGTGCCGCGCATGCGCCTTGTGTGTTCCATAAATTGTTAAGGCTCAGGTGACCAAGCTTAGTTTCCATTAGTTTTTAAATGGCGATCCGTCACATAAACTACAGCGCAGAGGTTACTGATCAAAAGAGCACCGGGCTCTCTTCAAACGTTCATGTAAAGTATAATTATGCCCACCAATTAGTGCATGCCGAGAATTAAAGGTCACATGTCAAGGTCAAAAGACAATCACATCCAAGCTTATTCAACGTGTGTGAAATATCATTTGGCCTAATTAAGCGTGAGTCCGTAAAACCGCAATTTTATTGGTTTACTGTGTTCCGTCTCCAAAGTCGAACAATTTTGCATACAACGTTTAATGTTTTCTGACTGTTTGTACTCTAACTTGAATTTTAATGAATTTTCATTGTTATTCTCATTTCTTATTCACTATAAATTTTTATTGTAACTGTTTTTTCCGGTTTACCATGTTTTATGTACCGTTCGTGTTACCTCATTGTAAAGGGCGCTATGCAAATTTTTCTCGACGATGATGATAATAATGACTATGAAAAAACAGTTGTAAGTTTATGATTAGGGTTGGGATTTAGGATTGCATTTTGTGTCTGGTTGGATAATGGTTATGCACACGTATTTTACTACTTCCGTTGTCATTGTGCCATACCTTGACTGACCGGCAACGGCGGCCAAGTGGTTTATACACTGGATAGAGAGTGACAACCATTGGCGATTGTGTCCAAAAATAGTTGGCGGGTTAGGTACAGACAGCAACACTTGTAAAGAAACAAGAGGGCTAGTGCGTTAGTCACCGTGTAAAAATCGGTCGTGACAGGCGCCAAATACTGTGCTGGAAAGGCAGCAGCATTGCCATAGGAGAGCCGCGGCATATGTCTTTCAGTTGCTTTTCAATAGAGTGACTGATTGAGTGGGAGTTAGCGGCACTTTCGGCACACGGAAGCTACATCGCAGAGTTGGACATGGATTGGACCCATCTATGGATTGGATTGGATTGGATTGGGTGGGATGACTGTGACCCCGTTACTATTTAGTAATCATTGCAGCACAGTTGATGCTGTTTCTTTCAAATTGTGATTTATGAACGCTCAACGATCCTGGTTTTACCACGATTAGAAGTCAGCATTAGAATAGTCGGCGTTACATAGTTTACGAGTTCGATTTAATACCAGATATTCATGGACTGGATTGGATTGGGTCTCGAAAAATGGATCCATGTCCAACTCCGCTACATCGTGTTTCCTTTTCGCGAGCATAAATACGTTCACGACGTTACATTTTTCCGCAACATACTATATGTACGGTACCTCCAAACATGGCGGCGTGCTGGCTGACGTCACTGTGACAGAGCAGTATTGCCTAACCAAGGCCGGTCACAAGCGTCGAATACTGCGCTGGAAAGACAGCGGTATTGCGACACCAGGAACGCCAGCTACCCTATACGTATCTTGGTTGTTTTAATAGATTTATTGGGATTTAAGGGCACTTACACGCGTAAAATGAGCTGCTGTCGCGCCAATGTTTTTCAATAAACACGCCTTCCTGCAGTGCCGTTGCAAAAATGGTATGGATATTTCGTTATTTTTCTCTTTCGTTTTATATTATTGTTCGACCATTGATAACTGTTTTGTGTGTAATAGTAGTAATGCTGCAACGATGGATAGGGAGAGGAGGAGACTCGAAAGGAAAAGAGGGGGATGGGAAAATGGGATGAAAAGTTGGGGGCGGGGGGTTGCTATCCCAGTTGATTTGATGGACAGGTGCCCCTGCGCACGCCTTTCTGCAGTGACGCCGCCCGAAGCCACCATCTGTTACGGTGTCTGGCCGCCACGGCTGTCGCCGCTTTATCTCGAAGTGTGACCGCCTCCGAAATGACCGATATTGTGTGGGGTGGGGCGTTAAACTCTACTCTCTCATCTCGAAGTGTGGAGCCGGACAGCGTGAATGGTCGCTTGGCCGACATCGATGAAGAAAGCGATGGAGACCCGGCAGCGTGTCGCATGGGGTAGCCCGACCCAAAGCCGGTCTGACGCGCGGGGAACTCAACGATAACGCTCAGCCGGTGCCGTCTTGGGGACAGCAAGGGCGTCCAGAGGCACCAACGGCGACGCAAAATGAATCACGAAAATCCTTGGGGGGGGGTAAAAATAAGGAGGTGTCATAGGAAAAAAAGCGCATGTGCTTCAAATTCTAAAGTTACTGTAACCAAACCTGGTAAATACATGTGTTGATTTTTATGTCTAAAATGCTCTAAAACTCACCTACAGGCATCTTTAATTCCAAAACTAACCCGGAGATGAGGGCAAAGGGGAGGGC
>Ga0056115_1001851_pt1 | contig 10463 bp, 3 predicted proteins | sample WorMetOlspDAHAB1_FD_77007 | JGI IMG/M metagenome (GOLD analysis project Ga0056115, IMG submission 77007) | Marine gutless worms symbiont microbial communities from Max Planck institute for Marine Microbiology, Germany - Olavius sp. DAHAB.1 ... | reverse complement strand
ATACTAAGAAGATATATTTATGGGAATCATAATCAATAGCAGGCCTACACTAAAATCAGGTCCAGTTTCAAAGGTGGCATGCTGGGTCAATTCAGCTAATATAGCGTTAGGCCTATGTGTTGCGTTAGGAAAGACGAGGCAGTCATACAAGGCTATTGAAACGTAGACGAGAAAATGTATTTAGTCTTGGTCTTCGCATTTTCGGAAGGACATTGACTTATTAGAAAAGGTACAAAGAATGGTAAATGCAAAATCAAACTTATTATCACAAAAGCGACTAGGTCTCTACTCGAAGCATAATCGGCGGTTTATAGACGCATTGCGCAATATTTATCGTGATATCGCCGGTTTAAGCGGAGATAGTGAAAATCGTGTCGGGTTTGTTTACAAGCCGTCGGTTATTAGGCCAGGTTGACCTATATGGGGTCACTGAGATGAATCGGCTTATTGTTCAAAGTGACATGCTTTCGGTATTTATTAATCGATTTCGATCCGGTGTGGAGCGATTTGGAGGAATGAAATTTGTTTTCAAATGACTTGCCAAAGTGGAGGTTTGTGGAAAATGTTGTTGCATACTGCATGACTTCTACTATCCTCAGAAATGTTTCGTTTTCATATCTCATGAGCTGACGACACCACAAATCTGCAATGATGGCCACACAGTTGTAAGTTTGTGCCCGGTGTGAAAGCGTTTCTTACATTTTCTGAAGAGATTCTATAGATATGTCCCTATTAAAAACACAGCGGTTCTAGACGGTCCGTTGAGACCTGGGTATTTTATCACATTGGGCATGTTCTCATCTCACGCTTCTCGTAAATATGAGCACCACTGATCGAGTGAGCCTCTGCACAAGACGGTCGTGAGAGAGAGAGACAAATAGACAAAGCAGATGCCGTTGGACAGACGGACGGACGGGCAACCAACCTGTCGAAAGGCAGACGTCGTCGAGTTGCGCCATCTCTGAGCTTGACGAACTAGTGCATGTCACACGACCAGTGACGTCACGCTGCTGTGCGCCAGGCGAGGAACCTAATGCACACACACACACACACTCACTCACACACGTACGTCAGCCTCACAGTATCACGTCACTCCGTGCCGCTAATGCAGTTGTAGCGGCATTAAGCAAACGTGTCTGTCGATGTGATAAAATTTTGACAATGGCGGTGCGTTTTGCGATAGAAACCGTGCCAAATGTAGCGATATTTAGAGATTTATACCGAAAACTACTGCATATGAATTTGAAGATGCCGATTTTTGGCAACATTGCAGTGTTTTTCCCAACACCCTGTAAGCATAGAGGTACAATTTAGCTTTCACATTCACAGCCAGTGTAGTTCTACAGCACGATCTGTCCTGTCACTATGCGTTGACTCTTGAGGAGGCGACGCTCGCGGTTTCTAGTTATCTTTTGATTTCCGGTTCTGACACACGGAAAGTCTGTAGGTACCAAATTGTTAAAAGTGACATGCTTTCGGTATGTATTCGATTCCGATCCGGTTAGCAGCAATTTGAGGAATGAAATTTGCTTTCAAATGATTTGCCAAAGTGGAGGTTTGTGGAAAATGTTGTTGCATACTGCATGATTTGTTATCCTCAGAAAAGTTTCGTTTCCATATCTCATAAGCTGACGACACCACAATTAATGGCCCCACAATTGTGGCCGGTGTGAAAGTGTTTCTTACATTTTCTGAAGAGATTCTACATATATGTCTTCCTTTGGACATTTTGTAACATTTCAGACCAAAGGTAACCCCAACGCCAAAACACACATTTTCAGCTACACCCAGCGTATTCGGAGTCGGTCAGTTGGGCCGCATGGCCGAAGGGCGAGGCCGCAGGGCCGAGCCGAAATTTTGGGTGTGGTTTTTGTGGGGGAACGGGAACGAATTGTGAGGCCTGCTAGCTAAATTTTGGCGCGGCCCAAGTTATCACGCGAAAGGGGGTTTCCAAGGGTACCAACGTCATATTGTCATCCAATGTCTGTCTCCGAACTTTCCCGTGATAAAAAAAACGCATTACCACCTTCACGTGGGTCTACACTGTGCATAATAGCTGAAAAAGCACTGAAAATGCCCCATTTCTCGAAAACCGGAAGTAGAAATATGGCGTAAACATGCGCAACCGACTTTTCGTACCCGACTTCCTATTCGACTTCTATATAGTTAGGGAGTCTATCGGCACTCCTTCTGCCCGTTCTAATGGGAGCTTAGAATTCTAATTTCGCGCAACACCGAGAAAGTGCCGGGCTGTCTTACGCTTGACAAAGGCTAGCAACGAATGGGTCGACTGACATGAGCTGGGCTAAACCAGTTTTAGGCACAAAAAGTAACCAACAACGGCAACTTATCAGATAACTTATCACGCTGCATGCTCCCATCACCATGCTGCTGTGTATTCATATCATGCAAATGCAAGGTTTTTACGTTTAATACCGCACAGCACTACCATCGACACACTGCACATGAACCGACTTCAGGCAGTTTTTGCCTAAAACAGGACGGTGGGCTCCGGGCGCTCAGCCGCAGACTGCACGTCCGTCGTTAGTGATGGGCGTTTGATAAATTATTGACTTTTCCTCATTCAGTTCCCTCTAATGGACGATTTTCAAGGGTAACCCCAATTTTTTGGAGTCATTCCATAGGCCCCAACGTGCGCTACAAACTGGTGAAAACAAAATTCTGAATTTGCATACCATTCTCGAGATATTTGAGTCAAACTATATATTAAAACCCATTTTTTCGAGTTAGGAAAAAACCTTGTTTGCAAATTTTTTATATTTTATGGGACCCTATGTTCTGTACGATCAGCTGTGGTTAAAAATGAATTTTTGTGGATCCCAAACTGACCCCCTAATAAAGCGTTTCACGCCACCTAGCGGAAAATTTTCACGGGAGACCCCCAATTTTTTCTTGCTGTTATATAGGCACCATCGAGTACTACAAAGTTATGAAGGGGGAATTTCGAAATTGCACACCGTTCTCGAGATACTTGCGCTAAACCCTATATTAGAAACCCATTTTTTCGAGTTAGGAGAATTTCCCATTCGCGAATTTTTTAATATGTTATGGGGGCCTATGTGCTCTACAAAACGGCATAACATTCGACAGGCTGATGAATTTTTGCAACGCAAAAAATGTTTAAACCCACCTCCTATCAAAATGTTTGGCGCCACCTATCGGAAAATTTTCAGCGATTACCCCCCAAACTTTTTGCAGGTACTCCATCGGCCCTATCGAGTTCTACGAAACTGTAAAGAAAGAATTTCAAAATTCCATACCGTTCTCGCTATATAAGTATTATGCCTTTACCTTTTACCTTTTTACTGTTCCCACAGCCGTGGAAACATCAAATACGCAAGTTCTCTTTTATCTTTCGCGTCAAGCATTAGAAGAACACTAGACAACAATGAGTTTGCTACTACTACGAACTCTGCGACATGAGAATACGTGGAACACATACAACTAGAAATATACGCGCATGAAACGGCATAATTTGCCGTAACGCAAAAGTACCTGTAGCGAAATCACCGCAAGATGACGCTGACTCCATCAGAACATTTTCTCCAGTATCAGATTCTCCTCCATATCCGAGCATTGAAGAGTCGTGAGTGTGACGGAGCTCTAGCGATTCTGGCAACGAATGTAATGCACTAGACATTATGCAACTGTTGTCGACACGGTGAACATTGTCTGCAGTCAGTTCACCGTCCTGGTAAGTCAGTTTGCATTCTTCTCTAGACACTGAATTATGTTCATCAACAAATGTCTCAAACATTTCTTCAACATTAAATGCCTCGGTCAAAGTAGCCTTTTCGGTCTCACTAAGTATCACTTCTTCTTCTTCGAACTCGGGACCTTCAATTATTATGTACTTTATGATCGTACGTCTCTTTCGTACACGGACCACTCTGCGTGTGACAGCGACGCCATTTGGTTGCGTCTGTTGAATTTCCGCCACTCGTCGTTCTGTCCACGGCTCTCCCTCCATCGTGTCCGTGTAAACTTTGATGGTACTAGCCGATGACTGACGGTCTTCCGACTGAGGTGAGAAGTCGGGAGGCGAAGGTAAGTCAGCACCAAAAAAATATGGTGTGAGAAAAGTCGGCCTACATGACAGAGGAACTTCCTCAGACTTGACTCGTTCTACGACAGTCCCGCCAGCGCCTATCATTTGGAGCTTTCGTGTGATGACCGATGACTTGGACGAGACGCATGTTTCCACTGAGTCGATGTCGTTCACTATCTCAGTTTCCACAGGCTTTTCATGCTTCCATTGAAACAAGTCGGTACTTGGACATATTTCGTGTTCTGGATCGCCCAAAAGCGAGTCTGGTTTACTGGTGTTATCGGCAAACAAACCAGCACGGAGAACTCTCCAAGATAAATCATCTTTATTCAGTGGCATATCGATAAGGACATCCTCAACGCTGCATACAGATTCGGACGTTTCTGGAATCTGGCCGTCTCCCATTGTGGTCGCTGGTATTATCTCCTTAGATGCTTGTAATTTTTCGAGATCCATTTCATTCAGTTTATTTTTTTCACAGATGGTGACATAACCTTCGAAAGAATGATCGACTTCCTCACTTCGAGGTGGAGCCTCAACTTCCGTGTGATTAACTTCCAAGACGGAAACACTGCGAACAGTCACTGCAAGAGAACCATCGTGCAACGGCACTAGCAATGTCCGAAGTTGCATTATGTCTTCATTAGAATTACTCTGTCTATCAACTTCTCTATTCTCGCTGATAGCAGGCAGATCAAAAGTTTTGTCCCAGAAAGAAAACATTTGCCCACCAACGCCATAGGCAACAGTATAAGAATCTGGAAGACATTCCGCTTCCTGATCAGTGGTCACTGCTGCCAGAAGTGAACTGCCAGCCATAACATTTGTCACACAAAGTTCTTCATTACTTATCCACGAGACAGGGAAACAATTAGTGCAACTGACTTCAGAAAACCGCATGGCAGTTAGTGTATCACATTCGGTTGATGGTCTGTCGTGTGATTCTTCTAACGCAGATTGCAAGTGAAAGAGCGGATGATCCACATTATCATTCTGCTGTGATTCCTGCTCCTCAACAGTGGTGCTACCAAGCAGCGAACTCCGGTCCGTACAATCGACAGTTTCAGTTTTTGTGTTGCCGGAACTTTGATCATGGAGCAACAAACTATCTACACTTACTGGAAAGACACCGGTGACGTTATCACATAAAAATTCTGTAGTGAAAATCAAGGTATATTCGGCCGCTTCTGAAGCGTGAACTGCACTGGAATAGATCGCACTTAGAAACTCATTTAATAAGCTGTCAGATAAATCTTCCAGGGTTATTTCATTCTCAGCACGTGCAACACCACTATAAATAATCACAGGTCCATAGGGCAGTTGTACATCTTGAAAAAATGTACAATTTAAATCCATCATCATCAATGCTGGCATTTCCTGCGCGAATGAGTAAATTTGCAGGTGCGATAGACTTTCACCTGCTTGGGATAGCTCAGTGGTATCTGCTTCTGCCATTTCATCAGTTGCTACCTCTGTACGTTCACGCACGACTGAAACATCTCGATGAACCAATAAATCAGTGTTATGCTCAGTCTGAGAAAAAGACACCATTGCTATAGCCATAACTTCTACTGGTTGTTTAATTGTTTCATTAGTTTCAATGTCATCCGCTTTCAGCAAACGTCGCTTTGAAGAGGCTTCATTGAGACTACATGTAGGACTTGATACTGGTGATTTTGAATCCTTTATGTCAAATTCTTTGTCATATGCTTCCGGTTGCCGAGTGTCAATAACTTTGCCATGTTGTGCGCTGTTTTTAATTTCGGCATTAGGCTCGCTGTTAACGTCTCTTTCAGTTAGGCCTACATGCGACATGATTGTCGTAGCTTCCTGAACATCTGTCATAGCCGTTCTCACTTTCATTTCATTTTCTCCGGTATCATAAAAAACCATTCTATAATCACTTCCGACTTCAACATCTTTGACTTCCGGATGCGACAAGCATTTGTTATCCTGCACATCTTCGGTGGAAACTGCTACAATGTCGATTGTTAAACTAATTTTCGGTGATTCGACAATCCGAATCTCGGGAAGTTTTACACTGTCAAGTTCCTGCTCACTTTCTTGCCGTATAGCAGACATTTTAATGTGTTTATCCACATTTTGTGCAGAACCCAGATAGAATCCATCCTGCTGCATTAGCTGTATTTCGTCTCCTATCAGATAAACTATAGATTTGACGTTGCTTACTTCTCCGTTGGAATCATCATCATTAATAGGTAACATTATCTCGAACGTTGTTGCCTCACTCTCCACAGTTTCCTCAGTAATGTTCGGCACTTTTATGTCACGATCTTCGAAATCTAAAGCTGCTGTTTCGAAACACTCATCATCCGCTTCGTCGACAGTATCAATTATTCCAAGTGTCAAAATAGGCAGCGTTACTGTAACTTGAGTCTGCGTGGAGCCATTTATTATCTGTGTGTATTGCACTATGTGCTCACTTTCTCTGGTTATTTCTGCCGCTTTTAGTTTTTTTTCCATGACGTTTGTTGCGGAATGTGGCATGCGGCATATTTTGTGATAAGAGAGAGAGTCATCTTCGGTGGTAATCATTGTTAATTCTCTATTGTCCACAGTTCCACATTTCCACAGCCGTTCCTCAGTAGGTGCAACGGCTATTATTCTTTCGTAAATTTCAGGGCATGTGTATGCAGTATTTGCTGTTTCAACAGTGTATTCCGGATATGACGTTTTGTGTGTGCTGCTGGTTTTATCAATTAACATAGAATGACATCTATCTACTTTATGACTCTGGACTGGTCTAATTTCTTCCTGAATAGCTGTCTCTATAATATCTGTACCTTCTGCAAAATCAGTTTTCGCCATTTCTGTGTCATATTCGCCGATAATTTGTTCAGGACGAAGCAATACACATCCGGTTTCTTCAGAAACTACCAATAAAACAGATTTATGTGTTACATTTTCCAGGTTACGATCATTGTCATGTTCATTGAATGTGAAAATGTCGTCGTTAACTGCAGAAACAAAAGAAAATGTTGATTCTTTTCCGACAGTCCTCTTTACTACGTTAACTTCTTCCAACTGCAGGCCCTTTTTCGGCTGTAACAAAACTTCACTTATTTCTAATGGCGATACTTCTTCAGCATGATATGACTGATACGAATCCATCTCAATGTGTGCTGTAGTTTCTACATTTTCCAAATAATCAATTGGTAGCAACAGTATATCCTCTTCTTTACTTTCTCCGTACATCAGCTGTAACTCTTGAACTATTTCGTCTGGTTTTTCAACTTTATCCTCTATCTGCAAGGCAAGAGGTTCTGTGGCAGCAACCGCCACAATTTCACTACATCTTGCAGTTACACCTTCTTGTATTACCGCTGTTGATATTTCATCATCAGACATTGTTTCGGTTTGATTATATATATGTTCTTCCCTGTGAACTATAACTAAAAGTTCACACTCTTTAACTATTTCCAGTTCCGCTTCTACCGATGTTTCAACAGTGGCAGCAGGCTGTGTTACAGCTATATCTTCAATCATTACTACAGTCTCACACAGTGTAATTTCTTTATTCTTTGAAAGTTCTATAAATTCATTTACTTTGACATCTGACGTGACTTGTGTCAAGACTATATCGAATTGAAAGTCTTGCAGACCTAGTATATCCGGTACTTCTCTTGCATACTCTTGTCTCTTCACACAAGTTTCTTTCGCAACAACAGTTTTACCACTTTGTGAATTGGTGACAGAATGCTCCTCCAGCTTTTCTATCTCATTCATGCTAAAACTGTATTCTTGTCTTTCTGTATAAATGCCTGCATCCATCGGTATAGAGGTTTCTACGTTGACAAGGCCAGTCGGTGACCTACTGTGTGGTAATAGTTGGGTGACAATTACAGTGACGACTCCATCTTCACTTAAATTTTCTCTATTAATCTGTGGTGTTACACTTCGCAATTTGACTTCTGCTTCTTCGTGTCTTAATGTATCTACTTCAAGCTCTAGCAATTGTGGCAAAGATCCGGTAACTTCATTCCATTCTGCATATGTCGTCTCAACAATATCAACCGTTTGTTCCGCTACCAGTAGCATTTCTTGGTGTATTTCTTCTTTTGTTGATTCTTCACGAGATGCGTAAATACTAACTGGCAATGGTACTTGGCAGTCGGCCGTAAATACAAATGTTTCATTAATAATCTCGCCTTCTCCAGCTTTCTCCTTGGGAGTATCATCCCTTTTCTCGACTTCGACGTGGAATTGTGGCTTCGCAAGTATTAGTACATCTCGTAGTTCCTGGAAAACTTCTTCAATAGTTACTGTTTCTACATTTGGTATAACTTCTTTCTCCAACTGTTCTGTGATCTTATCATTATTTAAATTCGCCCATTCTTCCTTCACAGTTTCCTTTTCATCTGCTTCTTCTATCAAACATATTAGTTGTTTTTCCAAATACTGCTTACAATCTGAAATCCGCCATAATCCATTAGAGCAGCATGCAACGAAAAATCAATTAACGGCTGTAGTGTAGACAGTGAATATAATATTTAATATAATATAATATAGACAAGCATATAATATTTTGGAACAGCTGTGTAAAAAACTCTTCCGTGAAACACTTAAAAACTCACTAGTCTCAGCTATGTCTATGAGGGTAGCACATCATTACAAATTTCACTTTTATACAACGTTTATAAAAAAAGACAAAATTCATCAAAGTGCTAAAAAAACTATCACGCTAAGTTGTTGCATGACAAATAAAGCAATCTAAGGCATCCGACATGCAGAAGCATCGTCAGAAACGGCAAATGGTAGATTAGAACGCTAGAAAACCAAAATGACAAACCACGGTACATAAGACATTCAAAATGCAAATTACAATGTATGACAATGTGGCATCACATGCTTACAACGCAAGTAACCGCTACGTATGGTATGACGTTAAGTTTGATATTAACAGTGTCGAGGTTATCATACCATCATGACTAATGTGATATGGAGATGGAATGACTGCGGGCCTGCAGGCCACACAGCATAGATAGCTGACAAACACCGTACAGTTATAAACAAATAATGCATGCTCAAATCCGAAGTCAAAGCTCGTAAATGTACAGGGTGCGGCTAAAAAGTATCGCCATGAGATTTTTTGCTCAGCAAATGATGGGAATTTCAAAGCGAAATTTTACCAACATAATTAGTCATCTTGTTTGCATACAACGGTATTATCATTTAGCTTAAAGTATTGTAAACGTATCAGCATTACAGCGACGACACCAAATGATTTTAACGTGCTCAAAAACTTTCCTACAAACACCCATTCCTGAAAATGCACAATTGGCTGTAAAACAGCTGTCTGGATGTCATTACCAAAGAAATGAAGTCTTTAAATTCACCTGAAATGAACTATCTGCATCACCATGGTACGATTGACAGAGATGTAAAAGTGTTGTAGCTAAGGGTGGACACTTCAGGGTGGCACAGCACAATGTTGTGCTGCTGGTTTATAACCATCCCCCGTACAAAAGAAAAGCAACATAGCTGTAGCACGTACACAAGTACCTATTTCCACAAATTGATGTCCTTTTACACGTTTTCTAGGTTCATGTATGACATTTTTAGAATACTCAGAGGTGACAAAATCTTTCATAGCTGATGGCGGACCATATTATTTTACAGCTGTGAAAGATTTTTTTAACCTTCCAGACATCATGAATTCAATGCGTTTCACAGAGGCGTTTTGCAAGTCTGTACCTTCTGCAAAATCAGTTTTCGCCATTTCTGTGATGAGGGTTCTCTTTTCGGGGCCAACAACGTACGCAGAAATTCCTGAAGATAGATCTGTCTACAGCTTTGCTTCAGTGTAATGCATCAAACTGGCTTTGCCTGCCGGACGTAGAGTGAACCATCCACTACACACAGAGAGAGAGTGGCACCGCCGACATTTCAAACTCTCCGATAGTGTCCTCCAGCTTGGGCACTAACTCAGGTCTGCTTTGTTGGATGACAAGAATCTTCCAGGCAGTTCTTGCTCCTCTCACAGTTTGATCTCTTCTGACCCACCGAAACCTACATGTAGGTTTTTCCATCAGATTAGACAACGTTTTCCGCTTGAGCTTCTTCAGAGGGTCCCACACAGACTTTAGGGTGTTGAGCAGCCTATCCTGGACAAATTCATGAAACCTTTCTGTTTGAAGTGCAGAATGTCTTCTCTGGCATTTTTAGATACAAGAACAGAGGAAGCCGGATTCTACAGAGGCCACCAGAGTATCACCGATATCACCGAACTCAAGGAAATGCTGCAACTGATAGTAAAAGTAAAGTAAAGTCAAACTATTTTATAGTGCGCCCGAAAGTTGACCAGAGAACTGGCCTACTTAGTCTGCCGCACTTAGGAAATTTCCGCCGTACTCACGCTCACCACATTTGCCTT
>Ga0056115_1001850_pt1 | contig 10464 bp, 11 predicted proteins | sample WorMetOlspDAHAB1_FD_77007 | JGI IMG/M metagenome (GOLD analysis project Ga0056115, IMG submission 77007) | Marine gutless worms symbiont microbial communities from Max Planck institute for Marine Microbiology, Germany - Olavius sp. DAHAB.1 ... | reverse complement strand
ATTTTTCGATTTGTAAGTCAGGCGCGGAGTTTCGAAGATGACCGTCGTGTCGGGTGGAATTGATTGGGTCAACCATACACTACCCCCGATTACCGAGCGGGCGCCGATGATCGTATCTCCCCCGAGAATGGTGGCCCCGGAATAGATGATAACATCGTCTTCAATGGTTGGATGGCGTTTTTTACCTCGAAATTGATCAGCCGAATCTTTCGGTATTGATAGCGCTCCCAGCGTCACACCCTGGTAGAGGCGAACGTTTTGTCCGATATTCGTGGTTTCTCCGATAACGACTCCGGTTCCGTGATCGATCACAAAACTTTCATCAATTTCAGCCCCGGGGTGGATATCGATCCCGGTTACGCTGTGGGCATATTCCGTCATAATCCGGGGCAACAGGGGCACATTGTATTCAAAAAGTTTGTGGGCCACCCGGTAAACCATAATGGCAAAAATTCCCGGATAACTGAATATAATTTCATCATAGCTTTTAGCGGCAGGGTCTCCCTCATAGGCGGCTTGCACGTCAGTGGCCAGAACTTTTCGAATCGACGGTATGGCTCGCAGCAAATTGAGTGCAAACTGGTGTCCCTGCTCATCACACACACTGCATAGTTGGCCATAGCGGAAACAGTCATGACGAATGCTGCGCCCGATCTGATCGGACAGCATATCAAAAAGCGTGGCGGTCGACTCTCCCAAACTGTATCTCAAATTGACGGGATCGAGTTTTCCCCGGGTAAAATATCCGGGGAACAGGATCTCCTTTAACCGGTCGATAATTTCAATAACGCCTTCCCTGGACGGAATCGGCTCGTAATCGACATGCGTATAGCACTCACTGTCATTGCAGCTTTCGATGATCTCTTCGGCAATCATCGGCAATTGGCTTCTGATTTGAGCCAGCGAGTTCAAATCGATTTTGCAGGATTCTTCGTCTTTGAGCTTTTCGACCATAGTATTGTGATCTCCTATCATTCCCTGGGGCAAGTTTGGGTGCAACTGGAATTGATGGTCTTGTCTTTAATAAAGACAGGATAATACTAAGACCCAAAACGAATCTTGTCAAAATTCAGAGCTGGAAGAATTAGGGTTTAGTGGAATTTAAAACAGAGCCGAATGAGGCTCTGTTTTAGTTTTTAAATTCCGATCGGAGGCGGCTGAGAAGTGCAAAATGGATTCGGGTGCAAAAGTACACCTGTGGTGCCGGCGTGAGTCTTGCCACCGGGTGAAATGCACCCGGTTAATCCCGGCTAACTGTTAGAATTGCAGAACGGCAGACATCGCATCCTCGTATCGTTTCTTCATATCGGCGGCTGTACCTTCGATTTGCTTTTTCTCTGCTCCAAACTCAATGGGGCATTCGGCCTGAAGTTTTTCAATAAGGCGTTCCATTTCTGATATGTTCTGGTGAAGTTCCTCAACCCGGGACCGGATCTTTTCTTTATCCGAGCTTCTTAATTGATCCACTTTGCGAATCATGTCGTACATCTTGGCCTTCCAGCCGTAAAGCTCTACCTCAGTCGATCGGCAGTAGTTTATTGCGTCCATAGTAACCTCCTTTCACCGACCCGTCAGACCGCTACCGGTCGGCTATAACATCACCGCGGGATGTAATTGGATTGAAAAAATCATCCCGGATTTTATGCCTGGTCGATAAACTCAAAATAAACTGAAAAAATGCCGTGTCAACCAAACAACCAGAACAATTACTATCCTGCTATTTCGCACACATTAAATAAAAATAACATTTTTTTCTTGACAGGCAGTTTATTTGGGTATATTTCATACTTAATTGATATAGAATGTTTAAGTCTGAAACCAGAGAAACGGGGCTTAATGAAGCTATCAACACGCAGCCGCTACGGCACAAGAATCCTGGTGGATTTAGCGCGCCATAATGATCAGGGACCGATCCAGATCGGTGAAATCTCCAAACGGCAGGACATCTCGGTAAAATACCTGGAGCAACTGATCCGACCGCTTAAACAGGCCGATCTGGTTACCAGCGTCAGAGGCCCAAAAGGCGGCCACCTGCTGGCAAAAAAACCGGATGAAATCACCCTGGGCCAAATTGTCCGGCTGTTTGAAGGGCAAAGTGACCTGGTTGAATGTGTCAGTCGTCCCGAGAAATGCTCCATGTCCGACGACTGTCAGGTTCGATTAGCCTGGCAGGATGCCACCCGGGTGCTTTACGAAAAGCTTGATTCCACAACCATCGCGGATTTGATGCGAAGCAACTACTCCAATCAATTGTAAATCGAACGATTGAAAAACCTGGACCGCTGATTCAGGGGGCCAGTCAGTGCTCAAACAGATCTTTATTATGTCATTGAGAAAGGAAACCGGTTAGCAATCAATTAAGATAAACCGATTTTCCGCGAATTAACGATACAAACTTTAAACGAGCAGGAGGTTGTCATGAAAAAAATTCTCATTCTAGGTTCTGGCGCCGGCGGGACGATGGTAGCCAACAACTTGCGCAAAAAATTAAGCCCCAAACAATGGGAGGTCACCATCATCGACAACGATGAAATCCATCATTATCAACCCGGCTGGCTGTTCATCCCTTTCGACGTTTACACAGCAGAAGATTGCCAGAAGCCCAAACGGGAATTTATTCCCGAAGGGGTCAACTTCATTCTCGACGAGGTTGTCGGCCTGGACAAGGAAACCCGCACGGTTGAAGGGAAAAAGGGAAAATACGATTATGACTGGCTGATCATTGCCAGCGGTTGTTCAATTGAACCTGAAGAAGTCGAAGGCATGATGGATGGTTACTACAAGGACATTCACGATTTCTATACCCTCGAAGGGGCCATCGCGTTGCGCGAGAGAATGAAATACTTCGATAAGGGCCGGGTGGTTTTTAATATTGCCGAGCTGCCTTATAAATGCCCGGTGGCACCGATAGAGTTCATCTTTATGGCCGATTGGTTTTTCCATGAAAAAGGCGTTCGCAAGGATGTCGAAATCGAGTTGGTCACCCCCATGGCCGGTGCGTTCTCCAAGCCGATTGCCTCCGGCATCCTGGGTGAAATCGCTATCGAAAAAAATATTCGTGTCACCCCCAACTATGATATTGCCCAGGTCAATGTGGAGGAGAAAACCATCGAATCCCACAAGGGTGAAAAAGTAGACTATGATTTGCTGGTGGCCATCCCGCCCAATTTCGGCGCCCAATTCCTTGAAGGATCCGGCCTGGAGGATCCCCTGCGATTTGTTGAAACCGACCACTTCACTTTAAAAGCCAAAAACGCGGATAACATCTATGTTGTCGGGGATGCCACCAATGTGCCGGCCTCCAAGGCCGGGGCGGTTGCCCACTATCAGTCGGAAACCGTAGTCGAGAACATCATTCGTGAAATTGACGAACAGGAGCCCAAAGGCACATTTGACGGACACGCTACCTGCTTTATCTGCTCGGGCTACGAAAAGGCGTTTCTGATCGACTTCAACTACGAATACGAGCCCCTGCCGGGGAAATTTCCCTTCCCGGGGATCGGCCCCTTCAGCCTGCTGGGGGACAGTTACTTGAATTACTGGGGCAAAATGATGTTTAAGTGGGTCTATTGGAACATGATGCTCAAAGGTGTTGAATTGCCCCTGGAGGATCAACTGACATTGGCCGGCAAAATGAGACATACCCCGGTAACCGCATAAGGAGGCAGCCATGACAAATGAAGAATTAATTCTGGAGCGGCTCGATCGCATCGAAGCCCAGCTGGCTCCGATTACACAGACTGCCAGCGGCATAAAAGAACTGCGTGAAGACCTTATCCCATTGAGCGGGCAGGCGTTTCGCCTATTAATCCGGGAACTGGAGGATGTCGAATCCGGTTTCCAGCTGGAAGATCTGATGATCCTGCTGAAACGATCGTTGCGTAGCGTCAAACACATTATATTTGCCCTCGAACAGATGGAAAATATTGTGGACTTCGTCACCACGGTCGAACCCCTGCTCAAATCCTCCGTCCCCCAGGTCATCAATTATCTGGACGACCTCGAACAACGCGGCGTACTGCGGATCATTACGTCCATGCTTGATGTTCGTGCTAAAATCGCGGCCGCCTATAGCCCGGAAGACGTCGATGAAATCGGCGACGGTGCGGTGGTAGCTCTGGGTCTGGCAAAAAAACTCAGCGACCCGAAGGCAGCGGAATTTTTGGAAAAGATTGCCGCGCTACCCTCAAAAGTCGATCTGTCCGAAGCCAAACCGGTGGGCCCCATCGGCATGCTGAGCGCGTTATCCAGCAAAGAGGCAAGAGAAGGTCTGGGCGTATTAATGCAGTTAACCAAGGCCATGGGTGAACTGAAAAATGGCGGCAACGGATCAGCCCAAGAAACAGTTCCGATTGCCTGATCATCCTTGCGATCCGTGCCAGGCCAATCTTTGGATGACAACCGGGTCAAAGGATAGTATAGTAAAACCCGCGATACAGACAGCATTACTCAATCGAGGGGAGAATTCCGATGGAAAAGCAGATGGTCCAATGCGAAGACGGGCGGCGCAGGCAGGCCCGCATCCATGGAGTTCCCAAACAGGAAGGGGACTTCAAAATCTGGCCGGCCGGCGTCCGCCTTAAAGGCAAACATGTTTCAGGAGAAGCCTGGTACAGCTATAAAACCAAGACTTGGTATTTTCTAGCTGATCCGGAGGGGAAACACGCTCACCTGATGGAACGATTGAATACCCAGCTTAAAGAAGAGTCCATCAGGCAACATCAGGAGCAACTAAAGACTCTGGAATCACGGCTTACGATAGAACAGAAAAAGATCGCCCAGCATCGTGCCGCCAGGGATGCCATAAATTCTGAAATTGAAACGATCAAGGCCAAACTGGATCTGCTGGAATCCGGCGCACCGGTCGAGTCTGACAGACCGCTTGAATATTCGCGCCTTGTTAGACGGCAGTAATCCGGTCAAACCGCAGTTGAAAATGGAAAATTGTAAGTTGAAGATTTATGGAGGCCGCTTCGCTCTGTTTTGTTGAAATAGATCCGCCGCAAGTGTACCTTAAATTGTCGACAATCAATCGTTTCAAGACCGGCGAGCGAAACTGTTGAACCTGTTTCGCCCGCCAGTCGGTCTTCAAAAACGGTCATCAGAAGTTTGTCTAATAAGAGCGCATATTCATAAAATTCACGGCAACGTCACGCGGTATTTGTTGATAAAACCAACCGGATGGTAAGAAAGCTTGGCTTTGCGCAAACCTTCATCGTCCAAGTCCTGCTCCCGATTCACCAGTGCGAAATGAGAGGCCGAGTGCGCCAGAAACATCTGGTTGATGGCCTGATAAATTCCCTTGAATTGGGTATCGCCTTTTTCGAAATGGATCACTATACTATCGGAAGTCAATCTTTCGGCAACCGTATAGGCCACCATCACGCCATCCGCCATAATGGCGCCGCCTCGAATCCCGTTAAAATGCTGCCAATCGTTGAGAATTCGGGAAATCGCTTTGTTTTCAGCAGAAAGGACTTCTGAGGATTCACAATCCCGCCACGTGCACCAATCCTCCTGCATGCCCAGGGCCTGCTCGACTAACTCAGATCCGAAATCCAGATAGGTGTATTCATATTTTTTTATAAACTGATTCAGCAGATTTTTCTTTTTGTGATAACGGTTGCCCTTAAGTTCAATCAGGTCAGCAACTGTATACAGATAGTCCCAGTGACCTCTTTCTTCCACCACCGTAGCCTCGCCTCCCACAGCGGCGCTCCATAATTCTGCCAGTTTTTGCGGCACGCGAATGAAATCCATGCGCCTGTCCGCATGACCACCGTATCTGGCTTGCCAGTCGATTAAATTCCAGGGGCCTACCGGTGCCCAGAAGAACACCTCGGGGCGCGTTTGTTTGATCCAGACCAAATTACCTTCCCAGGCCCAGTGCAGTCCGTAATCTTCTGCCCAGGCCCAAAGATTTAAAAAACTGTAGTCGGAAGCAACCTGGGGGCAGCTGCCCAATAGTTCCGCATAGTCTTTTTGTCTATCCAGGCTTATCGGTTCAAAACTTAGGTTCATTTTTATCAAATCTCGAGCACCAATCCAATCGGACAATGATCCGATCCGAAAATATCATTGTTGATGATGGTTTCTTTAACCCATCCGTTGTCGATAATGTCCCGCGTAACAAAAAAGTAATCAATCCGCCATCCGACGTTACGATCCCTGGCTTTGAATCGATAGGTCCACCACGAGTATTTTACGGTATCCGGATTAAAATGACGAAAGGTATCAACATATCCATTGGTGATGATGCGGTCGAGCCAGTCCCGTTCAATTCTTAAAAAGCCGGATGTTTTTTCGTTGGGTTTGGGATTTTTCAGATCTATTTCGTTGTGGGCTGTATTGAAATCCCCGGTAATGATAAGGCTGCGGCCCTGATTTTTAAATTCACCGGTATAGTTAAAGAATGCCTCGTAGAAATCAAGCTTATACTGCAGGCGTTCTGCGTTCATCTGCCCATTGGGGAAATACACGTTAAAAAAAATAAAATCTCCGAAATCCAATTCCAGTATCCGGCCTTCGTTATCGTATTTGGGTTCATCGATGCCGTGTTTAACGCTTTTGGGTTTTATTCGACTATAGGCGGCCACACCGCTGTATCCCTTTTTAACCGTGGAATAGGACCAACACGACTCATATCCGGCGATACTGTTCATCTCGTCTGTAAGCTGCGGCTGTTGCAGTTTGATTTCCTGTAAAGCGACAATATCGGCGTTCAATTGCCGAAATGAGCCGAAAAAGTCCTTTTTTATCGCCGCTCGCAGGCCGTTTACATTCCAGGAGATCAACGTTATTTTTTTTTCTTTTTAGTGGTCATTTTCTCAACTATAGCAGACTAATTGCCCAAAAAACTGTTGAGGCTGCTATTCAGGTTGCTGGCGGGTTTGCCCTTCAACACGCCGGAAAGTGAATGCAGGCATTCCCTGATTATGGCTGTTTTAGGTCGCGAAGATTCCAGTTGGGCATCAATGGACTTCAAATCAGCCATCAATTCAGTCAGGGTATCAAAATCCAGCCCCAGAGTACCGGTCTGGTCTTTAATTTTTGTGACTATTTGCTCAAGTGCTTGCCGGCCGGCAGAATTTAGCAACAGCTCATCCCCGAGTATGGTTGAACCGCCATGATCCGCAGCCGGCGGACCGATTAATCTCTGCATCGCCTCAGATCCGGCGGCACTGATTCCAATTCCGCCGGAAAGTGTTCTAATTTCAACCATCTGCAACCCCATCAGTTCTTCAGCCACTTTGGAGGCCGCATCCCGTTCCAGACCCAACAATTCGCCGATATCAAACATGGATACCTGCACCGACGGATCGCCACGGGTTTGCTCAAACAATTGGATCATGAAATGCTGTCCGGTTTCACTCAAATCGCCGTTTTCCATGGATTCAACTTTTCAATTTTAACTGGTTGCTGGTTTTCGTGGCTCGATGCTGGATACTCGATACTGGATATCCGATGGAACGACATGCGGTGCAAAGCAAGACGAATAAAATGAGAATAAAATGCTTACTGTTTCATTCCACCTAGAGACACCATTAATCTGCTCATTTACAGCAATTCATGGTCACTGCCCCGTGCCTTAAACCATTTTGCACCCAGTAATCAGAAACCATTGACCAGCAAACGGAAATCAGTTGCTGGAATCAAGCAGCCAGGATCCAGTATCGAGTATCCAGGATCCAGTACCAAGGATCCAGCATCCAGCATCCAGCTATTCCCCCACAACAGCCCGTATTGCATCGTTAATTTGCGGATACTGAAACGAAAAGCCGTGGTTTAGCAGTTTCTCCGGGACGGTGCGCTGACTGGCCAAAAAAACGCCGCCGAATTCACCCAGCGCGAGACGAATCAAAAAAGCCGGTGCCGGCATGACAGCCGGTCGGTTTAAAACAGCTCCCAGGGTTTTCGCCAGATCACGGTATCGGATCTGATTGGGAGCACAAAAATTGACCGGCCCCTCAACCCGATCATCTTCAATGATGAATTTCACGGCTGCCATCAGATCAGCCAGGTGCATCCAGGGAAACCATTGCTGCCCGCTTCCCATGGATCCGCCGAGAAAATATTTAAAGGCCGGGATCATTTTGGCCAGGGCACCGCCACCTTTTCCGAGGATGACGCCAAACCGCATGGTGACGACCCGCAGGTGCTCATCAGCCGCCTGCAAAGCCTCTTTTTCCCAGTCCACCGACACCCCGGCCAAAAAATCATCACCGGTGCTCTCATCCTCTTTGAGGAAATCATCCCCGCGACTGCCATAGTATCCGGCGCCGGATGCACTGCAAAGCAGGATGTTTTTATCCCGCGGCAGGGATGCGACCACATTGCGAGTGGTTAAGATGCGACTTTCATAGATTCGCTTTTTATAATCAGAGGTCCAGCGTTTGAATATAGTTGTTCCGGCCAGATTAACAATGGCATCGGCATCTTCAAATTCGTTTTGCCATTCGCCCGGCCGAGCGGTGTCTGCTGAAATATAATTGTAGCTTTTATGATGGATCCGATGCTGATCGGCAGATCGGCCCAAGGCTGTTATCCGGTAGCCGTCACTCAGCAGGTATTCCGAAAGATGGGCTCCGACAAAACCCGAACCACCCGTTATGACAATTTTCATGAATTGTCTCCTCCCCCCGGTTCAGTTAGCACGGATCAAATTCATTTAAGGACTCATCGTATGTAGCGTATTGGGATTTGTCAACCCGGGTGGGAAATTCAGCACAGTGGGTGATGATTGAGGCATGCGTGACAAATGCCGATGAACTCAAGCTTGTGCCCGATGATTTTAAAATCGGCATACTCTGATAGCTCATGGGTGAGGCAGACATCGAAGCCCGGTGGAGCATCTATTACCCGGTCACAATCAAGACAACGGATATGATAATGATCTGTCGCCACCCCGTCAAACCTTTTGAGACTGCAGCCGAACTCGAGTTTTTGAATTTCACCACTTGCGCAAAGAATCTCAAGATTGCGATATACAGTTCCGAGACTGATGCGGGGAAGACGCTTGCGGACAATTTCATATATCTCATCAGCGCTGGGATGCGTATCGACGTTGCGAAGCTCTTCCAGGATGACCTGGCGCTGCTGTGTCATCCGCAGGTTTGATTGATTTAACAAACCGTCTACCTCCTCACTCGGATCCGCCGGAGGATCTAACATATATTCGGAGGAAATCCTCAAATATTCAATGGAAAATAGTCAATCCGCCCGCTTAAACCCGCTACTCGCCCCCCGCAGCACGAAACGCACCTCATCTTCATCGATCATCAAGCGGTGTCCACTCACAAACATCGGGACCGCAGTAATCCCCGATGTAATCGGATTCGGGTCGATAGAGCATCGGTTTGGGTGCGGCACCCGCAAATTGCTCTTCGATGATATGGGCACACCATCCTGAAATGCGAGCGACGGCAAACACCGGTGTAAAAAGATCCACCGGAATTCCCATGGAATAATAGAGCGAACCGCTGTAGAAATCTACGTTGACGTATATATCTCTGTTTTTGCGCTTCCGGAATTCGGTCTTGCCCGTTTTTTCGAGCAAGGTGGAAATTTCGTACCACCGGGTTTCACCGGTTTTGTCGGCCATCGTTTTTATCATGTCCACCAGGATGGGGGCACGGGGATCATCGGTGTCGTAAACGGCATGTCCCAGACCAAAAATCACCCGGCCGGCATCAAATTCCTGATTAACGTATCCAGGGACCTTGTCCGGTGATCCGATCTTAAAGAGCATCTCCATGACCCGTGCATTGGCACCGCCATGTAAATCTCCGGATAAAGAGCCGACGGCAGAAGCAACAGCCGCATACATATGGGCCCTGGTGGAAGCAACCTCCCGGGCGGCAAAAGTGGACGCATTAAAGGAGTGCTCTGCGTGGCACACCAGCGCGACATCCAGAAAACGGGCCACTTCGGGATCGGGAACCTCGCCGGTCAGCATGTACAAAAAATTAGCCGCATGATCCAGCTCCGGCAATGGCTGGACCGGATCTTGGCCATTGCGAATCCGATGCCAGGTGGCGACAATCGCGGAAAATTTGGTTATCAGTTGGATGGCCATGCGCAACGAAGCGTCCATGGATTGATCTCTTTTAAGGACGTCTTCATCATGCTGTGCCAGCATGGGCACCGCTGACTGCAAAACATCCATAGGCGATGAATCTTTGGGCATGGTTTTCAGGGCCGTAATCACCTCAGCCGGCAAGCCCTGCTGGTCACGGAGGCGAAGTTTGAACTCTTCAAGTTCAGCGTTGTCGGGCAGTTTTTCATAAAGCAGCAAGTAAGTAACTTCTTCAAAAGTTGCATTTTTTGCCAGATCCTGAACGAGAAAGCCTCTGTAAATCAACCGCCCGTTGGCTCCATCAACTTCACATATGCGTGATTCAGCGATTACGACTCCCCGCAGACCGGTATTTAAAACGGGTTTGCATTCTTCCATTTTCCACCTCT
>Ga0056115_1001848_pt1 | contig 10467 bp, 4 predicted proteins | sample WorMetOlspDAHAB1_FD_77007 | JGI IMG/M metagenome (GOLD analysis project Ga0056115, IMG submission 77007) | Marine gutless worms symbiont microbial communities from Max Planck institute for Marine Microbiology, Germany - Olavius sp. DAHAB.1 ... | reverse complement strand
GTTATTGTTTTAACCACAACATGTTTTATTGAGCATAAACTGGCACGGGAAAAACAGACCCGACCGTTGCATTAATTAATGACATTAACCGTCGCATTAAAATTAATGATTATAGTTTGTCATGTGTTCCCTTTCAATTGGATGTGCAACCGAAATAAATGGGCAGTTTTGTGAAAAATATTGTTGTTCGTCTGTGATTAGGGGAGAGTAGAGATGGCAGTGACCAGCGTGCGGGTGTGAATTTGAGTAACAGGTCAAAAATGGTTGGGAAACACTGTTTTGCACAGTGGTCAAATTAGTGGGCATGCACTTTCCTTCATTTTGTCTCCCTTTTCCACATATCTTTCTACTTTTTCTGGCATTCACACCGTTCTCTCGTCTATCCCCATCCCCGTCTCTCCCCTCCTCTAATTTTTTCCATTCAGTTAGGCGGTTAGACCATTACTCTGTAAATCTGGTTGCTGCCAGTGGTGCTGTGATCTCCACTCTTCCCAGCAAGCCCAGACCGAGCATGGCCACAGAACGATGTTTGTGTTAGGTAAGATTACACTTGCTTGTAAAAAACCGCGTATGGGAGCATCATTGGTTAAGCGCTGTTGGCAGCCATTGTAAGTTGAACACTGATTTTGCTGTCAATGCGCTTGTCTTACAGTGATATAGTGTCTTACAGGTATGTGATCTATTTTATTTTTATTTTTGTTATGTCTGTGCATTTGTTATTCTTTGTATTTGTTGTTATTTTTGTTAATTTGTAACTGATAATGTTGCCAGCTTGTTACTAACGCTTAGAATCACATATAATTACGTCAGTGTATTGCAGTATAATATGTTGTTCTGTTGTCTGCAATTATGAGAGTTCATTACTCGTTCTGTACTCTATCCGTTTTACACTGTGCCATGTATTTTTTACTTTTCATGTGTTCCAGTCATCTTTTTTTCCATGCAATCTTGGTTTTTTCTTCCATCTTCTGTACTTTGAATGTGTCTTTACTGTAGCACTCACGTGATTTGGCCATTGTTGCTCGTCGTTTTCAATCAACCAATTCAGTTAATGTTTGCAAATATATAAATAAATGTATAAATGTAATTGCAAATATGTTACTGTACATGCACTATATGCAATATCTCTACGTTGATTCTGCATTGCTCCATATATTAGAAGTAAATGCGCTGTCACTGTCGGCTAGTTGACCAGTCTGCGAGTTATCCAGTCCGCGACTTGACTGACCGCGAGTTGGTTTGTCGGCCAGTTGTCCTGTAAACAATGCTGGCAGACGGTAGCTATATGTGCTAATATAAAAATCAGTTGCCAATACTCATTTGCAATTTTTTTGTTGAAGTTGTTTTTCCAGTTGGTGCCAGCAGTTGTGCAGTTTTGCTGCATTGTTTGTTTTATATTTTTTTATATGAACGTGAACATCTGTATTGATGTTTAATATACTTGCATGATATTGTGTTAAATTTTTTGTAATGATGATTAAAGAATTAATATATATATGTGTGTCTGTGCTGACATTTGATATTACTTTATTACAATGACTGTGATATAGCTATTTTGGTTTTAAATCTTTTATATACATTGAGCATAGTAAAATACTCGAATTGTTTGTTTTATGTTTTATATTGAAGTTAAGAAGTTATAAATTATGAGTTAAGCGACATTTTTGTTTACATTTCAGACTTCCTTTGCAAGTTAGTTTTACATGAAACATCTATATCAAGCTGGGCTAGTGTTCAGAAATTTTCAATGAAAGTTTCAATGGTACATGGAATTTGGTTTTTAAAATGTAAAGTTTCATGAATTAGATGAAACCTTCCATCTCTACTCACGTTTGCAGTCGCTTTTGTTTTTTTGGGTTTCAAACTGTAGTCGCAGTTGAAACGAAATAGTCCGTCGTGAAATTCTACTTCCTGTTTGATTCGAGTGAGCTTATTAATGTATGCAATTTTTATTATATTTTTTCAGTGTGTATTTGCAAATGAGTTGTTTAAGTTTGCGACAGTTTATGCATCCGCATCGGAAAGACTTGAGGATTAATCACAACTTGCTTGTCTTTGTGTTGATTCTAATTACATCTGCTGGCGTCTGTGCAGACCGAATCCGACGACCTTGTAAGAATTTCGGATTGCACTACTGTGCAATCCGGATTTCGTACGAATTTAATGGTTTTTAAGCATTGAACGTTTCGTTGACAGACAGCACATAGTTTTCGAACAGAAGATCTGTCACTGAATCGCTTATCGTAGTCATATGTGGCTGGTGGTCAGTCAAGTTACGGACTGGTCAACTTGCGGACTAGACACAACAATTGCTAACAAAATGTCTGAACATGTTCAGAGTGAAGTTAGTGAATCAATGGCTGGTTTGGCGTAGCGATAACGGCATCCGTCACGTCGACAAAGTTTAGCTACGTTGGGCCTGTTTAATACTGGGATTGGTGACGACCTTTGGCTAGTCTACCATTCTGGTATTTATCCAGGCCACCCAGACCTACTCAACCTGGCCATACCTCCGCGGGTAGGTGCACTGAGTACAGGAGATGGTTTCGGCCATCTCTGGGGACAAATGTCACCTGTGAAGTTGCGACCTTATGGCGCCTCATACATCATTTTATAAATGTTGGAATGCAGTGTATATATGTGTGTGACATCTTGTCTCATGGTACTAGCAGCTGGAGGTTGGCATATTCATTTGTTTAACTTGATGTCTGCATAAAGCTGGAAGTTTAAGTCCACTGTCTTTTTAAGGGTCAAACTGGTGTCCAGTATGTTAGTGTGTGAGTGTGACAGAAAAACTTAATGAAATTTTGAACATTAAAATATGTTCAGGACTACAGAGCATGATTTGTGTTTTTTGTAGACACCTTTCCTGGGTCTAATGTTTGTAATGCTGAAGTGAAGAAAATTGTGGGAATACGTCTGATCACTTCATGGAACTCTTCAATGTATGATGATTCCATGTGTGAGATGCAGTTCATGGCAGATGATGCCAATTTCACATCAAGACGTCTAATGATTAACTTTGAGAAGTTTGAAATATCAGACTGCAGCGTTGAACTTGAGATACTTGGAACTGGTTCTAATGTCAGTATATGTCAATGTATTTTGTTTGATTGTTGATATAGTCACAGGTTCATGTTTGTCATTGTGACATTTATAATGTCAAATGTTGATTTGTTTTTTGGCATACATTTCTGTACACCATTTGGCTTGCTATAGCAGTTGTTATGTAAAGTGACTGATAGTCAATCTATCAATCATGATGAATTTATAGAGCGATTCCTATAAGATGTGGATTATAAAAAGCAGCATTTGAAAGGATGTTTTTGGTGAAGAAAGGCCTGAGGCTTTATTGAGACTTCATGGTCAGTGGAGAGGAAATTGATGAGATTGGAGTGACTCGCATTTAAGGTGATACAGTTACACCAGATGAAAGATGAGCTGCACTGTGAAAATTACCGTGGCATCAACCTGCTGTGCTTCAGAAGCAGGTTGTGATTCTGCAGATGATCCAGCAAAAAACAGGCACAGAATTCTGTTAAGAACAAGCCAACTTCATAACAAACTGAAGTACAATTTTCTAGGCATTCAAAAATACACTAACACTAAGGCGGCTATCAGATGGAACTCAAAAAAGATCTATGTGGATGTCATGTTGACTTCTATGAGGCGTTTGATTACCGAGACATTCTGAAATCATTGTTCTGGTTCTAGTAGCCATCTGCTGAAGCCGATTGGTTTCCACTGCTGCTGTCACAGTTCTCTGTTTTGTGATGCTCTGTTAGTACTGTATATACCCCTGTTAAACCATGTTAAAGATGAACAGCATGTTTGACATAACATTGTAATCTGTGTTATATGTTTGTAGTAGCAAAATAAATGCTCTACTTTGCATTTTCAGGTTACGTTGGGTTGCCATTCGTCAAAACCACCAGTTTTATACACTCAGGACAAGTATGTGACATTTCAGATCCGATTGACTGCAGGATTCGAGTTTGAAATTGTCATCACTAGCTTCACTAATGGTATGTTATGAGTTTTCTTTACATGCGGGATATATTTGGCAACATTGCCAATATGTAAGTTAGAGTATCGTTAAAATACCGCACAGTTAAATGAGGTTCATACTTGTAGTCCCACTGCCTGTAAAAATATCTTTGATGATTGACTAAAAGGGTTGTATGGCAAGTGCATGATATCTTTTATTAAAACTAGCCGACAGATTTTCGCAAAATTTTCAGATGTGGTATTAAATAGGATAGTACTCATAGTTAACATTGTGAAATGGCAGCCATCTTTTGGAGTGGGCTCAGTAGCTGAATGAAATAATGTTCATAACATAGCAGTTTCAAGGAGATGGCATTCACTGTTGAAGTGGTTTTTTTTGTATAGCTGCCATAGGCTGGAGTAGTATACAAAGTGATACCGGGTACACAAAGCTTAACTAGGATTAAAACGAAAATCTCAGCCAGCAATGAACTTTCACAAAAACAAAGCAAAAAAACGAAAACTTATTTAGGCCTAGTCATAACATCTTAGTCTGTAGGGTATGAAAGATTTTCGAAATTTAACAGTCTTAGATTTTAAAGGTTCAAAATTTCTGGTATGTTGCAGTATGTCTGTGACGGAGTCATTGTTTGGTGTGGTGCATTTCTTTAATGTTTGGTCTGTTTTTCTTCAGGGAAAACCATTTTTCCGTGATCTGTGGTAATACTGCTTCATAACATGCATCACTCTACTGGCACCATTAATAGTTACAGTAACTGATAGACAGTTAACTACCATCATTGCATGGTGAGCTGAGTCTGGATAAAAGTTTCCTCATTGTGTTTGGGCCAGTGTTCTTAAAAATGACAATTTGCTATTCTGTGTTGGCACAGTCTTGTTTTCTTGATTATGATTTCTGGTGCTATGGGCTTTCTGATCACATTCTAGTTATATGTTTTCTGACCAAACGCATGTCATTCCTTGCCAGAAATTGCACTGGCACAGACTTATATTGCACATTCTGCCATATAACATGTTTATTGAATCTTCAGCCAAAGGCTGGATTGTTACCAATTTAATGTCACAATGATAAAAAACAACCGTAAAAAAACTGTAGGATTAGGAAACACACACAATTAGAATGATAACATTAATTAAAATAATGTCAATTGTCTATGTGCTAACTGTTATTGAAAGTAATCCAGGCAGTGCAGAATAAAGTTTTACAGTTTTACTCAGTAGATGTTAAATATGTTAGGGTTTCTAAGTTTATCAGTGATGAGTAAATCAAGTGTAGCAAGAAGAAGGTGATGGACAGATGGAGATAGGAAATATTGTGGACGACATTGCATCTGTGGAACTGGCTGAAAGCAGTACTAGGTGCTGGGAACTCATACGTTGCTGATTGTCCGTGAATGTTGCATGCTGATGAAATTGAGATCCCAGTGCTGGATAATACCATCGTTTTTCCTTTGTTGTTGTTGGTTTTTGGTGTTATGTAATGTGTAAACTGCAGTTTCTAACTTTACATACATAGAGTTGTCAGCAGAAGAGTGTTCTGACTAAGCAACCCCACCATGGTAACTAGAGAACGGACGATATGGGCACGCACAGATACGATCCGATACGAGTATTCGAGTATACACAATGGCCGATACCGATACGAGTACTCCTTGCGTAAGTGTCCCAGCCAGTTATAGCATTATACCAGACAGGTCATTTAGAGAACACAGCTATTTTATGCAATGGGTGGCACACTCCATCCAAGGCTAAACATGTAGACCATTAGCAACTTGCGCGCTCAGTCACTTTTAAGACTGGTTAATTCGTAGAAACGTTAGTATGATTGACAGTTGAGACTGTTGTTATCACTTCCTGTTGGTGGAGGGGGTGCGGCGTCATCTGTCGCTGGTGGCCAAGACCTGGTACTGCACTGTCTTGGTGTCACGGGGAGGCTGGTATCAGGTTACAGTCTCCCTCCTCCCACACCTCCAACCCTCTCCCGTATTGTGGATCAAATGGCGCGCCCGTGCGCAGCGGGTGACGACGCGAATGGCCTTTGATCTGCTGTGTAATGCGACCCATTTTAACAGCTGCTGAACCTGCAGTGATGCACGTAATATCAGCCGATACAACAGTAGCCGATACGATACACCCAGTATCAGTTCCGATACGATACCGATCCGATAATCGTCCGTTCTCTAATGGTAACTGCAGCTATTTTGCCATGTTATGTTTGCAGACAGTTCAACTTGCTTTGACTTTCAATGTGGGAATGGCAAGTGTATTCCTGAAGATCTAAAGTGTGACTTCGTTGATCATTGTTTTGACCAGTCGGATGAATATGGATGTGGTTAGATTTCCTTATTTTTGTAATTAACTGATTACTTAAAATGTCATCTCTTAATTACGAGGCATATGTATATATATATTAGGGCTGGTAATGATTAAATTTTTTAAAATAGGCCTAACTTTATGAAAGTTAATGATTAAATAATAATTAATTTTAGTTAATACAAAAGTTGAAAGTTCAATGTCAAATATTTAATTTTTGTTAAAACCACATTTCCACAATTTATATAGCGCTCAAATTATCAAACATATTTAAAATTCAAACATTACTTCACACGTTTCAGTTAAGAGTAACGTATGTTGAAATTCAATTTCAGCAATACCAGTCTCAATAGCAAATGAGCATATTTACAGTATGTGGATCGAGTGCAGAACGTCTTTTGTTAACAGTGCAACCTGCTAAGCTAAACATCCTCTCACAAAGCACTGATGTAGGCAGTACACATAGAACATTCTTTGACAGCAGTGATAATCTTGGAAAACGGTATTTATTTGTTGAAGTAAGTAGGTACAAAGCATGCGCAATAAATCTTTAAACATAATTTTTATTGTTAACATTCTTTAATAGTTAACGGCAAAGTTAATCGTTAATATCCATAACCCTATGCAGTAAGTAAATAACGCTAGTGTGCTAATTGTGTGTTTTGCAGTTGGATCTTTTGACATTGATGAAAATAAGTATGTAAGTAGCTTTTATGTAAATAAATTATTTCTAACTAGAGACCACTCCCATTTATGATGACGTGTGTTATATCCAATGTCATTTAGGCAGACGGTTGCTAATACGTCATTGTACAAATTTTAAAAAACACTAGACATGTTCACCAATGAAATGATCTTGTGCACTGGATGAATTGTCTCTGGATGACGTCTTGACTGTGACCTTTTATGTGTGACAGCACAAATAGAATCCAAATCTGTGAGGAATATTTCCTTATTCATTAAGTCACAGATCCACTTGTGTGTTGCTCCTTTGATTGCCTGCTGTCTGTTGATAGAGAATTGATAAGTTCTAATTGCTGATAATTTTTGTTGTAACATTCAGATGTATTGCTTTTGCAGATGATGATCTTAGTACAGGTGAGCCTTTTGCTTGTGATTTTCTCGTTTGTACTGTGACAACACTAACAGCTGTAATATCTTATAGCAAGTGCTCTCCCATGCATTTTGCTCTTGTGTCATGATGATGATGAGTAAGTGTTGCACAGTCATTTTATTTTAATGGTAGGAAGTAAGTCTGTGTAATGTGAACTAGGGGCTTTTTAGAGTGTTGATTCTGTTGTCAATATCTTACGTTATTTTGTCTTCGACAACGTTTTGTTTCCTGTTCTGTCACTATGAGGACTCGGCTTAACTCAAAGTTTCACAAATGTTCTGCATGTGCCTGGCCTCTCCAGTGAGCTGTAATGTTCAAAATTATTTGCTCTGGAACTGCACAGTCTAAGAATCGAAGAAAGAACATGTTACGGAAAACTGACAGGTACTGGTAGTTGCTAGCAGTCCAATTTTGAATGATATTATATTGATACCAACTTTGGAGCAGCTTGACCTACCGACAGCCCTCACACAGCCGGACTTGTCACATAGTCATTTCAGATAGTCACTGAATACATTATTATTTGGTCAGTTGTACCAAAGTTCATTGTGAATCCCCTTTTAACTGCATTTTAGAAATTATCTTGTATGCTTACTTATTTTTGTGTATGCATTGTTTGTGCAGTGATGAATTTGGTGGCTGCTTTTATTCCCGTGGCTTTGGTTATCATGCTAATGGGTGTCATATGTGGCTTCATTCGACGTCGTCATATGAGCCTGTTACATGGCGCGGCAACTCGTCAACCATTGTGCCAACCAGTCAACTTACAAGTATTGCCTCCTGAAGGTGAACATAATGTACCTATGGTCATTGTTAGCATTGCTCAGAAATGGAGTAAATAATTCCATAATATTTTGCTTAGAGAAACATTCAACCCATGTTTTGGACAATTGGAGTAAGTATTTTTTTAGTCTGTGAATTATAAGGGCCTATGGACGGATGTTGTAATAGTTACCTGGCAGGTAGGACCTTGTGAATCCAGCCAATACTACAATCACCATTCTGACTTGGAAGTGCTGTTGTTTTGAAGGCTATGAAAAAAACTCTATTTTAAAATAATTTTTAGTTAAATGCAGTTATGTTGCATTAATGAAGCCGAACCTAGTAAAATAACCATTATTGTTCTTAATGGATAATTTATAATTTTCATGTATCTGTGAATTTTTGTTTCATGGCAGCAGATGATAGTGATCTAGTCTTGCGTTTAGCTCTCCTTAGTTGGAAGGTGGTGCTTACTGTGATTACAATGGAGGCTTTTCTTCCGTTTTTTTGAGCACAGTAATTTGGTTAGATGCTGTTACTGATTCCACAAATATCTGTTGATTGTAATGAGTAGCACAACTTTGATGTGGGTTAACTTCTGCCTCTGTTATTGATCCATTTGTGATTAAAAACTGTCGTTGCACTCGCAGATAACTTCTCGAGAGTTTAATCCAAAGATGCTCGTAAATTTCTGCATATTTGCGGAAATTCTCCCATCTTTAGTTGTACACATCATATGTAGGTATAATGTACATGATGGTGTTTATTTTTTTGCGTTGTCAGATGTGAAGACTGACACGTGATTGGTTCACTGTCTCATGATGTGCATGTCGCCATTGGCTGCCAATATGCTCGAGAATATACTTCATACTGTCCACGTCATGCAGCTCTTGCACTGCAGAATTCTAGTGCATATCGTGACAACATGCACAGTATATAATTCAGTCACAGAATAGTTTGATATGGTCACTGTTCTGCAATTTTCACTGGACTGCTCCATTCCCTGGGTTTGCACTCAACTCGAGATATATGATCTCAACAAGATTTTGATCGTTTTAAGCCAAATCAGTCACTGATTATTTATTTTTAGATGTGCTTTAGCTGTTTTGCTAACTGCTTGTTTTTGCAATTTTAACTTTGATTCCAATTACCTCAGAGAAACATATTTTGTGTCTTCATACTTTGTTACTGCATTGTGTAAACATTTTATTGTGAACATTTCAAGTTTTGACGTGCATTTTTTCGTTATTTCACGCTCTTTGCACTGTATTTGCTGTCTATTTTTTGCAACTGAAGATTGGATGTGATTGACAAGTAGCATGTTAATTCTTAGGTGTTTCGCTTCTAAGCATATTCGTGGTGTCATCTGTAAATTATGTCAGACCACTGTTGGAGTTGGAGTATGTATGTGGATGGTCTGCACATATGCCTTCATTAGATTGAGTCAGTACAGTGGCAAATTACACAATAGCTGGCTTTGGTAGTCTTTTTAATTACTGATCTTCTAGCCAAGCTTCATCCAAATTGTGTTGACTGCATTTAAAACTTGTTCATACCTACAACAATCTTTTCGTATGAAATGAAGACATATACTGTTGAAATATATTTTTATGCTTGCATGCTCCGTTGTTACTGTTTTTTGTGAGTGTCCTTGGTCTTGTCTGTCAAAACTTCGAAACTAGTATTAGAACAGAGATGTTGTTTGTATGTTACTTATTCTTGTTAATACTGTAGACTGTAGAGTTTTTTTTACCTTGGCATGTCCTGTCTGATTAAAAATATGTTTCAAGTGCTGTTGAGTTGCCATCAGTAATATAGTAATATCTGCATTAATCCGGCAATTTGTAGTTACAGTGTATAATATTACAGAGTGGCCCAAAAAAAACGCATACTTTTTTGTATGCCTTATCTTCATATGCATTAACTTCATCAAATATTGACCGATTTTCAAATTTATTTTACTCTTCGAATCAGAAGAACGCTTGTAATAGTACTGTCGTAGCAAGGGACCATCATTTAGCAACACATTAACTTGCTTATAACGGGCAAAATGACACACAGTCACCTGTTCGACTTATGCTCACTATCAATGTCCCTTTTCAACTGCCTCTGCCCAACGTCCACGATTGTAAGGAAGCTTATCTTTCTTGTGCTCTGTCAGCCTCTGTGTAATTTTTCCCATTATAAGCAAGTTAATGTGTTGCTAAATGATGGCCCCTTGCTGTGGTTGTTTGTCTGCAAGTAAAGGGTTCTGTGGATTTATGTTATGC
>Ga0056115_1001847_pt1 | contig 10468 bp, 5 predicted proteins | sample WorMetOlspDAHAB1_FD_77007 | JGI IMG/M metagenome (GOLD analysis project Ga0056115, IMG submission 77007) | Marine gutless worms symbiont microbial communities from Max Planck institute for Marine Microbiology, Germany - Olavius sp. DAHAB.1 ... | reverse complement strand
TTATTATTATTATTATTATTATTATTATTATTATTATTGTTGTTGTTGTTGTTGTTGTTGTTACTATTATTATTTCGGTCGCCCTGCTGTGTGCGGAGTTGTTAAGCGGGGTGTCGTCGTTTCTGTTGTTTGCAGGAGAGCGTTCGTCAGGAGAAGCTGGACGTACAGCGGGCACGATCCAAGCACGAAACTCAGCTGGAAACACATCGACAACAGGTGCTCCAGTGGAACTCACACGTCGACGCCTGGAAGGTACGCACAGCTGCGTCAAGCCTGGTTTCCAGCCTTACGTTTCCGTTCATCCGTATCTGTTCCCTAACCGCTTCCGTAAAACCGTGTCCGTACTGCCGTTCCGTAACGCCGTTGCCGTAATGCCGTTGCCGTTCTTGCATCATAAAGGCGAATGGGCGTGTCGAATTGTCAATAGCCCGGCTGGCCCATTGGGCTTGCCGGCGAGTTTCCCGCGCTTCCGAGTGGGCGGAGCTCCAGGCCTGGCAGCTACGGAACGGAGAAAATAGAACGTGATTTATATGAACGGATGAACGGCAACGGCAAACTTACGGAAACGGAAAACGTTAATTTTACGTAAGCTATGGAATTTTTACGGATGAACGTAATTCTTACGTACTTTTGCATCGGAACACGGAGATACGGCTACGGATGAACGGAAAAGTAACGCTGGAAAAAGGTGTCACACTTCTTACGGTTGCAAAGAAATGTTGGTGGTTTTGGCGTTTTATTCTTGCAACTATGAGGTTATTTTTTTCACTTTCACGTGGCAACCATCAGGAAATCTCGCGCTCACCAAGTATGGCCTGCACAAGATAAGTAGTGTACTAGCTTGATTGACCTCTGAAGGAAATTTTCAGGTCATAAGCAACGTCGCCTTATATTCTGCGTGAGTATGTATTCATGCATTCATTCAGGTATTCATTCAGTAACTTAATAGCGTTGGAATTACTTCTGTGTCTTTTTTGTTTACTCGCCTTCCTATCTTTTTGGTGAATATGAATGTTGATATTGCTGTACTGCGTGGCATGTTGGTGGTTTGCTGGTGACGTGTTTGGTGACGCTTTGGTGCAGCTGGAAGTGAAGAGTCAAAAGGAGGAGTTACAACGTCAACGCGACGCACTTCAGCGGCAAATCGATCTGTTCGCTGAGCAGCGTCGAATGCACGGCTACGCGCCGGCGATCGACCTTCGATCCAGCCCCCATCACGTCACCCGAGTCCCCGCTCCACCACACTCTGACCGCATGGCCGAAACGGGTCGGGTACGAACAAAGGACGCCCAGTCCCATCCGGTCGCTCGACAATTGTCGCCGGTGGGGTCACCCGTACTGGCCCGTGTCGGTTCGGCTGGCAATATGGCGGCGATGGGCAGTCGAGCGGCGGCGGCGGCGCTGATGACGCGGGTAAATTCGGCGGGAAATTTGACGACGAGTAGACTGCTCCGTGGAGACACGACCACCGCGACAAAGCCGCTGCCAGTGCACTTGATGATGAGTGCCACCAACGAAATGCGGTGGATTGCCGGCGGAGCACCAGTTGGATCGAATGCACAGCTGAGATCGACCACCTCTCTACCCGGCACCACCTCACCCGTACAGCAAATCATACCCGTCAAACTGTCCAGACCCTCCTCCACTGGCAGCAACCCACCCAGAGCCCCAAATGACCATAGAGTCGCCAGGAACCATAGAGATGCGGCGGACCTGGAAAAGACCGGTTCCGGGACTGAGGACAAAAGTGCTTCCGGTTTTGTCGGATCGCCGCGATCAGCTAGTACCACGTTGGTGAATATTCTGCCCATGAAGTTGGCTGAAGGTCACCGCGATACTTCAAGTTCGTCGACGTCTCCTCCTCTGCAGTGTGTCAGTCAGCGGGCCGGGGCCCCTGCTACTGCTACTGCTGCTGATGATGATGATGACGATGGTGATGACGGCGGAAAATTAGTCGAACGGACAGATAATTGGAGTGACCGCTTGGATTCAAAGATTCATTATTTCTAGTGCGGAGAAAGAGACACCCCCCTCCCTGAACCGCAGATTGAGGTTCTAATGATGATGATGATGATGATACTGGAACAAGCGTTTGCTAGTTCGGTTGTTAAGACGTTAAAGTCCTGCAGATAAACGATTTAGTGATGGTTCGTTGTTCACAGTTATTACTAGAGAGGCACGAACACAGAAACTATAGACTGCAGTAATTGCGGCTTCATCCATGACGCATTCGTAAAGTCTACTGCCGTTGACTATGCTACGAGGGGCGTCTGGCCCCCAAGTAAAGTACGAGACCAACTCCCACTTTTTATTTTCCCTGCACCCAGTTTGCTTTTTGTTTTCCCATTAGCGTAAAAAATCACATTTTGTGGTACGTTGAACGACATTTTGTGAGCGAAACAAAGCTGACAGCAATCACCAGACAGCAAAATTGCGATTATCGCTCGAATTCTCGAATTCTTTTACTGCCGTTTTCTGTGGACGCCGCCGCATGGCTGGCTGTAAATTTTTCTGCGCGAATTCTCACGTGGTGGCCATGCGCAGTGTCTTCCGGTGACATAAGCGGCGTTCAGCATGTAGTTATCCCTGCAGCATCTCCAGTTATCCAGCCACGCACAAACGTGACTATTTTACCTGACAATTTTTATTGCATCCAGGTTAACTATCACGTGATGACTCTATATTTACTCACCTGACTGATGAGCTCCGCTTAGCCCAGCTTGAGTCGGAGACCAATTCTCGTCAGTTCCTTTCATCGACATACGAACGTGCAGTTCCACGCACGCCACACAGCAACAGCTGCTTGTGTGAACTGACTGATCTTTTAAGACAGCGACATGTAGAAGAAGACTTAGAAAATGTCAGCAGTTTCGCCCAGAGATAAACACAGAGTGTGCGCCACTTACCTTGTTAATTTAACCAACCAATAACAGTGTAAGTGGTCAAGGCGAAAGAAGGTAAAATGGCTTATTTAAATTAGCCCTCGTGTAGAGACGATAGTCGAGTCTTAATTTTTTATTGCGATTTTCAACTGCATGACGTTACTGTGACATTATAATTATTTATTCAGTGATAAATTCCACCAAATCATTATGTATTTTTCTGACCATAGAAACATAATTTTTTACGGTCAAATTTAAGCGTGACTCCTGAGTTTTGTACTTATTTACTTACTTGTGCTTGGCGGGAGATTGACAATGAAAACGGAAAGTAGCAAAAACGATGTAACGACATTGCCTCGTACGAATTTCTCTGGATACGTACGACATGTGACTATTTCGTTGAATGGTTACTGCTGCATGAGGTTATGGTAAAGCGTTAGGTTTAGGATAAGATTTAGTGTCTGGTTGGTCAGCAGTTATCCACACATATTTGTACTGCTTTCCGTTGTCATTGTCACTTTCCCGAGCTGGTGCAGTGGGTCTACAAACACCGGTCCGTGACAATCACAACCCAAAGTCGCACAAATACGTGTGCATAACAACTTAACAGCACGCAATAGTGAACACTCAACTAAATATAGTCACATGTCGTACGTATCCAGATAAATTCATACGAGACACGTTGCTGCACCGTCTGTGCGACTTTACGTTCTAATTGTCACACTGTCTACAAACACAGTCGTTCCTCGTTTTATGATTCAAACTGTTGTTGACTGATGCGTTGTGTTAATGCTGGGAATTACTATCGAAGAGTAAGTTACAGCGCTGTCTACAGAGGATTATGTGAGTGTAACGAGCATAATACACTGTAGGCTATGTACCCTACTTGGCTACAGGCACGTGGCTGACGTGGTCATATGTTCCGTGACGCATAAGCGGCTTTGTTTGTATCGGTGTTGCAGTCACCGAGTGAGAGTGGGATTACAAGTCGTTAATTCACTCTAGACAGTATTGTAGACATATAGGCGGTCACAGTTCACCATGAAATAAGTTAGGCCTAACGTACTTATCGGTTTAGGCTATTGAATCGTCTCACAAAAATCACTGGTTTAAGAAACTGCGGTCGTCCTATATGCGGCGGCGAAATTGGTCGAGTAGGCCTATTTTACTGTCGTCTTTTGTTCATTTAAGCCACAGTCGAGAAGTTTGCGATGTCAAGGGGGAATGGCCCTTGTAGTGACTCTAGCCATGTTACTTTGTTGTAAATTGTCGTTTTATTATTTTTTCGCCCACGCGAAATTATTATATTATTATTATTATATTATTATTATTATTATTATTATTATTATTATACGGTTGAAGGCCAGGTAAGCCTACCACAGCACAGTTGGTTTTTTCGCAGGAGCTCCAACTGTTCTTGTGGCTTCTTTGGAGGAGGAGGGGGGCTAGCTTCAGTTTTGCAGGGCCTGGCTACGTTACTTTGCTTCGCATAGTAGCCAGTAATAACTGTGACTATAATACATGTAACTATATCTCTTAATGCAGGTACAGCACGATGAAGTTCGCTACTACTGCAGATGAACGCGATATGCCATTTCAGACGAGGCGCCACACGATATCTGTCGGCGACAGACATCTAGTGTCGACTGACTGCACGCGATACCAAGTCGCAACGCAAACAATAAACAGATAATCAGCGACTGTGATGAATGACATTGACGATGGAGTCTAATAATACAATGTGTGCACATGCAGTGAGACGGGAACGTGGCAGCAATGCCTGCTGGCCTGCTCGCACAGACAATTACAGCGATATGCGCATAGCTCACATTGCGGGCGCAATCAACGTCCATATTACGGGGGCTGCAGCCTCTAATTTTGTCAAGAGCGTGGGGAGGGCTTAAAATGGAACTGAGAAGAAGCTTCGCCAGCGATTGTGTAAAATTTCTTCAGTAATTGACACGCGACTTTTCTCATGGGTTGTAATGTCGCATTGCCTGTTACACTTTTATGACAGAATTAATTTCAGTATAACAGTTAAAGAAACGTAAACTTACACAGAGATGAATGTTGGATTGTTAAATTTGGGTGATAGAGTATGTTAAAAATCCAGTACTGCGGCTGCTAAAAGTGTCGAGTTTTTAACAGGACAGAAAAATGTTCCTCATTTGGCTGAATTTGGAGGAACTGGCAGCCCGTGCAAATGGACAAACAAAATGCAAACAGTTTGCGAGAGATAATATTGGTTGGCAGACATGTACTTGCGAAGTAATTCTCGCTACTTTGAATAGCCTACTTAAAATATCGCCTAAATGAAAACATCTATTTGAAATATATTTCAATAATGTTTCGCGCGAGTGTTAAAAATTATGAGCATTTTATGTCGTCCGACGCTCAACCCTGGACGGCGTAGTAAGCTCCCTGCGACGACTGTACATAGCTTTGGCCAACGTCATGTAATTCCGAGTTCTATAACGGCGGCGTTGGCGTCGGCGGCTTAGCTGAATCCAGCCGGATGTCAGATGATGCGGCCAGCGGCTTACTAGCTTAATAGAAGTGGCGCTCGATGTTATGCGATGTATAGAATAAGCATATGATGGCGCGTTTAATTAGAGTCGGAATGTGGCGTCCTCTGGCGAAAATTGACCGAAGCGGCTCTGTTGTCACTCAGCTATCATCGTCATAATTGGACAGGGGCGCGGCGGCGATTAATTATTGGCAGCGCAGGCTTCTCCCCTCCCTTCCTCTCTCCTTTCTCTACCTATTCCCGTCCCTTAGAAGTAGGCCCCTGAAATCTAGCTAGAGGGTCTGGCGGCGTTGTAAGCTCCCTCAGTGGGGTTTGGGGCAGAGTCCCAACCAAAATCGAATTTGATGCATTTTTAGCTTCAAAATACGTCATCTGATGGCAGCAATTTCAATGATTTTCATTAAAAGCAACTTGCCAAACTTCACCTTCGGTAAGTTGATTATAATTAAAATTCTTTAAAATAGCAGGCTACGCTGTCGGTTTACAGTACGCAGTTAAGAAATATTGTTCGGGCAAAACGTATAGTTTGCCCTGCCAATCCCACCGTTGCTAGGGCAACTGCTATACTTGCCCGTTATATTCACGTGCCTCTGCAATTGGACGCAGTTATGGCACAGATCGAAAACCAACCTGTCGGAACTCACTTTGACAACAATAGCTTCAGAGTGTGGTTGCAATCATGGCGACACCTCCCACAAAAAAGTAACCGGTCGTTTGATGGCTAATTTTAGTTCTTTCACGTTGCGCAATTTGCAAATAATTAAGGATTCTAAATAGACGTAAACAATTCATAACCTGCGCTAAAGAGCGGAACCCTTTAAAGCAACCAACCGACAGTGGTTTCCTAGTCGACGTATTATCAAATCATAAAAAGGCAGTTTGTGATTTGGTTCAGGATTTTAGAGTTAGCAACTGAATGTGGGTCGGTTCCCTCGGCTATGCTAGCGAGCCAGCCTATGCGCATTCCGCCGCTAACTCCATTCTGTTTACTTTGCGGATAGTTGGTTCCCTTTGCCAGAACTGCACTCAATTAAGGTATTGAGCGACCTGTTTAAGCAAAACAGTCATTGTCTTTAAAATAACGTTCGTTGCTAAGTTTGTCACGTTTAACAACTGCAGAAAATTAGCTGTAAAAATCAGTCTTCTGTTCTGACTATATACGGTTTAGCTCGTTCGAGCAGTTTCCATGTTATAGGCAACGCTGCTTGTTTATGAATACGTTTGTGAATGGTGGGGGGCTTGTATGGGGTTGATTTTAGGACACCCTGTAGAATAAGCGTGTGATGTACAGCAGCTGCACTGAACGCGTTCACGACTCTGTTGGGTTCGTCTAAGAGCAGTGCACTTAATGGCGCCGCAGACGCCAACCATGCACGCTGTTCAACTCTCACGACACTCGCTGTAGCGAGACATGCGCAATGACTGTCACGATTACTGCTAAGACGCACTTCACATTTGATTGAAAACCAGCAACATTTTGGTTCCGTTCAGTGCAGCAAACACATCGGTTAATTAGTAGATCAACTATGCCCACAGTCGTGCATCCATGGGTCTACGTGAACGAAATGTCACTGATAGCCAGAAATTGGGAGATTGTGTTTACCCTCCCCTCCCTTCTCCCCCAGTGGTACACCCTTAGAGTTTAAGCTCTCGGCTTGTCCATTTCAGTATCTTTGGCGTCGTGGTATCCCCAAAAGTTGGCGCACACGCCAACGCAAAAATTCTGTACAAACTCTGTTTAATCACTGTGCTGGCTACACTGAACACACGGAACCGATCATACCTAAATGGTGAAGTTCATTCGCTCTAAATGTATGAGACAAAAACAGCTCATATACCACGGCAAGCTATAGACGAATCCACAGTCATGCAGACATACAAAAGAACGACTTATACATTGTGGGACAAAAAGTAAGCTACTGCCGATTTATAAACAAATCATATCAAATCGTATTTAATTAAGCATGTCAGTGAGAGTATAATTGTTTTGTTAACTCGAAGCGTCAAACAAGTACTAGGCCTATAATAATCACTTCCTATTAAATATTCCTTGCGTGACCTAATTTATGAAGTCAATTATTGTGCATGAGCCGCGTATCATGGACGGTGAATGATATCAGCGCTCCCTCTTGTGTCAATTCACCTTAACAATCTATGAATTACACTCCTAAACCATCGTCTTTATAGAAATTCGTGTAACAAGGTCATTATGTATTTAAGATTACATCTTTTTCCAGGTTTTCAATGACTATTTTATCACAAACTCTTCATTTTCGTACCCATAATTTTCAAGCACAGTAACCGACAGCGTTATACAATTTGTCACGCAGAGAACATTTAAGACAAACTCCCAACTTATAATTACCTAGTGCATCATTTGCACTAAAATTTGACTCAAAATATAACTGTGCGATATATTGATAACTCGGTAGTGGCTTACGTTTTGGGCCAGCCTGTATACACACGGGCGGTATGAACAACAAGTAAACTAGTAAATGAGACAAGCACACAAAAATGCCGAACAGCCAATAAGTGACCGACATTGTTTCGAAACGTTTAATGGTGATAACTAGAGCAACTAATGTTCCATGTCGCGTGAAAGTGATCGAGTGATGCGAAGTCATTAGATTCCAGTCTGAAACGCAAAAGATTCGCATATGTTTCACCATATTTCTTGTCTGAAGATGTCTGCAATAATTGTGCATCAAACGACCAACTATTATTGTCCTGCTGCGGTGTCGCTTATGATCGGCCGCACTTATGATGCTTCGTCGTCGAGTGACAACGTGCTTCGTGACGATGAGTTCAAAAAGCTAGGAACTGCGAGAAGATGAGTTCTGCCATCGAGCTCGTTGCTGCTCCCTGGTGATGTGGCTGACGCAGCTGACGGGTTGGAACCAGCCGGTGCGCATGCGCACTGCACGTCGACTGTCGACAGCTGAACAACAGGTGGTGACGCAACAAGGCTGTCTGGACGCTGACGTTTTCGACAGCAAAGAGACAACAATCTGGAACAGCAGCGAATGAGGGCTAATTGCTTTCGATGTTTCCGAAGAAAACAACATGTATCGCGACTTCATTGCAGCTAACTCGAATGGCGTCAAATTAGACGACCATATAAAGCGGATGACATATAGGACAGTCTGGAACAGCAGAGGCGTGACGCCAGCAGCAAAAACTGGCGTCTGAATTGTCTGTTGGTCGAAGAGTAGATGAACACGTCGACTGCACTGTTGGTGTTTGCGAGCCACATCACAGCGAACTCGACGGCGGACGGCGGCTGGAACGAACTGACGAAAGACTGGATGAAAACGATTGCAACGTAAGGCGTCCAGAGCACAAAGTAAGTGACGCTGGTACAGACGAGGATCTTCAGCGTTCGACGACTGCCAACAGTGCGTGACGTCTGAGTCACTGGACTACTGCAGGCAAACGACTGACCTTCCATCGTGTTTGTTATCTCGGAAACTTCGGCGCGCACTTTGCGAAGTCGACTGTGTACGTTTTCGCGGCGTCGCACCGCCGCGTTGATTCGTAGTCCAGTGAAGATGAGAACCGTTCCAGACAGAACGGGAATGTAGAGACCGGTGATGACGCAGTACGCCGGATACTCCCAGTGCAGACCACACATCTTCTGGTTGGCGTTGTAGCGATAGTAGATCAGGTTGGATTTCGTCAGCAGAGGCGCGCTGAACGTGACAAGCGCTGCTGTCCACAGTGCGGCAACAATGGCGTAACATCTCGACGTCTTGGTGACCAGTTTGCGGTAGCGTATCGGAAGCTCAGTCGCCACGTATCTGCACCACATGACACCCTGTCGTCATCGACATCGTTGTCAGCAGCAGAAACAGTAGCGTGGCGGAACGTCAGTGAAGCTCTTTCACGTGTGAATTACGTCGCACAAAAACGACCCAGCGGAACTAACGCTGAATTTACCAGGTTTGTTTTAGATGGAAATTATAGTTTTAATCTGGGGAATTAGCCGTTTAGACTTAGAGATCGTAAAAGACTTTCCATCAAAAACCTCTTTATTCAAACAATCCGGCAACTAACGGCGGCGGACTTCTGCTTTCTTTCTAGCTAACAATGTTTATATATAGGCCTACGAAACAATACAGCAACTACCAATCCCACCAGCTGACTTGCTGTAACATTCAGAAATAATATCTCTGACACACCACACTGCTAGCCAAGCAACTGTTCAGACATTGTACCAAAATACCCACTGCAGCAGCTACCAGACAGGTTTTAAGACTAAAATTTCTATCAAATGAACAACTACAATCGAAAATATTGCACAGTCGTAGATGCGTAGATACTGCAGTATGTTCGTGGTTTTACTGAAAACCATTAGAAACTTAAGTAAATCCTCACAACTGCTGGCTAGTTTGTTTGATAGCGATTTGAGATCATTTGCAAGATGGATAAATTACAGTTACTCTGTCTCCTGAAAACAAAGCCTTCCTTATTGTTGCTAAGGTCGCCATCACCATACTTTATTTCCAAAACACACAGATATCACCAACGGTAAAACAATATGCCAGAAAATCACATGATCATCAGAGCTGGCTGCCTATAATTACAACGCAAATATGAAACTATACAGTAAGGTAAACAGTATACGTCCAATCTATGAATCAAATATACGAAGATTCGATTTAAATGACATTGCTAAATGGATACAAAATGAAACAGTTACAAATAATCTAAATAAATAAAACATCCGTTCGAACCTATGTAGTCCAACCATCGATATGCTCCAGATGGACAGAGTCACAGATGTGCCGTGAACAATTCCCGACACTTGACACCACACATCGCCGTATGTCCACCTGTGCATGTAAAATTACCTGAGCCAGGTAAGTTAACCAGGTTGGCCACGTATGTGTACGCGATATGTCCACCTGTGAGTTGCGGCAGGTAAAACGGCAGGTGCGCAGGCGACGACGCCGACGAGAAGATCTGAGCTGCTGAGGTTGATGAGGAAAAGTCTCGTTGCCCAAGGCATCGCGGCGCTGGCAGATAGCAGCACGATCAGGTTGATGATGTTGGACAAGAT
>Ga0056115_1001846_pt1 | contig 10468 bp, 9 predicted proteins | sample WorMetOlspDAHAB1_FD_77007 | JGI IMG/M metagenome (GOLD analysis project Ga0056115, IMG submission 77007) | Marine gutless worms symbiont microbial communities from Max Planck institute for Marine Microbiology, Germany - Olavius sp. DAHAB.1 ... | reverse complement strand
TCGTCTAACGACCTTTCCTACCCGGTTTGCTCATGTTATTTCTATTTTACGATATTGTCACTGCTTTGCTTCATTGAAAGTGTTGTGCCATGAGCAAATGAATAAATATCATATCATATCATACTTAGGAATTTTGAATTAAAGTTTTCCCTACTTTTTGCTTATTCTTTCTGTGCGCAACTATTCAACTACGAAAATTAATTCATCGTTTTTTTAGATTTTAGCACGCATGGTATTTATGTAATTTCACACCGCAATTTTATCGTTCTTTTTTTAGCACATACCGTCGTCAGACGTACTGAAAAAATGCGTAGTCTACGCATGAAGAATGTAACCGCATTCGAGTCGCACTGAAGTGATGTCATAGAGCTAATAAATTTCACATTTAGCTTAAGTGTTCAAAATTTCATTCATCAAGGCTGAAAAAAACGCTATCGAAAGTTCTGAACGGCTGCAGTGGCTGCTAACGAAGATTGTTCAACAGTTTCTGAAATGTCATCTTACTGAAAGAATGAATTAATTTCTGCGAAGTAATAACGGGAAACCCTATAGAAAATTTTTTTTATAGATATTTGAATAAAATGTATCAGAAACGGGCTTATGCTAATGAAAATGGAAGAAAATGTTGTAAAATTTTCATTCATTGTGTACACTCCGACAATAAATCTTACGGTGCCGAAACTTTTGGGTCGCTTAAGATTCCGGATAGAAAGATCAGAAATATTATCGTGTACACGTAATAATCTTTTTGCCCTTACAATTCAGAATCTTCAGGTTAGTTCAGTACGCTTAAGGAGTTAGAATAATCTCTAGCCGCATTTAATAACTCAACAGTTTTGCTTTGATGTCAATATACGTAACAGTCAGACGGAGAGATATAGCAGACATAAAAGTGAAGCTAAGAAGTACTCAGTGGTCTTTTGTATGGCTGTTTCTCACAGCAGCTTCGGTGGATAGGCTGCAGGGCGAGGCCAGCTGGATTGACCACACAGGATTACGCTTTCAATGAGCTGATGTACGGCTGCGATGGTCGTCGACAAGAAAGGTAGCTGGCTTGACCGACAGTGACACTGTGCAAAACCGTAACGCGCTTCTGCCGTCAATGTCTTGGTTTTGCAATGTATCACGGTCGGTTGCGCTTGATGCTGTCATAGTCGTCGCGATCCATCTCGCTCTGCCTGCTGCCACTTGGAAACACCGTCGTCGCCAGCATTACTGTCACCATTCGTCGTCATGTTCATCAGTTGTTTGCTTAAATTCAGTAGAAATATCAGGCGACGTGACAAATAGTGACCAGAGCAGGGCAACAGACTGATAGCGACAACAGCTGTAGCGCCCCAAACATAACGTTGTAATTCAACCATTTAATTTAGTTGCTTGATTTTTATGAATGAATGAATGAGATTATTTGAGGCACCCGGCCCATATCAAACATATTAACAAAGGAAATAGACATACATTAAAATAGAATACAGTAGCTTACATATAGAATGAAAAATTACCATGAAATCAAGTAGGCTAAATCAGCCTATTAAAAATTAAGGTATTCGTAAACAATAAGAAAAACTTTTTATTCATTTGTGTTCGCTTTTGAAGACAAACTTGTCTAAACAGCGTTGAATATTTGATGCAAATATTTGCAAAACTGTGTGGAAGAATGAACAACGTTCATTATCGTTTATTTTGTGACACGCAGTTTAATCGTTTTGATAACAGATTCAACACGTTTTCTAACATAAATCAGCTACGAATGCAGCGAATTTAAGCGAAAACATGTAGCATACACTCGGGAGTGTGTACAACATGAACGTCATCGGCTGTCCCCACTTAAGGAATGAACGCGTCTTAGCAAATTCATGGTCTGTCACGCATTGCTTAAAAATGCAATATCGTCGGAACGTCTGGTATCGCGACCGACAAGTGCCTCTGAAATAGGCTTAGCCTAATTATACGTATGTGACACATTATATTCGATGCTCTCTACTTCATCTGTCACAGTCACACGCCTTTGCGTTTACTGAGTTTTCAACGAGTAGCCTGTAGTCTATTCATAGGCCGAAGACTCCAGCACTGTCGACTTGTGGATGCAATTCATCACTTTTGTTTAGTTACTAACGGGTATAGATATAAAAAGTTAACGATTACGCCTAGGCTATATGTAACCGAATGTCGTCGTTTTTCATGCTGTAGGCCTATAGTGTATATTGTTTCTATGACATGTCATTGCTGCCATGTACGTTGCACAGATTCAGACAAACGTTACAATGGAAGTTTATCTCATTACTTTGAACTTGCTGCAATTTTGACGCCATTCGCTCAATTGACATTGTGATCGATTTACACTGATATGATGGGGATGGAGGATGAGGCAAAAGGCATAAGAACACGGTTCGCTGACACGGGCAGTGCCGAGGCGGTGACGAATGTTGACCAGATAACGGCACTTGCCGTCGCAAATCGTCTCGGAGTGTGCAATTTCAGCTACTGGCCGCTGTACAAGGCGATGTCCAACAGCAGCAGCGAGGTGCAGCATGGCTGGGCGGTGGACAGCGATGACGACTGTCTATGGCTTCTGGGGATCGACGCGAGCGATGAGGCAGTCGTCGTAAACGGATACATATCGCCAGTTGTCGTCCTTCTGACACTCATCACCAATTCGCTTGTCTGTGCGGTCCTCCTGCAGCGCCACATGCGCACGCCGACCAACATCTTCCTCGTTGCGCTGGCCATCTCCGACTTCCTGACGGGCGCCGTGCCGCTACCAGCCTTCGTACACTTCTATACGTCGGGCACCTACCGATCCATTCTGGTGCCGCCGTCGTGGTGTCGCGTCTACTTGGCGGTCACTGTTTACGTGCCGACCATGTGGCATACGGCATCGATCTGGCTGACGGTCGGTCTTGCGTTCCAGCGCTACGTGTTCGTCTGTCATCAGTCGATTGCCAAGCGCCTGTGCACGGTGCGCAACGCCGTCATCGCTGTCGTTCTGATTTACGTCGCGGCCGTCGCGTCGCAGCTGTCGCGCAACTTCGAATTCCACTACGAACCGATGTCGCAGAACGTTCCACTTGGCGCGGCTGACGTCGAAGATTCAGCAACTGAGCGAATTAACGTCACGGGATGCTACAGAGTTCCGAAACTCGCACAGAGTGAACTCTACTACAGCGTCTACTGGTAACTCTTGACTCATTCCGTGTAAGCTATCGAAATTTTGCTTAACGTCTATAACAATGGATGATTTTAAGCGCCTATAGTCAGAAGAATGAGAAGATGCAGAGGCGCTGTCGGAAGTGTGCGGATAAGGCAAACTCGTGTTAAAAAGTTAGTTTTCAGATACTTTGTAGGCTTTACTATTCTTAACGTATGAACAGTGTTGCCAATTGTGGGGCTTTTAAAACCGATTAGTGTCAGCATCTCTTGAAAAGTTAACACAACTAGATCATATGCTGTCTTTTCATTTGGGTCACCGACACTGTTATAGGTTAGCCCGGTTGATAGACATCCCCTGCTGCGTTCACTGAAGCAGCACGAAACAGTGCATATATGCCTGCACTCTAGCGACTGATAGGCAGGGGTGGACTGGCTCTTCAAACCGGCCCTGGCGAATTAGACAAACCGGACCCGTCAGCAGTGGCGTAACTAGGAACTCTGGGCACAAATATCTAAGTAGAGACCTCCCACTCTAGCTAAAAGCCCCTAGGTCCCCACCTCCGTTCCACTCCGTTCCACTCCGTTCCACTCCGTAGTCCTGCCCTTTCCTGCTCTTTGTAGCTTTGTCCTTTGCTCTCTTCTCTCCCCTTACTCCATAACCTTCTCCTGTCAATTCTGGGTTTAGGGGTATAACCAAAAAATCATTTGTATAGCGTCGTGGGGTCAGGTACGTCAGCGATCGTTATATGCCTTACTAATGATAAGTATGTAACAATCAATTGCCAAATGTTAATTGGTTATTAATTGTTAATTGTTAATTAAAGCAAGATGTTTGACAAAACTTGATGAATGTTGATGACTGGTTTGAGGATTTAGCAGTTTGGATAATACTATCGTCTAAAACCTTGAATTAGCGGAAGATGACAAACTATACTTATACTTTTCATTTGGCCTAATTCAACATTTAACGTGGCGGCCCACCTGGCCAGCGGACCAACCGGCCACCTGGCAAGTGCCAGGTTGCCGAGCGGCCCAGTCCGCCCATGTTGATAGGTGTTGATTTTTGCAGGAATCTTCGTGTGACGTTCATTCATTTGATTCCTTGCGTGCTGCTGGTCGGTCTCAACGCTCGCCTGTTCGTGGCGATGCGTCGTGCTCAGGCTCACCACACACGACTGCTGCGCGAGAACCTTCACTCCGAGTCTCGGCGACTCAGCGAGACCAACATGGCCACGCGGATGCTGTTCGTCGTCGTCGCTGTATTCCTGTTCGTCGAGGTTCCGCTCGCTGTCATGATGATCACAATGATCTTAGAGAACACGTTCGACCCGCTGCTGCTGATGGACCAGGGTGCTCGTAGCACGGCAACGCTCCTCATCAACCTCATCATCCTGTTCAGCTACCCGGTCAACTTCTTCATCTACTGCGGAATGAGCCAGCAGTTCCGGCAGACGTTTTGTCAGCTGTTCGTCGGTCACGCGGTCGCCTCTGACGCTGGCGCGTCCGAGGCTCCGGCTCGACCAAGCTTCAGCCGCAGCAGGTGCGCAGATGATGGCGACAGGCAGGCGGGTCATCGGACGACGGCGGTGCTGTCAGCCGAGCAGCCTGACGTCTCCACGACCGTCTACTTGAATGACGACGTCGACGCTTTCAATATGACAACCATTGGTGATCAGCAAAATGCGAAAAACAGTGAATAACCGAACTATTCGGTGTTAACAGTGCTGGTGGTGAATGATACACTGCGAGAGACGGGAGCAGACTCTACGTAAACTAAAACAGTAAACCATACAGAATGTTCTGGCGAAGACGAATAAGAACTGTTAACAGCCGCAACATCAGCAGTTAAGCTTTTCCGCAACTGCGATCGACTAGTGTTACTGTGTTGGGAGTGTTGCTTTTTGTGAACGAATTCTTGGCGTTAGACTGGATGATGTCCAACTGTGCATTCACTCGCCAGATGGCGCCATCAACGTTAGTAGGCACGCGCCGCTAATTTGTTCATCAGGTGTGGCCCATGTAGACACCATCTATGTTGTATTTGTGTACTTTCAAACTGTCTAATTAAAAGTAACAGTTTCTGACATAAAATAAGTGGTTTAATAACATGAATCGGCTACGTAGGAAATGCCTTCAACTATTATTTTAGTTCATTATTAAGAAAATTTACGAATTTAAAAACGGAACTAGTCACGTAGACTTAAGTTAAGCACATAGGCCGAATGTTGTGCATCAACGTAGCCTACATTGCATGTAATACGTTTCGTTTAATTTAAATGCGTAGGCCTATAAAATGTGTAATATGAGAAGCAAAATGTTTGCTCCTAAAATTAAGGACCGTGTTCGGCCAGTTATAATAGGCCCGTAGGCCTACCATAAACATGCTTTAGGCATAAGCCAGCTATTTATTGTTTGTGATAATAAACGTATAGAATTTTAATCTATTCTATAATTCTTACTCTTACACTGTTTAGTCGCAAAAATTGTATAGCCTACAAAGTTAATTTATTACTTTCAGTTCATTTTAAACTTGCGCGCAGACATAAGATAAAATTGAAAGCAAAAAAAACTAAAAAAAATATCAGGCTTGCCGTGGATATGGCCGGCATGCTGTTCATAAAGCAACGAAACAGAATGTTGCCAGAGGTAATGAAAATGTTTGTCTATATCCGGTATGAGTAAAAGTACAGAAATAGATAGTACGTTTGGGATTTCTGTCAGCGAGGAGGAATTGAAGAAGGTTCGTACGACGATCAAAACAGGGCGAAGACCTGGCTGAGTAAAGTTACTAAGTGACTCCGTGACTGTTTGTTTGACTGTTATTTCATTTTTTCGATGTTTTCTTATGCTGACAGCTGGAAAAACAGTTGACACAAATTAAATGTAGGCCTAATGACAGCATTTATATCCATGGATATACACGAAAACTCGGTGGATATGGATATGGATGTGGAATTACATATCCACGGCACCATGAACATTATCGATTAGGCCTATTAGGTAACTTACAATATTGTATTTTACTAGGCCTAGACGCCTATACACTATACACTGCATATCGATCAATCAGTTATTTAGTACATTAAAACAGCTCGATCGACATAGGCAACAACGTACCATATGCAGGGTGGCCCAAAAGAGTAAGCCACTACCAAATTATAAAAAAATCGTATTAAATTGTATTAAAGCCTGTCAATGAGATTAGAATTATTTGTTAAATTAAAGTATGAATCAAGTATGAATTATTCGATGGCATTAGATATTCTATGAGTGACCTACTTTCTGACCTCAATAACTACGCGATATGCGTCAGATACGGTAATGATGTCAGCGCTTCCTCTGGCGTCAGCTCGTCTTAGAAAGCTGTGACTTTTATTCCAAAAAATCTTATAGATGGACTTTATGTAAAATGTCTTTTATTTTCATATTTTCTCTTTATTTTCTGGTTTGTAAACATGATTTTATCAGATGCGTTGATTTTACCCATATCGCAGCTTCAAGCACACCAAGTGATGACGTCACAAATTAGGTCACACATAGAATATTTAATACAGACTTAATATATTCTTTTGCTTATTTTGTAATCGAAATTGGTAAAAAATATCTAGCCACAATAGCGAGTTTTAATACAACTTAATGACTATTAGTCATAGTGGCTTACTTTTTTGGGCCACCCTGTATTAACAGTATAAAAGTAAACATATGTGTCAAGCATAAAGTACAATCAAGTAAAAACACTAAAGATCATTATTGATGCAAAATAAAATTGTCATACTTCATGCAAAACGTGCCGGAATTAACTAGGCCTTTTTAGAAGAACCATTGACACCACACAAGACACAAATATTTAGGCCACATACATGCTTTCATTTACGTCATTGCTATATCGTGGCTATACAGGGTGGACCAAAAAAGTAAGCCACTACCAAATTATCAAAAATCGCATCAAATCTTATTAAAGCCTGCTAATGTGATTAGATTTCTTCGCCATATTAAAGCATCAATGAAATATTACAATATTATCTGTTGGTAATAAATATTCTGTGCGTGACCTACTTTGTGACGTCATCAACAATGCCTGACAAGCAAACTAGCGACATGCATCACATAAGGTTAATGATATCAGAGCTCCCTCTGGCATCAGCTCGCGTTAGCAAACTGTGAATTTCATTCATTTATATGGAGATTTATGTAAAAAAAATTCTTTGATGTTCATATTTAAGGCCTATATATTTTTTTGTTTTCAATCATGATTTAATCATATACATTGATTTTACCAATATAATAACAATAATAATAACAATACGAAATTTACAAAGCGCCATAATGCCGTTAGGTGACTACAGAGGCGCTTAAAACAAGCAACTGGTGACATCACAAATTACGTCATACATGGAGTATTTAATACAAACATATTATATTCGTGTTCTCATTTTATAATCAAAATTGATGAAAAATCTAGCCTCACTGGTGGTTTTTAATATGATGTAATGATGATTCTTAATAGTGGCTTACTGTTTTGGGGCCACCCTGTAAATAGTCTGCAGCATCGTATTATCTGGACGAAAAGCATTTCTGTCAATAGAACAGCCTATGCTGACAGATAATGTGCGTTAGGCCTAATGGCAAGACGTAGGCTACGTTTACAGTTAAGTTTGCATCAAAAGCAAGCATCAAAAATCTCACGGAAACCATTATTCTAAGTAACTTCCGCCGATTGGCCTTGTCTTCACACAGCTGCCATCTTCACAACCATGTAGGCTATTAGACTATACCGGAGTTTTCCGTTTAAGAAGTATTGAACGCAGGTGTCGTAATCAGCGCTATTTCGCTGATGAAAGAGTCGACGATTCCAATAATTCATCATCACTGCTAAAGGCTTATGTACAGAAACACTGGTGGACACCAGAGCTTGATGAGCTCAAACAGCAGCGCATTGATGCCACACTATATATGGAAAAGCTGTGGCAGACCACGCAATGGTGATATTAATAAAAACAGTCAGATGCAAAATGCGGTACAAAAACGCAATTAAAGAAGCTGCGTCTACAGCTGATAGTTTATTCAATGATAAGCTGTATTACAAACTATGTAAAAAACGACAATATTGGCTTTTGGAAAGCATGGCGTAGACATTTCTGTATGCAAAATCTTAAACCTACTAACACATTAAATGGTTGCTCAGGCGATGATAATGTCCGGTATGAGTTTACTAAACATTATACGTCTCTGTTTTATCCTAACACTCCAGATGCTGACGATAGCCACAAAATGAAGACACTAGATCTATTAGAAGAGGCCTCTGCAGAAAGTACATTGCCAATGTTAGATATTCAAATTTTGTATAATTGCATCTGCAGTTTAAAAAATAACAAAGCATCTGGATATGATGGTATTTGCAGTGAACATATTAAACACGGAGGTAATCATTTGTTATTTCATCTGTGTCTGTAGTTTAATGCAATGCTCCGGCATTCTTTTGTTCCGTCTGATGATTTCTGCTTTGACATGATTGTGCTGCTATTAAAGACGAGCAACGCGATGCTTCCAGGACTGACATGTATAGAGGTATAACACTGTCATGTATGGCCTCAAAACTTTTTGAGTCTGTACTTGTGGCTGTATATGGTGAATTTCTGAACGGTGATGATTTGCAATTTGGTTTCAAAAAGAACATCAGATGCTGTCATACTATGTTTGTGTTTAATGAGTCAGTAAAGTATTTCATCAGACAGGATAGTAGAGTTCACTCTGCAAGAGTTCACTGTGCATCTCTAAAGGGTGGTGGCCCAATAAAAAGTAAGCCACTTCTCAGCATTAAATCGTATTGAAAACCGGTCAATAATGCTAGATTTTAAATCAAATTTGAGTATGAAAAAGCACGATAATATTGTCGGTTGTTATTAAATATTCTACGCGTGAACTAGTTTGTGACGTCATCAAATGCTGGTTCAATTTAGAACCTGAAAAGGAGAAGAGATGGCTATAAAACAAATTTTTTACATGCATATCAATCTAAAAGATGATTAAACAATGGAATTCATAGTTTAGTAAAAACGAAATCGCGCTAGAGGGAGCGCTTACATCATTAGCATTATATGACCTATATCGCACAAACGCGGCTCATGTACAGTAATTAACGTGAAACGTCAGAATTTAGGTCACACATAGAATGTCTAATACCAAGTGGTAATGTTATAGTTCGTGTTGCACACTTTAAGTTGACAAAAACATCTAAAATCATTGGCAGGCTATAATATGATTTAATGTGATTATTGATAATTCGACAGTGGCTTACTATTTTTGGGCCACCCCGTAGATGCCAGCAAGACATTTGATAAGGTCTTACACTATGGTCTGCTTTTTTAAAATGGTGCCGAAAGGCTAACCTTTGTAAACATACTAATGTTCTGTTATAGTCACTGAGCTGTATATGGAAGTCAGTTCTTGGTGAAAGTTTTTCGATAATGTGGTGTTATAGACAATGCGGCGTTTTATCTCCATGCTTGTTCTCACTGTATGTCGACGACATTATCAGAACCCTAAGAGTGTCTGGATATGGCATTTATGTTGGTAGTATTTTTGCTGGATGTATCCGATATGCATATGACATTCTTCTGTTGTTTTATTCGGGTTTGCAGAAAATGATAAATATTTGTTATGATCACGGTCTTTGTTGGGACATTAAGTTTAATCCCGCAAAACGTCAATCTATCAGTTTTGTAGAATGTTATTCACCTTAGTTTACTGTCTCATTAAGTGATGTAACTCTTAATTGGGTAAATAAACTGAAATACCTTGGCTGTTATTTCAATCAGAGTTGCACTGTTGACGTCAATGCTGACCTCCAAAAAATTTTATGGTAACTTTAACAATATTATGTCCGTACTTGGATACAACAGAAACGATATTTCGGCTGTTCACTTACTTAAGTCATATTGCCTGCCATCTATTTTGTATAACAGCGAAATATGGTCTCTGAGCCTGCCTGACTATCTATCGTAAAGTAAATATTGTGTGGAATAATGCTGTCAGAAAAATATTTCAGTGCTGCTGGCGAGAGAATGTGCGATCGTGCCTTTTTCACTATTGTAAAGTATTGCCATTATCGTACATAATTGATCAATGGAGAATTAGTTTTACGAAAAAGAACAAAACAGTGACAATAGCGTATTTCTACATTGCTACCTTGACTCATTGTATTAGTAAACTTATTTCTAAATATTCTCTTGACAATTCCTTGTTAAACGTTTTATATACCGTGCTCAAATAACAAATGTGGAAACATTTTGTGGACGCATCTACTGTTAATGGAAAG
>Ga0056115_1001845_pt1 | contig 10470 bp, 7 predicted proteins | sample WorMetOlspDAHAB1_FD_77007 | JGI IMG/M metagenome (GOLD analysis project Ga0056115, IMG submission 77007) | Marine gutless worms symbiont microbial communities from Max Planck institute for Marine Microbiology, Germany - Olavius sp. DAHAB.1 ... | reverse complement strand
CTTTTAGGGCCATTGTGAACAACAATCAATGCGAGATGAGGGGGTTATTTATGTCGCTGGTCATCCACTACTGAATAGGAGATGTACAAGACTGCCAGGGTGTATCCGCCTCCGAAATGACCTATAGTGTGTCGAGTGGGGCGTTAAACTCTACTCACTCACTCACGGTCATGCCAGGCATACAGTACCGGTAGTCTAGCTACATGTTAAACTTTGGCGACAAATATAGGTACTTTTATTTCCATCAGGCCTATGCCGACGAGAAATGCATATTTGAGAGATGTTAGTGCTCGATATAAATCTGTGTAAAAACAGGACGCTGCTCGACAGCAATTACACTGTACAGGGTGGCCCAAAAAGTAAGCCACTACCAAATTATCAAAATATCGTATTAAAGCCTGCCAGTGAGAAGATATTTATTCGTCAAATTAAAGTATAAATCAATCAGTAAAATAGTATCTGTTGGTATTAAATATTCTGTGCGTGACCTACTTTTTGACGTCAATAAATTTGCCTGAACCGCAAACTAGCGATATGCGTCACATATAAGGTAAATGATGTCAGCGCTCTGTCTGGCGTCAGCTCGCTTTAGCAGGCTGTGAATTCCATTTTGTAAACGATCTGTTAGATGGAGATTTATGTAAAATGTCATTGATTTACCTATTTTCTCTCGTCTGGTTTTCAGTCATGTACGTTGGTTTTACCAATATCGCAGCTTCAAACACGTACAGCAATTGGCGTCACAAATTAGGTCACACATAGAATATTTAATACAAACATATTCTTTTGCTCATTTTATAGTCGAAATTAATGAAAAAATTAGTCTCAAATGACTGTTTTTTATCCGTCTTAACGATGATACTTGATATAGTGTCTGTGCTTTTTAAGTACTCAACTATACATGTACGTGCTCAGCAACGAGTCCGCGCGAAAACACAGTCCTCAAATCCTCAAGGACAGTTCAAAGTAACATCACGGATTAACTGCTGATGTTTACGAATGCGGAAATCTGGAAACTCGGGCGGTCTGCAAGCGACAAAAGTGGCGTGCATGATATTTCGCGGACAAAATCTGACTTTTTCTGGAAAAAAACTATGGCGAAAGTTGACTAGTGCTCCCCTCCTATCCACTGAAGACAGCGTATTTTTAAACGTATCAGTCGTTAAATTAAAGTGGAAAGGTTCGGCATACTGCATCGCGGTGGCGTGCACTGGTGTCAAACGCCATGAGACACCGTTATCGCACTGGATTTTTTACGTCGTATGCAGTGATCTGCATGAACATGGATAGGGAGAATCAAGCCTGTGAAACGACGCGCTACAGTGTACCATAGTACATACAGGGTGGTCCAAAAAACGGATACCCAGTTTTATTTTTGGGATAACTTCGGTAATTCAGCACCGATTATAACCATTCTTTCACTGTTACAAGCAGAAATGTAGCCTATGGCGCGTAAACGTGAAGGTCTTTCACCCACCACACCTTTATTGTGTGGCCACATTACCTGGCAAAACACTGCTGCTAATATCGGTGTTAAGTGTTTACACTTCAGTCGCAACGTCATGTTGTCGTTCGGAGTATCGTATTGGAAAGACAAGGGTGGTCTTCATCGATCCTGGAGCGAAAGTTAACAGCTCATACTACTGCAATATCGTCCGCGAGAGAGGTCTGCTGCCTGACATCAGAGCAATATGTCGTCATTACAGGTAGGACACTGCAGCAGGATGGAGCACCAGCGAACACCGCCCGGACCACGACGGACTATCTGAAAAAGAGCACATCAACTTTATTGAACCTCACCTGTGGCTTCCAAATAGCCCTGATATTAATCCCGCGGATTACGCTATTTGGGGTGCTCTTCAGCAACGAGTCTACCACCAACGACAATTCAAGACGGTGGAAGAACTGAAGCGAGCGATAGTCACCGAGTGACAAAAACTCTCACAGCGTTACATTGATAACAGTATCAATGAATGGCGTCGACGTGTTGAAACTGTTATCAAGAATGGCGGCGGACACATCGACATCGAGCATTGCAACTCGGCTTGAGCAGCCGCACATCATTTTAATACTATCGAGAGACAAGTTTAGTCAGTAAAACAAAACACTTAATACCAACATTAGCAGTAGTGTTTGTTTTTACTTGTAACAGTGAAAGAATGGTTAAAATCGGTGCTGAATTACCGAAGTTATCCCAAAAATAAAACTGGGTATCCGGTTTTTTGGACCACCTTGTACATGGGCCGTCGATGCTTGCTTACTTATTTAATACCTTGCGTGTCGTGACGCATTCAGTGACGTCATTTACACCTACGTTAGCCAATGCTGAAAAATTGAAATGAAAGGCGAAATGTTCAGACTTTTAGCAGTACTGATTATTCCAATGGTTGGTGGACGAGAGCAGGGACATCGCGATGAATTGAACACTATGATATCGACAGTTGTAGCTTCGGCGATCAACAGGTGGTGTTCTCATTTGACCAATCCAGTTGTGGTCTATCGCGGATTTGACGTCAGCATTCCGTGTCTGGCAAACAGTCATGCGAAACGACTCAGACGAACTTCTGGCAACCAGTCGTACGTTTGGTACGATAATGACAACGTCACGGTGAGCACTGATCGTTTTGATAATGCGTATAGAAACATACACAAAGGAAACACAAACAGCACATAATTACAATAAACTAACAACTGAACGTACTGAACTAAAGTAATGAGTTTTGGCGTTGGTTATGTTTACATTAAACCAGGGGCGTCAGAGGCACCCTGGCGACACAAAATGCGTCACAGAAATCCTCGGGCAAGAATAAGGAAGTTGGGACGAAATTTCCTTTTTGTTTCAAGGGAAAATAAGCGCATTAAACAGTCAAATTAATGTGTTGATGTTTATGTCTAAAAGCTCTAAAACTCACCTAGAAGCATCTTTTATTCCAAAAGTTTTCTTATACTGATACCCCAGTAAAAAGAGGATGGGCAGAATGGGAAAGGAGAGGGGGAAGCTGCGTCATGACTGTAGGGGAATGAACGCACCTGTAGTAAACTATGGTTTCAGGCACTGCCCACTGACAGCTGGCAGTTATGCTTGGCGGTATTTACTACTCGTTATGCTGTGCTATGCGAGGCTGAGGTACACTTGCAACCCTGTCGGTTTAGGGTAAGGATAACTGATGGGGTTAAGGTTGCAGCGAACACGTGCCCAGGCGAGATTGGACATCTGCAAGCATGGGCGGCAGACGAAGGAGATCGTTTTCTCGGCGAGACGGAAGGTGGCGCTGCCACACACCGCGGCCGGACATCAGGGGCTCGGGAAGGCCGGGCCAGGGGGTCAGCTGCTCCGTCCCCTAAAATTTGGAGCTGGGGTTAAATTGCATATGGCGCTTATGAAAATCAACGCATCATGTTACATTCTAAAACTTGATTTTTGACCTTGACCCCCTGTTGAAAAATGGTTCCCGAGCGCCTGCCGTTCATTGAGTGCGTGTCCAGTTTGAGATTTTTCGGCGTCATATTGAATGACAAGTCGACAGCTGCCGATCACGTTACTGTGCTGCTGTCGTCTCGATTCAGCATGCTGTATAAAGCGCTATGCGAGTGCTGCGCTCGCACGGCGCGCCGACCACGTCGCTGCAAGACATATTCTGCGCAACAATCATCTAGCGCATCCTGTACGCGGCACCATCGTGGTCTGGTATGTGGCTGCCGACCACGTACGTCTCGATTCGTTGCTGCGTCGCAGCAAACGGTTCGGCTACATGCAGAGTCGACACGCCGGTCATCTCAGATTTGTTCAACTCCGCTGATGACGACTTCTTTCAGCGCGGCGTCAAAACTAACTCTAACTCCAGCCGTATCTTCCACGACATACAGACACTCCGCACCCGCCCTCACAGCATGACTCTAATAAAAAAAATACAAAATTATTTTAAAACGCTGACTTCGTTATTGACATGCTCTATAAATTCTCGTATTAACTCTGTCTCTGCAACATTTGTTTATGGACCATTAGCAATACCTTAAATTTAGCATCTTTGACGCCTTATCTATATCACTCCAGTGTATGAAATATTGTATAGGCCTATTTCAATTTTAATCTATAATCTTGGTCTTAATATTCATTTTCGTGGTTGCGTTTGAAAACTTAATTTAAACGAACAGCGAACATGATGATGATGATGATGATGATGATGATGATGGGTTTTATATGAGCCTCTTTAAAGTCTGCTCCTTTTGTGGACTGAATGGCACTGGCGAGTTGCTTTTTATATGGCAGAATCTTACTGTCCACTGAGGACACCTATACACATATTACGCGACATTTGACATGCCTGTTGGCGAACCTTACGTCACTCTGATCAAACCATCTTTATCACTCAAAGTCACTCATCGCTCATTCCGGCATGCTTCACCGCATCTTTGGAACCAGCTTCCTACATCACTCAGAATTCCTCATCCGAGTTATTGATCCCTCTCTTAGGGATCTTTATTTGAACTTGCTACACACTGCTATCACCTTCCATCACTTTTTCACTGTTTCAGCTTAAAACCTACCTTTTCAGAAATCTCCACCTTAGTCTGTTTTTGTCTGTCGGACTGATCTCATGGCTGGAGCCCGTTTCCTGGATTTCTTTTGCTCATCGGTTTTTATGGTTTAATTCCATTTCTTTCTGTTTAGGTTATTCCTATACGTGCGGCAGACTAAGTTGGCCAGCTATCTGGTCAACTTTTAGACGCACGCAAAAAATAGTGATTGATTGAACCTGTTTTCCTGCGACTTATACGTGCAGATCAGCGGCTTGCGGCTGACGGTCGCTGATAAGGGAGCACTGCACATACAGTCGGCGATGCCTAGCGACACGGGCAGATACACGTGCATAGCAGCACCAACGCCGACGCCGCAACAGATGACACGGCGACAGCGACATGACGTTGTCGTGGTTTTGATACCGACAGTGGCAGTCGACTATCAGTTTGTCTACAGAGTTCCCATGTGCGATTCGCTGCGTATGTCTCAGAAGGTACCACAGTATAACTACTGATCGGATGACCGGGCGTCTATATCTCCTGTCCCAGTGTGAGATGGGCACCCGTCACCACTTCCTTTTCTCTATACGCTTTCCCTTATGCATTTAGACAAACATATATTCGATGTCATACGCGTATGATCATTATCAGTAGAGTTAAAACAACGAATAACATAAAATAAAGATCCCCTTCTCGCAACTGGGTGAGGTGGGGGGGGGGTTCTGGGACAGATCCCAGTAAAATTGGATGATTTTGTGTACTGAAAACTTAAAGTTCCATGTGCGATCGATGTACAGCAATCGCTCCCCGATAATCGGAAATTTTATCGACCCCCCGATTCTGAAAATGTGGAATATTGCTTTTTTAGTTCGGTGCCGCCAATGTGTAGGCGTCTGCTCGGTATAACCATTCATGTTTTCATTTGTTTTTTGCGTGACGAAGGGACATCGGGACATGTCTTTTGCCTGTTTGTCTTTTGTGTCCGTTTGTCTCTCAGGTGGAGTTTGACACTGTATTCTGTGTTATCAGTAGTTTCGTTTGAAGTTCAGATTATTTGCTCGGTCCAAAACTATAACGATCTTCTGATCAAGTCACGCAAAAAACAGAATCCCCACCCCACGTCCCGAAATATATAAATAAGTAACTCAGCAGGCAAAGTGCTGATACTGGTTTGTATTTCGTTTTGACTTTAATCAACATTTCTAGCTAAATGTGGATAAGGTATGATTATAATGCCTATTTTGCAGAAAATTTGCCAACGTGGCTAGTTTCATAAAGCTTGAGATTTATATTGTAATAAACAAGCCGTGCGGCTAGAAATTTCTGTGACAGGCTAATGCTACTTGGCTGAAAACTAAAGATATTCATCTACATTATCGGTGTTCATAATTTTCTGATCAGTAGTGTATTTGTGTCTGTCTTTTTTTCTTTTGTGTTTGCTTGTCTGTTTGTCTCTTATGTAGAGTTTGACACATAGGATACAGTGTATATAAAAATCGATCAAATAACCGAAATAGATGTATATCATACGGGCGGCCAGCATAATGGGTCTTGTGCAATATGGTATATATCCTGATATAAACTTGTAACTGTTGCATCGATGATCGACTGTTTCTGTGGCGAAATAAACTTCTTGTTCCTCTCCTTAAACTTACCATTTCGCTAACATGGAAAGTTTATATGGAGTGTACTGAGTGAACCGTATATAACTTACTCGTTTTACGTAGAAAAATAGTGCGACATCTTTCCGATACCATAATATATACGGTGTACTTTTTCGCACATGAATGACGGCGGTCTGTTCTGATGTCGGCGCGCCAGGCGGAATGGTACAGTTTCCAGGCTGAGCAAGAGAATGCCAGACAGTCTGACGAGGACGGCATCGAGTTGGTCGTGTCCAACTACAGCTGTTCGTTGGCGGCGCGCAACGTGCGAGGCTTCAACGCCGCTTATCACCTGTACACGCTCGTCATATCGGCCAAACTCAACGGCTTCGCCGAGCGGCTGCGGCAGTACAGATCGTTGTTGAACGCCGCGACTGGAGGTTGTCGCGTCAGATGTCAACTCAGGAACATCGTCAACACCATCGTCAACCAATCGCGCCCCGTTATCGAAAAGTTTGTATATACGTCATCATCGTCATCGTCATCGTCATCATACACTTTATTCAAACAACTCAGCATTACATTCCATTCACCATTTAAAAGCAGAGAAAAACTCTTCAACAATGTAATAAATATGTGAAAACAAGCAAGGTTAATCCCCAGGCTGGCAACGGAATTTGGACGACGTACACCGGCAACGGGAAGGATAAATTTTCGCATCATAACTTACACTTACTTAACTTTTGAACCGTTGTATATTAACACGAATTGTTTTTAATTTGATGTGTGAATAAATTTTCTACGCGTTCGTCTCACTGTAAATATCACGTGACCTCGGCGTCATTTATTACGTCACCGGAAATGTAAAAATCTTAGCGACAACTAACACAACCTTGACTTAACTGCATTTTAGTCACTATCAGTGCATTGCACGGCACTTCGAACGTTCCTTCGTTTACGGCTGACTGTAAAACTATCATGTTAGAGTACCATGTAATTGTATATAATATCCAAGGTGGCGGGCGGTCGAAAACCGGAAGTACAAATAACTTTCCTATGGTTACAGCGAGGGAGCTGATCCCCTTTATCACCTTTGAGCCAGCAAGCGTTAGACTGAATTAAGCTATAGCATACAACGCATGTCGGCAGGAAGTTCGTCTCAAATTATAGCAGCCAGTGTCTTTAAACGAAGTAAGCCAGTATGTCAGTATATAGTCCTGGTCGCAGGGCTCACTACTATGCGCAGAACTCACCGTTTCTTCCCCAGCGGTGGCCGAAACCATCGCCAGTACTCATTTCGCCTTTTCAAGGAGGGATGGCTAGGCTGAGTGGCCTGGACGAATACCGGGAATGTTAGACCCGCGCAACATAGTCACCAATCCGAGTACTAACCGGGCTCGACGTAGCTGAACTTTGTTGGTGTGACCAACGGCGTTACCACTACGCCAAACCAGCCACGGCAGCCTGCAGGGGAGAGGCGGATTTATTGACGAAACTCCGGTGGGTCGAACTGGAAAAGAGAGTCGTATACATATTTCCAGTCCCATTCTTTTCCGTCTGTTGTGTGACGCAGATGGAAAGCGGACGAGCTGGAAGACAAGATATACGGCGAGGAGAGAATGATGAACGGCGAGATGAAGTTCCCCGAGTTTTTGTTTAAACCGTCGCAGCTCGCATACAACGTGACTCTGCACTGTAACGACACGACGGGCACGGCGCCGTCGGCTGGATACGCCGTTCTGCGGCGCGCCGTCTGTGTCCCCTGTCTCCCTGGCACTTTCTTTAACCCGGTCGCCGACAATTGTACACGTTGTCCGCTAAACACTTACCAGGATCGACTCGCCGCACGCTCGTGTATACGTTGTCACAGAAATCACTACACCCAGCACGTCGGTATGTCGTGCCACGATTATTCGGAGCTCGATTAAGCACTCGGTTGCAGCCTGTGCAGGCCCCCAATTTCCGGTCCGTGGCAATTACAACCGAAAGTCGCACGAATACGTGTGCATAACATCTTGCTAACCTGACACTAAGTCTTATCCGAACCATTCCTAACGCTAACCCAACTACTAAACAGCACGCAATAGTGAACATTCAACTAAATAGTCACATGTCTTACCTATCCAGATAAATTCACACAAGACATGTTGTTGCACCTTTTGTGCGAGTTAAGGTTGTAATTGTCACACTGCCCCAATTTCTGGAGCTCCAAAACAGGGGTGATAACCCCCAGCCATAGTACGCTTTCCCTCTTGGTTTCGAGCCTCGAGGCGCAGCGTATACTTTGCCACTCAATGCATAGACCTTTCAGGTTTCAAAATAACACTTTAAAATTGCTAATTATGTGCTGATAAGACTGTTGTGTGCATATAGGATGACTAAATACGTCGGTAAAATTTCGCCGCGAAATTTCAAGCTATTGTCGAGAAAACTGCGAAAAATCGTAGGGGATGGGTACTTTTTGCCGCACCCTGTACATACGTGTATGTGTGTACATGTATAGGTTCGAAGTCGAGTGGCCAGTGTGAATATCACATGCTGGCGATGTTCGCGCACCGCCTTCCGTCGCACTACGTGGTCGTCGCTGCGCTGGTCCTGTGCTTTCTGCTGTTTAACTGCCTCTACGCGCTGATCGTCAACCGGCGTCAGTTAGCAAAACCAGCCGATGCTACGCGGCAGTCTCGCGGTCCAGTTCGCGACGTCCCCGCTGTCTCTCCATCTCGCCAGCAGACTGGACAGCGTCATCCGGATGCGGCTGTGAAGCACGAGACACGGCCGCTGTTGAGCCGAGTGCCAGCGACGCCGCCACCGCCGCCACACACACAGCGTCAGCCAGTGCCACCCACGTCGACCAACGCACCTGCTCGGCCAATCACTGCTGCCGCCGCTGCCGTGTATTAATTATACTTACAACTGCAGAGTTATTTTTTAAACATGTATATTTTAAGTTTTTGCAGTTTTGATACTTAATGTTTGCACTGTCTACCTTTCAGTGTTTTTTCGGTTGGTTTTATTTTTATTGTACTATTTTTGGCCCTCGTGTAGGTATACTACGTGTACGACTTTGTAATTAAATCAAACAGGCCTAAATATTAGGCTAATAGGCCACCCCGGTTCAAATAGAGAACTGATATTTTCGCGAAATTGGTGGCCGAAACTTAAGCATTCGGTGCAAGCACTTGTAATTAAATGCAAGAAATGTGTGAATAGCCTAATTAACTGCATTTTGTTAATTGACTTTTTCGCTATTAACATAATAAAATGTGATTTAGTTTTAATAAATGTGAATTAATTTTAATAAAATGTTAATTAACGAGGAGGTGAAAGCCTCGGAAGCTGAATAAGCTAGGCGTATGGCACAATTGTTGCTGTCCGTTCGTCTGCTGACTATATAGTTTTCGTGTTTTATGCGTGAATATTACGACCGGCCAAATAAGCACGGCATTATTACGTATCAACTGGTGCAGGCGCTTTCTTTGTCCCACCACCTGCACATAATACAGTGTCATTTTGACAATCGACAGTGGTGTAACTAGACACGAAACTGACGAGGGCTGGTATCTATCTGGTGCAACTGAATCTAGTTCATATCATGATCATGATACAGTTCAGCATGAAGTACACACGATTTATAATTTTGCCTATTCGCGATTGAAGTTTCATTGAATATTCGTCGCCGAGTGCCAATATCACTTGATTAGCAAACGACAAGCCTATTATGTTTTTTCGAATTAAATTTATTGACAATTTCTAACTTTTCATGTATAAGTGTATGTTATAGAGGCCTGTATATGATTGTCTCAGACATGAGGTCTACATAACTGTATAAGACGTATTCATTCTTTCCTTAGGCCTAATCCATCACATGTGAACCAAATACGTCAGAAATGATGAGCAAGGCAAATAAGTGTTTAGGAGATTTTGTCAGCTTTCGTACACGCTATCGCCGTTGACATTATTTGTTCCGTTCGTAGCTTTTGTTCTGTGACTGGCGTTAACCCTTTCTTTCCTGTCTGGTGTGGCGACGCTACGAGTGAGATCGAGCAAATGGATCACTTGCGTTGTGGCAGTTCAGTTCAGTTCAGAGATGACGTACGCAACCGTTTGGCAGTCTACTGGATAGCAGGTGCGCGCTTCATCGCCATTGCATAGGCTATAAAACAAAAGATTGACGACCAGCGATCGAATCGATCGACACTGCAGCAGCTCCCAGAAAAGCAAAGACCAAATCGCTGCAGCGCTTCTTTTGTCAGAATGGTGTTCTGGATCGTTGCATCGATTCAGCATCGACCTCTGCGTATGCCAGCTGTCTAGCTGTACGTCTTCTAGCAACCGACAACGCATG
>Ga0056115_1001844_pt1 | contig 10471 bp, 8 predicted proteins | sample WorMetOlspDAHAB1_FD_77007 | JGI IMG/M metagenome (GOLD analysis project Ga0056115, IMG submission 77007) | Marine gutless worms symbiont microbial communities from Max Planck institute for Marine Microbiology, Germany - Olavius sp. DAHAB.1 ... | reverse complement strand
GTGATAGGTCACGTGACACGGCGCATGCGCAGTGACCATTCCAGGTGATGGTAATGTGATCAGATTGAGTCACACATAAATCAGGAACAGATAAACGTAGGAAGCTAAGAATTAGTAAGTACGTTTGACGTATCAAGCTCTTTATTCTTCAGACACCACCAAAGTCAAAAGGTCGAAGGTCAAGGTCACAAGGTCAAATGAAAATTGTGCACAAAACATCAGATACATGCTGAAAACGTCATCGGATAGTGGAAAGATTTTTTACCGGAAACTCTTTATAGGAAATCGATGTCGCCGGAGCGAATGGCTGGGTCTGATTTTTGATCGGAAGTTCCTAAATAGCCGTTTCTGCGCATGCGCAGTGAAAATGTGTCTAAAAGTCTCATAACCGCTTACCATATCACCGAAATTTTGTCACCCTTGTAGGAAATCGTGGTCGCTGAACACGATGGCGACAGCAGATTTTAGACCGGAAGCAGAATTCACGCTATTTCTGCGCATGTGCACTAAACATATCCCTAAATCACTGGGATAATATATACCAATAGAAGAGTTATTCCCCTATTATAGGAAATGGACGTCGCTAGAGCGAATGGCAGGGTCAGATTTTTTACCGGAAACTCCTAAATAGCCGTTTCTGCACATGCGCAGTGAAAATATGCACAAAACTCGCTTATATTGTTGTCAAATCGCCGCAATTTTATCCCCTTCATAAGAAATCGTTGTCGCTGAACACGATGGTGACGGCAGTTTTCAGACCGGAAGCAGAATTAACGCTATTTCTGTGCATGTGCACTAAAGAAATCTCCAAAACGTGGTGAAAATGTATTCCGACAGAAGAGTTATTATGCTGTCACAGAAAATTCGGGTCGCCGAAGCGAATGGCGAGGTCAGACTTTTGACCAGAAGCTCCTAAATAGCCATTTCTACGCATACGAAGTGAAAATGTGCCCAAAACTCGCTTACCCTGTTGTCAAATCGCCAACATCTTAACCACTTTATAGGCAATCACGGTCACAGAACATGACGGTGATGGTAGTGTTTAAACTAGAGATAAAAATAATGCTGTTAAGCATGCCGACTCTCACAATTAATACACTGTGGAAATTGTAATAAAACAGCAAATATAAATTTTAAAAACTTCACAGTTTAAAAAAATCTTAAAAGGCGACACAGCCTACAACACATAACTAAAACAGCAAAAATCAAAAATGTGCTATCACTTAGGAGCACGTTGATATTGTGGCAATGTGCTGCAAATGTAATAGCACCTTTTTGATTTTTGCTGTTTTAGTTATGTGTTGTAGGCTGTGTCGCCTTTGAAGACTTTTTTTTTAAACTGTGAAGTTTTTAAAATTTATTTTTGTTAGTAACCACTTCCTTTCTGAACCAATATGATCTTTTAATAGCACGATACTAATTGAGTCTGGAAATTTTCATCAAATCAGAACTTTGTAGTTTATTCTGGAAGTCAGAACTGAATACCACTTACACTGTCTGCTACGCTTATGTGACACGTTTTTACATTACGTCAATGTGAGTCAAATTTTTTTTACAGAAAACAAAAACCTGTGCAAGCAGTCTTATTGCACCACACCCCTATGCTGTTGTGATATTCTGTCATTCTTTTGCAAATTCTTTCCATTCTTGTTTCTGTTACCTTCACATCGACGTATTACTTTGTTTTGAAAATCACTAAACATTTTTTTTCAAATTTAATACTGTACTCACTTTAATGGTGCTCTGATGAATGCAATGTAAAGATATCATGCGCAATAAACAATGTACACCGTGCATCTTATCCTCCCCCGCAATCACGTTCAACATTTTTCTTCAATCATTTCTAACACTTCATCACATTCTTATTTAAATTTCTTAACATACCATACCTGCCATTATCCTCAGACTGCTTAATTTCTTACTTACACCATCCATAGGTGACACACTGCCGCACTCCATTTTACAGTCATGTTATGTGTTAATTTCATTTTCCACAGTGAAAATTCAGTGTTGATGGTTTCTCGGCAGGCACAACCTGTTGTTAAATATTTGTCAGTCCATTCACATATGAATGTTCTGTCTTGCATGTACTCCTACGTTTGTAAATTACCACAGCTGTTCTGTTAAAGCAGCAAACTTAACAGACAAATACTTAGTTATGTATTCTAAGAAACACCCATTCATATCACCGTTTATTAATAAAAGTCATTAGTCATATACAGAATACATTGCAGTACAAATACATATTACGGAACTATATGTTTGACATCAATACACCTTCATCATAGGTAAGTCAGTACTAAAAATTCTAATTTGTTTGCAACCTGATCTGGTAGAATATGAAAGAAAGGCACATGCATCTATATAAAAAGCTGTTCTGTCTCATGCAACGACGACAGCTGGACGTTTAGTATTCTGAAGCAAACATTATGTGGATAAACTTTTACATACGTTGAACAACGAATCAAAAACATGATTGCTAATTATGGGTTTGCCATTATGTTACGTGGCCAGCCATAGGTGGCAATACCTTGGCCTCGATATTATTCACAGGTAGAAAAGCAAACCTCCATTGCAGCGGTTTCCACTGTACAGGGAATGTTCCAAAGTATGAATACACCGCGGACAGTAAACTAACAGAATAATAAAGCAAGATATTATTCTCAGTCAAAGAATCAAAACTGCAAACGCAGACAATTTTAACCATGCACGAGCTTAAGTAATCTGATACCACTGCAATAGAAGATATTTGCGTATCTGACAGCAAGAACATAATGCAAAACAAAAGCACAAGCAGAAAGCAGAAATATCTAATTGCATAAAACATTTACATCACTGTAACAGCTGACAGGCAAATCAAGACTTCATTGGCTGAAAGTTTTTTTGCTGCACATTTGTCACTCCACAACAAACACCCAAAGCAAGGACAAATTATTTATACAGTGACTATGTCGCAAAATTTTAGGAACATCTTTTCATGAGAAACAATGTCCCCAAATGAAACATGTTAGCAAAGTGGCCACCCACTGCTTTTTCGCGTTGCAGGTACATAAGTTTGCCAAATATAGTCAGACATGGTTAAGGTACATAAGTTTGCCAAATATAGTCAGACATGGTTAGAGTCCGTGCAAATTATATACACGGCTACCTTTAGTTTAAGGACAAGCAAAGGGCAATGGATTTCAGAAATTGGGGAATAACACAGCTATATTGTTTAAATAAAACATTACTCGCAGAGTGCTCTATGCAACCTAAGAGCAATGCGACTATTCTGCACTATTGTGTTCAAGACACAGCATAACCTTCACACTGCATACTTGACACACACTTCATAACAATAAATGAATCGGCATGCTAAACAAATTGCTGCATCCACAATTATGCTAAAATATCTGCAGAATTAATCATATTAGTATTCATTAAAAACTTAAATATTTAGCTACAATCATACTAATTAGTCACAAATTTCAGTTGAGAGATAAGACAATGCCTAATGTACGCATTTACGAAACTAATCAATTTGTTGTTGTACACAGATATACGTGCACAAGCAAAGAAACTGAGGAAAATTCTACTTATCAAAGGATCACCACAATGTATTCATTTTCAAGTAAAATTTTAGACATTAAACCGACGTTTTACAGTAAAGACCAGTACTCTTTAATGTGAGCAATGCTATAACAGTTTTTCATTCAAAAATGTGTGCCAAAATATAAAACTGTCCAAACTGTACTACATATACAACACAGTAAGACCTACAATTCTGCAGCATCAGCTGTCAAAGGTCAAACTAAAAGGAAACAAGGCCTGCACTGAAGAGCACATAAACATACAAACAACCAGCCCAATGGACATTTTCCAGGCCATCCACATTTGCAACGGTGTCCAAAAGTTCAGGTATACTCTGGAGTTCACTGAAGTGGAAATACGTAGACAAACTTGTCCCAATACCAGAGCAACAAGGAGGTGTTTATGAACTGTAGCAAAATCAAATCACTCCATAACATGCAAACGCGTGACGACGAGTGACAATTCAAAGTGTGCTGCATATGTCACACCTCTCTTATTTCCTCCCTTTGCATTCTTTTATTGACAACCCAACCTCTAACGATGCCACGTAAAAATTCCGTCGTCACTACCGTTAAAGAATGATAGTTAAGTGGAAAAGTGGTTTTCAGCCATGCTATCAACATGGCCATCCAAAACTGATATCCTAAGTGTGTGAATATATGACAGAAATTACAAATGTTAATGTGGCAGCTATTCTGGAACATATGCTGTCACAGTCAGGCTGAACACAATGCACAAGCCGAGTAGCAGCAAATCATCAACTTGGCTAGACAACAGAAATAAAACAAGATGACGTTAAACAGCAAAGTGTCACTTTTCCGAAAATGTCTCTAACAATAGTACTCAAAGCTAAAACAATTACCAGACAAATCTAACAAACGCCAGCACTGTAGGCATGAAATTTCTTTAAAAAATTCTGCATCTTAACCAAAAACGAACGACAATATTAGTGACATTTTATTGTCACACACTGACGAACTTTTGGTTTCATCACAATGGAGGCTGCATAACAATCAAAGCAAAAATTAGCAAAAGAACAGACATCAGAAGGTTATCAATGACGACGCTTATAAAATCTATGCGTTCGCAAGCTCAGTATTCTCAGCCTCTTCATTCACAGTTCGCTACAAAGCAGTCACTGGCGTCTGATGGCATTGCCAAGTGCATACACGGAAAACGACAGCAGCATAGCTAGACACCTCAGCCAGGGCCGCTAGCCGAATTTGCTGACGAATTTTTGTCCACCGAAAAATATTTGGATATTCGAATACAATTAGTAACTTGCTCCTTTGATATTGCTGTAAATGCCTTGTACACTTAAATTACAATTGCTGGTATTTTACACATAAAGTGGAAAATTTGACTTGAATTTTCTCCACCTCCCAGATTAGGTTTTATGCCACAAATTGGACTGAAACCTCCAGCTCGAGTTACAATTATATAATTTTTTCTCTGTAAAAGTATTTTCATCACTGTTACACTTCAGCTGGAATTTTCAAAGCCGTAAATTATCCAAATTTTCTACTCTACTTGTAAATTTGACCAATCTGGATATAAGCTGAAAAATTGTGCCAGCCATCCAAAAACCTAGAAAAAAGCTGAGAGGTCTAGAAGCCAATGTCAACAAAAGCAAATGCTGGTCCCACGTGCAACATTCCACTTTCCACAGTTCAGACACTTAAGAAAGAACACATTAGCACAATACTCTGTGTGCATGACACAGTCCGCACAAAGCTTACACCACGACAAAATAACAAGATCGCAATATTCCACTAAAAATGATACATACGCGAAGCTGTTAACCTTTGCATTTCGGGAAATGCAAAAAAGATCGTCGATAATTTTGCACAATAATATACAACAATATGCAATCACATGTGCGCTGCGTGTACGAAGGTTTATGACAACTACAGCATAAGTTTCATGCATTATCGTATCTAGCAACGATAAAAAGCAACTCCGCAATTAACAAACGACGCTGCATACTTCCATATCAGACCAACCCCTGTTTGTGCTGAACAAACGCAGCAACCACTAATGCACTGAGTATGATTGAAAACGTCTCAAATGGCAGTGAACGGCAGCCGACTTGCCATTCAGACGAACAAGCAATCAATCAGGATACAAAAATGATGCAGGTACAGCATGGACGTTGTATTACACTGCTCATGGCATGTGAAACCTACAAACACAAAAAAATACTGTATTCAGCACAATAATCACACAGCAAGCGAGTTTATATTCCACAGAACAGCAATAAAGTCACATACTTAACTGTGCATTTTCAGATTCTATTCGCACACCTACCTACATTTTTACTGACTGTAACGCCTGGCCAGTCTGGCTCATAGTACAATGGGCAATCAATTACCTTAGTAATAAAAAGTAATAATAATTAAAAATTACTGCCATATGTGGCAAATCACACATCCTGATTCATATCAGTTTTTTCTTGTACAAATAGAATCACCACAGCATGCCAACTGTGATTATAGCCCTAAATAACTGCATTGTCGTAATTCACCTGAATTTGAATAGTGCAATGGGAAATGTCTTATGTTACACATTACAATTAGTAATGGCAAGTAATATTAATGAACTGGTTGTACCTCGTATACTTTTTGCTTTCTTCGTGAACTTCCATTTCGCCACTTTTGAACTCGTTCAGTTCTTTGCGGATAGCAGCCTGTCGATAGACACACAACAAGTGATTTAACAGCTTTCAAATGAACTACATTAAGAACCATAACTAGCTCTTCAACGTTTTGGTAATGAAATTAGGCATGACGAGCGCAACCTCGAAAGCACTGCCTCTGCTAGTCTAAATGGTTTCATTTCAGTGAATTCATAATACATACTGGTTTTACGATCTTTTTTCAGGAAAACCTGAAACAAACTCGGTGCTACAGAAATTAATTTGGGATTTTAAGAGAGCAGACAGAGCCACTTCAGTTGCATCAAAAAGACATACAAAGAGAAGGTTACTTAGATTAAGATTAAGATTGTCCAGCTCCCTGTGGAATTTTGGTCTCACCTTATCTCCATCTGGCACAATCACTGTAATGTTTTTAAAATCACCCAGGCCAACACCCATTAAAATATAGCTTCAACGAACCTTTATGTTTAATAAAGTCACACATACTGCATGAAAGTGACAATTTATGTCGAATAAATACGATGTTTGAAGATTTAATTCTTGCACTCGCACAAAAGTTGTGTACACAGAATGTTTACGCTCAGCATGAGACATGCCCACCATAGAATATGCAATTGCATTCGCAAAAAAACTCTGAACGACTGTAATAAGCAAGTAAAATGCGAGAATTAAATCTTCAAACATCGTACTTATTCGACATAAATTGTCACTTTCACGCAGTATATGCGACTTCATTGAACATAAATGTTCATCTTAAGGTATAATTTTTTTAGCCTTGAATTCTCCTTTAAGTAAATCTTGCCACAACTATCTCTTCCTGTTTTCCTATCTCCTGGGATTCAATGAATTGTCAAACTGGCTGGGTAGTTTCACATAAACATAGGATGTCCAATGAATCACCTTTTCCTTGTTGCCACTACATCTTGTAGATTCTCTAACAAAACTCTTTGCGTAAGTTTCTTGAAGGCTCACTATAGTGGTACACAGACGACCAAAAGCACGAGAATGCACCTTGTCCTTTGGAGTGAGCCTCAGCCATGGTTTATCGGCTCGACGATCATACAGTTCGACTTCTGTTACTTCAATGTAGTCGTTGAACTTGATGATGCGACGCTCTTTCAGTTCCGTCACTGTCGGCCGGAAACTCAGCTAACATCAACACACCAATGTAGTGTAGCTACTTGCAGCTACTGGGTGTCGGACTTCACATAAACTGCATTATGCACTAAAACTCAAGCAAACAAGCAATTCTAACAAAGTCAATGAAAAATAAGTAACTCAGTTTTTAACGGTAAAATACACACTACACATACAAAATGATCTGCGTCATACACAAGACATCTGCCTTCCTTTAACAAACCAGAATGTAAATTTTTTGCTAAATACATTTAGTGCCAGGGTTACTAATGGGTTAATGAGCTCAAACATCGCACTTATGAAACTGCACAGCAACAACATTAGTGTGATACCATAAACGTCCTGATACATGCAACAAAAGGAATCAAGCTTAGTGTATCGTGTGGAAGTCCAGCAACTCTCCAGTCACTTACACACACCCACTCGTCGTATTATGGCCCTTTCCAGAAAAAAGCATGCAAGCCATCACTAGTAACAAAATCTGGGTTTCACTCCCAAACACTCGGACAGCAGTATTGCAGTGCCAGCTATAGCCACCAGCACAGACAAGTAGTGACACATGTCCCACTAACTTTGGACCCTCTTTCCGCCACCATGAATAACACAATGTGTTCAAAACCTCATCAATGACAATATCATTTTGCTAAAAGTTTTATCCGCTATTCTTAAGCACTGCCTTCGAATGTGTTCCGAAAAATGATATTGAAACTGACTAACCTTGCGAATGAGCGTCTTCTTCAGCTCCTCTCTTTCCCTGTGCAGTTCTTCAGGTGATTGCTCTGTTAGCAACACATTACCACCAACATATTACCGCTCATCTGTAACTAACTCACACATACTAAATGCCATAGAACAAACAATAATGTCAGGATAGTGGCCAAGTGCAATACACTGATTGTGATTAACAGAGCTGCTCTGTCACAATCATATGAATACAACTTCAGCACATATTGAAGAATGAAACCCACATGCCAACTTTAACCGATAGCATATATCGCCAAATACATGTTTTAAACTCAATATACTGCAACAGAAAAAATGACATACTCAGTAGAATGTGTTTATCCTCAAGCTCTTTTGCAGTCGGTCTCTGACTCAGTCGGCTGAGCACAAAAGCAACAAAAGTTAAACATCCAGACCAAAAAAACCGTTATCAGTTTAAGAATGTGTCAACTGTGGCACTGTTACTTTTTGATGGATCACAGATTAACCAGCAAGTGTCTAAGCTTTCCCAATAAAACATCAATAGAAAATGTAGGATACAACACCAATATTATCAAAATTAGTCCATATAACTAGAATCAAGAGCACACCAGTCTTGAAACACAGCACAATATAAAGTCAACAACTAATCAGAAGTAAGCTATCGTATTAACAGTTGGAAAACTCTAAGATCAAAATTACACACTAGCGTAGTGTCACAAAACATCTTACTGGTTACCCTTACAAGTTAAACATGCACACATACTGAGCTCTCACAAACTTCCATCAAACGTGCACAAGCAAACTGACAATAAAAAAAAACAAAATACACAATAATTAAATGATATTTTATTCTACCTAACCAACTCTGTCCTTGTTAAAACTAAAATGAGTCGTTTTCACAAGGTCAAAAAAAGTGTGTTCACCGATTGAGCTGTGTGCCGATGGCTTGTCTGAACTCTCGTCTCTCGGCTTCTGTTCGTTGTGGCAGTATACTGCGATCTTGTTGCTCACGTCGTTGTCGACCGGTGCTCAGAAATTTGGCTAAACTGTCATTGCGAACCACCTTGGCACCGAGTCCACCTGACGCGTATCAGTACAATAATGCTAGCAACAGTAACAGTAATGATAACAATAAAAATAACAGTAATTTTATAAAACAAACATTACAATAACATTGCACACAATCTTCACACTAGCTCATAAATGTGCAAACTTTCAGCTTCAGCATGCTAAATGATAAGAATTATTATTTGCATGACACACATTTCTGGGGGCTTCAAACATACAGCACTGCATGTTTATCTATAGCACAACGTGACTTCATAAATAATGCAAATTGCATATAAATAACATAGTCATGTAAACACAACAGACTGGTTATCTTATTCATCCACATAATTATTTAACAGTTTAGTTAACTTTTGGTCTTCTGAAATCTATCAGAATTTCAACTTTCTTCATAAATTCTGTAATCACAAATATGTTGCTCCATATTACATGTAATCCTCATCTGACACCTTCCACGGCACACAACTGTGATTAAATTACGTACCAAATCTGTCCGAATATTGGATTTCGTCGTCGTCATCGTCGTCATCACCCAAGTTGTCGTAGTCTGGGATCTCGTCGCCGTTTGCATTTTCCGAAGACTCGTGTATGACACCATTCACAAGACTCGATCTGACAACAACAAACAATTGCTTGAATGCGTCACACAAAATGCAATTACAAACAATGCACATAACAGCAGGCCATGAAGGCAAATGAGTTGTGAGCGAGTAGGGTTTAACATCCCACCTGACACATACTAGTCCACTTTACATTAAGGAAAATGACTTGGATGCATCAGTATCAACAATGCAGCAATATAGGCAAACCAGACTGCGCTGGCACCATTACACCAATAATACCGGCATGCCTCTCTTCCAGTATTAACACCCAACATTCATTTATTGTACCAATTCATCCAGAATGTCCTGAAAAAGGACTGAAAAACAAATGTCTTTTTTCAGTTGCATTAGATGTGCCCATTATTACAGACTACTAAGCCATCCAAATACATTCAAATTAGGGGAGTTAACGGTTAACCGATTAACCGGTTAACCAGTCTCTAGGCTGTAACCGGTCTTCTCCAGTTGTGACCGGTTAACCGTAGATCAGGTAACTTGGAGAACGATGCTTATACGCAATGGGTGGCACATGCAGACCATTAGCCACAAACCAATTTGCGCACTCAGTCAGTTTTAACACTGGTTAATTCGCAGAAACGTTAGACTGATTGACAGTTGAAACTGTTGTTATCAGTTCCTGCTGGTGGAGGGTGGGGCGTCATTTGTCGCTGGTGGCCAAGACCCAGTACTGCGCCACTGACGAGGAGGCTGGTATCAGGTTACAGTATCCCTC
>Ga0056115_1001843_pt1 | contig 10473 bp, 8 predicted proteins | sample WorMetOlspDAHAB1_FD_77007 | JGI IMG/M metagenome (GOLD analysis project Ga0056115, IMG submission 77007) | Marine gutless worms symbiont microbial communities from Max Planck institute for Marine Microbiology, Germany - Olavius sp. DAHAB.1 ... | reverse complement strand
TCTGCATTCTTAGCTAGGGCCAGTTTGAAGAGCCAGTCCGCCCCTACGGTCTATATTGCTGTGCGTCCATTGGAGTCCATTGGGGCGGATCCAGAAATTTTCCGAATTGGGATGAGTCACGGATCTGGAGAAGGAAGTCGGAGTCTCCCGGAGAAGCATAATGTTAAATTATTGTACAATTCTGGCGCTAATTGTGGCAGTGACTGACGTATTCGTAACTTAGTTTCAACTTTCACGATAGCGCAATTCATATGTCGCCACACAAGTGGGAGGCTGGCTCAAAATGTCTCCTCCCCCGCTCCCTTCGCTCCAGCCTGAAGCCGCCATTGCATTTCAGTACACAGAAGCACCAAAGTATACCACCAAACACTGACAGTACATTATATAGCGCGTGCATAAAATGTTACGAGAAGGCACGTAAATTTAGCGTAATTGCGCAAGTATATGCTGTATAGCCTACTTCAACTATCTGCGATTGGCGGAAATGGTATATGCGGTTACGTGCACGTTCACTACAACTCCACCTTATGATGTCAGACAACGTTTGTTACTTACTATGGCAAGTCGTACACTGAGAACGAATGGGAATAAAGAAAATTAATAATAAAACAATGAAACACGCAGTAAAACTAACTAAAGATCAAAACATAATCGACTCACCTATAAAACAAACAAAATGTGAAGTAAATCTGAAATTTGGTAAAACTCGCGCGACAAAAACAGTCGACCATCTCAAATAAAACACATTCTCGTATTAACTGTCTTTGTTCATCGCTATACTCGGAGCAGAAAAGCATTTTAACCGGCAGCCTTTTGTTAACAATGTCATTCATAGAATGCTCCAACCAGTGCGTACGCGATAACACATGAAACTGACGGACCAAGTAACAGGGCATCGAAATGCAGGACATGAAAATGACGGACCAAATTGCAGGGCGTGAAAATGAAAGACATGAAATTGCAGGACATGAAAATACAGGACATGAAGTTGCAAGACATGACAAATATCAAATCTTTTGTATGTAAGGCGAGTGTGTTAACGTACAAAAACTTAACTGGCTAATTACGAGAATGACGTATGTGGGTGTCGGGTGTTGCTGTCAGCCGATATGTCCGATCCCGAAGACGTGCGCCGGTTGCCCGAAAATTCCACGATGCGAGTCACCAAGGACGCGTCTGCTTCAGTTCAGCGCCGACCTTGACGTTCTGCCGGTGATGTCGCCGTGTCTGGAAACGGAAGTCGCTTCTGACGTGCCGAGCCCCGCCATCAACCGACGGACCACAGGAGCATCGAAGTCGCTCTGTCCGATCGCGCCACGGAAATACTACGATGAATCGTACGTCGGCTACGTCGGTTTTTACATTCTCCCGGTTATTTTATCATTATTTTGTATACGCGGTGTCTCCAAAAAACGCCCACGTTTTATATTTTGAATAACTCGACGAAAAATGAACAGATTTAAAAATATTGCAGACTAAGTTGGCAGTTGGTCAACTTTTAGGCGCACTATAAAATAGTTGTTTGTTTGTTTGTTTTGTACGAAATCCTGAAAAAATTTAACATTAAATGGTAAACTTACTCATCTCGCCTGAATAATGTCGCCGCACTATCTTGTGAAACGCAAAATTAGCTTTGTTTGCAGTGTATAACAGTATATCATAACGAAATGAGTATTCATATCACCTCTATCTACTGTGTGTCTTGTGTTCAACGTTCATTTAACCGAAGATATAATAGTATTCCCTCAGCAATTAGTACTATTAGTAATATTATTACTATTATTATAATTATTAATGTTACTCGTTCTATTTTTTATGCTACTGTCATTACGGTGAATAAAAGATTTTCATTAGTGGATGGCTCTGACAAGAGCTGATTGATGCTATGTAGGCCTACATTGTCCACTATCCGGCAAGCAGCATCAGATGAGCTGTTTTTCACAAGGTAGTGCGACAACATTATCCAGATAAGGTGGGCGAGTTTCTAATAATCTGATGTTACATTTTCTCATGGTTCTGTATACCAAAAGTTATTAAAATTGGTTCATTTTTCGCGGAGTTATTCAAAATATAAAAGCAGGCGTTTTTGAGACACAGTGTATATAGACTGCTTTGTAAAGTGTCATAAGACTTTAGAGGCGCCGTTTCTTACCAGAGATGGCTGAAACCACGAAACTATCTCCGGTACTCATTGCACGTACCCACGAAGGGATGGCCAGGCTGAGTGGGCCTGAGTGGCCTTTATAAATACTGGTATGATAGACCCGCCAGAGGTCGTCACCAATCCCAGTACTAACCGGGCTCGACGTAGTTTAACTTCGTTGATGCGACGAACGCCGATACCGCTACGCCAATCCAGGTAGGTTTTACTTTTTAAGCTACGTGCCTACCATGTGTACCATGTCTATAATAAATAAATAAATAATAAATAATGAATGGTAATAAAAAAACAGAACACAAATCATGTATAGGCCTACTGATGAAGAAGATTCGCGATGGCTATGAGTTGTCAACGTTCGTTCCATTCATAGCTGCATCATTAAAATTGTACGTGCGCGGCTGGCGCTCCAACGCATCGGCACGTCGTCGTTCCATCATCTCATACGCGTCGTCGCCACTAATAAACTCTCAGCAGGGATCCATACAGTCTCATTTCGTTGGAATATGGGAGAGTAGTATAAATACGTGTGCATAACCACAACTAAATCTAATCCTAACCACATCCTTAGCCCTACTACTAAACTGCATGCAGTGCGAATCGTTCAACTAAAGTCATGTCCCACATATCTGGAGAAATTCATACGAGATAATGTCGTTGCACTGTTTTCCTTTCCGTTGTCGTTGTCACTCTCCCGTAAACGGAGCAGTTGACCAGCATTAAGTGCCGACTTTCAGGCAGTGTTACAATTACAACCTGAAGTCGCACAGACGGTGCAACAACATTGTATCGTATGAATTTATCTGGACGCGTAGGACATGTGACTATATTTCGTTGAATGTTCACTATTGCGTACTGTTTAGTAGTACGATTACGGTCAGGATTAGATTTAGTGTCTGGTTGGTAATTTGTTACGCACACGTATTTGTGCGACGTTAGGTCGTAATTGTCATGGACCGGCCTATACAAGGGACGCTATACATTAGGGGTAACAGAAATATCATACTGTCAACTAAATGATCGCCGCCATTCACGTCACGAACATAACGTTTCATTTTAGTCACTCATAGAATATTTAATACCAAGTGATAGGATTTTTTAGTGCCTGGTGCTTATTGTTTATGGTTTTAGTTTTTTACTGGAGATTCTATTATTATTTTTTAAAATATTGGTTCTTACTTTTTTAGGCTATGTGTACTATTTCCGTGTGTCTATAATAAATTAAATAATGGCCTTGTTTGTTTGACACTTTAATGTGACGCAAAAAAATCGAATCTCATCGGTTGACTTTTATGCGATTTATCTATCATCCGGGAGTTGCTTATTGTTTTGGGGGCCACCCTGTATGTGTAGGCTGGACAACGTGCATCCGAACCCGGAATTTCGTTATCGCTGGAAGAATGAGATGTGCTCGGGTCCCGACAAACTCACCGGCTACAAGTCACTGCCGTTGTCAGTATCGAGCTGTTTACGCTACATGGCGACGCACAAAAAGTGGAGCAGCGTGCACGCTTATAGCAGATATTTTCTCATTTAGTATGCGCCTTACGTGCAACTGGTGGAGCAATCTCTGGATACTGGAGGGGAGAATTCCCCCGTCAGTAAAAAAAATCTGCGGTTGTCTCCATTTCAGACGTAAAAGCCACGACTTTAACTGAGCAATTTGTTCCACTTTTTATGTCACCCTGTACATGTTTATAACAGTTCATTTATCCTGATATCACTCCTCGGACGTCTACAGCAGGAATAACTCTTAACGCCGCGTTGCTCTTGTTGCATCCTTTTGTCCGCTCGAGCGTTTAGCTGTTACTTAAGAATTTCGAGAAAAAAAACCCGCATTATTGAGCTGTCAGTTTCAGCCTATATTTGGGGGAGATTGACGAATCGCGTCATTATGTTATTATGCACATGTAAAAATCTAAATGCTTACCTGTTATAATTATTATTTCTAAATTATTTGTTATTTGTCTTTTTAAAATTTTTTTCGCCCTTAGTAGTAAAGATCCCGAGAGCAAAAAACAAGAAGCTAAATTAAAAAGTTGCAATGGCTAGAGGTCCGGTTCTTCATCGGTGGAAAGTTGCCGTGAATTAAGACCGAATTGAAACGCTGCATGACGACCGAGAGTCTTTTGAACAAGTTATGACATCTCGCGCAAGTCGCCGGAGGCACCAGTCAAGCGTTCGCCCAAAGTGGTGTCAAATAATTGTTAATCTGTTTGCGTGTAATTAGTGCGCATATGCTATCAATCAGGCGAATGCAGATTCGTCGTTGCGTCGTTTTCATTGTCTCGTGTTTCTACGCGTGTTGCAGCGCAAGACCGATACCGAAGTACATGGGTTTCAAGCCGCGGTTTCCTCATCCCGTTCCGACGCCACGTCCGACTCCGACCACCATTGAGCTGACTGCCCCCATGAAAGACCAGCTGCAGTACGCTTAGTTATTATTATTATTATTATTATTTTGTTTTAATAATTTTTTCGCCCTCAGTAGTGAAGATCCAGAGGGCTAAAACATGCGGCTAAAATCGAAAGTTGGAATGGCTAGAGGTCCGGTTCTTCATCGGCATAAACAAAGCTTTCATCATCATCACCATCATCATGAACGAATGTGATTAAAGTGGCATACAACCAAATTAGCTACCAGGCCACGAAACATACTTTTTTTCTAAATGTGGTCTATTTGTGTTTGTGCAGTTTGTGTGCACGATTTTTCATAATTAATAATAAATAAAGAAATAAATAAATAAATAAATAAATAAATAAATGAGGCCTACTAAAATTATTCTTTTAGATTATAAACTGTAAATAGTGTTTTCCTTATTAGTTTAGTTGAGTTTCTTTGTTGTATATTGCTATATTATTGTACGTCAGCTACCATTGTACGGTGAAGTAATAACGATTTTAATGCTGATGATCTGGTTGCTCAGATGTCCGCATCCGTGCGACGCTAGCAAGTACAGACGCAGCAACCAGATCATGTGCGTCAGCCAGCTGCACCCGTACATCCCATTCAGCGCCGCCGTCAAAGTCACCAACACCTGGTGATCGATCGATCGCGCCCCTCCCCCGTGACGTCATCGCCGCCATCTTGTGACGTCACGTCGATCGGCACCCTGCGGACGGATTTCGCGCCGGCCGTCGTTCTTATCCGACTCCCGTTCATTTTGTCCTGTCGACATTTTCGTGAATATCCAAGCCTGTATTAATGCGCGATTTATTTTGCGGGAAATTCTTTTACGCAACGTCCGCGACCCCGTTGATTTCTCCGACCGTTAAACTTTGTTGTCACTTTCTTCGTTTTCCTGTTTCTGCCTTCCAGACGTACAAATCCAACTGTAGGCCAGGCCCGCCCTATATTCTTGTTACTTACCCGATGCCGTCTTTGGCACGGAACTTCGGGCGCCCCAACCAGAACACCGGAACACAGCCTATGTCATACGTCGGCACATTGGGACGGGATTTCATCAATAATTGCTCATATTCTGACACAGTTATAGTTTATCTTCTCTACATCTTCGTGAATACACAGATCTACTGTATATTAACGTACCGTATTTTCGTATTGTCCACATTAGAAAATATTTTTACGTAACGTATATTCACGACGTCGACATCGTCTCGACATTCTGATCACGCACTTTCGTCGCTTACATTTCGTACAACAATTTCTGCGCGTCCGGAATTTTCATTTCTGAAGCTGCTAACTGTCTATGTATATTCTTGAAACTTGGTGGACGCCGGCTTAGAAGTTGAGCTCATCACCGTGCCACAGTGAGTGAGTGAGTAGAGTTTAACAGTTGGAACTTTTGTCAAGCTTTGTTTTGAAACTGCCGACAGAAATGACGCCAGGGGCGACTGAAAATGCGGGAGTGGAAAATGCAATACTGGCAAAAATGCAAGGGTGGAAAATGCATGAGTGGAAAATGCGGGAGTAGATAGCATCGCCTGACATTAGTGTCCGACGTCGATCGTGTCGAACGTTTTCGACTCACTTTGAGATTTTTCGACGACGTGTCGACGGCGTCGTGATTTACCTTGTCAATTCCGACTTCAAGTTTTTCGACGACGCGTCGGAATTTTCAGTCTGTTCTTTCTATGTTTTTTTTATTTTCTCTTAAAAGTTTATGTTAATTTTTCTTCAGCTTTTTATAAGGACTATAGGGCTGTAGTTACATCATCGAGAAATCGACCGTTTTGCTTTCATAATTTTGTTTTCTTGTTAAATTGTTTACATGTTTCGTATAACGCACACAGAATTTTTGTATGCGTTATTGTTGTAAGTAAATCACACGAATTTTGTTGAAAGTTCGTCGACTTTTTTCATTTTTTTCGACGACGACGCCTACGCCTTCACGTCGACGCGTCGTAATTTTTTCCACGACGTTGTACACTACCTGGTATCCTGTCCTAATGACTGCAGATCATTGCCCCGCTACAAAATACTGGCGAACTTTAATTCGATATCTTCAGCGATGGCCTAATTGTTTACTTGCGGTCGCAAAAATCGCGAAATTCTTTTTCAACCGTGCAGAAAGTGGTCGGCAGCATTAATGAGATTGTTAGTTGGTGCGCGCAGGTAAGCCTACACAACAGCAACAAAAAAAATAAAATCTTCAGTGTAGGGAGGGGGCGTCACGGCAAGCTTTAGCGAGCCTGAAATTTTTTTACTCGACTCCCAAACCTCCCATCTGACCTTGTGAACGTACTTCAAGGACTCTGAAAACGAGAAAAAGTGCCAGTTTAAAGTAAGAGTGTGTTGTTTTTTTAATTGTTTGGGCACATGCAGGATCCAATAGGGGGAGGGCGGGAGCGGTCGAAACTCGACCCGAGACGTTGCGGTCCACTTGGCCGGCAGACCAACCGGCCCACCTGGCAAGTACCAGGCAGCCAGGCGGCCCAGTCTGCCCCTGGCTGAGGCTGTGTTGACACAATATCAAAATTTTCACCTGCACAATTTTTATTTCACAACCGCATAATCCAGAACCGCACATTTGCGCAGCACTGCATGCCGAATAAAAATTAATGCCTTGTTCCGATAAGTGAAATCGTAAACACCAGCACATCGCAGATTCAAACTAGGTCGTCTGGTATAAACAAAATTGGTCGTGTATCCTGCACCAGCAACCGGACCGGACCCCGATCCCGGGGGACCGTGCACCGGTAACCGGCTATCAATAATAAATTGGCACCTAAACTTACCCCTAAACCTAACCCTACTCTAACCTGCCCTATCCATGCCCCTAACCCTACCTAACCCTAAACCTAACCTTAGCCCCAACCCTAACCCTTAACTAAGCTTCTAGTTCCAAAAAAGAGGAAAACCGATCGCCAGATTACTAGTCGCTTGAACGTCGACGCCATTTTTATTTTTGTAGCCTACTGGGCTCTGCCCCCGCAACTCAGTAGGCGTGCCACGTGTCAGCCAATCATAGCGACTGCTGGTACGCGATCTGTGGGGATCGGGTGCCGGTTGCCAGAACCCGATACACTACGGTACGAACAAAGTTTGGCTGATATAGCGCAAAACGTACAGCAGGCCTACATTAAAAACATTTAATTAGCAAAATGAGAAGTATCGAAAAGTTCGTCGAAAAATTCTTCGGGCGCGACAGATCCGGTGACCAAGTCCGATTTGTGCGATGACCGTGATAAAGCTGTCCGTACAGTTGAAATAAAACTGAAATGAAAACAGTTTCAGCGTGAAATAAAACATCGACACCTTTCAACAGTAGGCGGAGCCAATTCGCAAAACTGCGTCAATCATGCTGTCAATCAACAAACGTTGAGAACGATGAACTTCTGTCCGACTTTGTGTCCCGCTGCGGCAACTGTCATTGTTGCAGCTAGTGCCATTACAGCCGCACACCGACAGAGCACTTCGGCATATTCAACAGAAGCATTAAGGCTACGACGACGTCGGGCATGCGTCATCCCCCACCCGCCTCTGGCTTGGCGCGCAAACATCGGATACCGGCTGTGATTGGCTAACACAGCCAAAAACGTTTCACGGCTGTTTCAGCGTTCGTTTTCGGCTGAAATAAAACTGGTTTTATTTCAGTTTCATTTCAACTGTGCGGACGTAGACCGTTAGACGAATGTCGTTGTCCTTGTCGATGCGAAGTGCAAACAGATGGGCTCGCTATCTACCCGGCGTACAGTACACTACACCACTCTCTCATCCTTACACGCCGCACGCCGCCCTGAATAATTAATGGACGGCGACGCTTCGTCGGGGCGGGCGGCATCACGGCGTTAATTGCATTTCAGTGGCAGCCGGCGCGAACACCAACGTTGGCAAGACCGGCCCGTGCCGTCTGTCGGAGAGTTTTTGCATTATTTTATCCGCAGCCAATCAATGCGGTTTGAGCTATCGATTGTCTTCCAGTTAGACTGGTAAAACTGGTTATCACGGTTTTCTCAGTTTGACGTTCAGGTTTCAGGTTGCGGGCACCGGGACACGTGTTTCAGTCATTTACCGAACCTCGTGTCTATTGGGGGAGATTTATGTTTAGCAACTCGACAGAAATATTTTCAGACCGCGAATTCTACTCTCTTTTTGTAAATAGTGTTTTCCTTATTAGTTCAGTTAAGATTCTTTGTTGTATATTGCTATATTATTGTACGTCAGCTACCATTGTACGGTGAGGTAATAACGATTTTAATATAGGTTGCGTAATTTTAGCGCCATCGAGTATCTGTAGGCCTATGCGCGTGTTTTTCATTAGGGTTCCTAAACTAAGTTAGCCATCGTTCAGTTGCTGTTTAAAGTAACAGTTAACGTTGCGGTTATCTGGTTCGTGTTTTTTCAGTTAACTCATATTTCTCTCACAACTTAAGGTTCACTCAGACCACCCAGCTTCCAATCTATAGCGGGCACGGTACAATGACAACGGATAGTATAAACACGTGTTCATAACCAATAACCAACCAGACACAAATCTAACCCTGACCCTATACTAATATACATCGTGCAGTAGTGAGCATTCAACTAAATAGCCACGTACTATGTATTCAGATAAATTTATCCGATATTGTTTCTGCTCCGATTTTCCGTGGTCACTGTAGTGTACCACAGCCTCCATAAGACGGCCTACACGAGTGGTGGTTGTTTTGCGTATCGGGCGCAATCGGGCGCGACGACTTGGGTGGTCCGAGCGATAATCAGAACTAATTAATTGCGACGGCCCGGTGCACGTACAGCGCACCGGGGTGGCTCACCTCGACTGAAAACCACCGGACTCTGGATGGTGGAACCTGGATCCGGACATTTCCTCTCCTCTGGACTTGTACCCCCAGTACAGTAGCCATCCTATACGTTTCTACGTCCCAGTTTTTGCGAGAGGACCAATAGAAGGCACAAAAACAGTGGCGCCGGAACCAATTTAAAAGTGGGGGGGGGGTAACGGTCCGGCGCGAAAGTGGGGGGCATCGATCCGGCGCAAAGCGAAGTGCCGGAAAAAAAATTTTGGTCGTGCCCCTTTACTAATTTGGCTCTAAAAGCACAATTGGTCGTTTTGGTGAGCGCTTACGTGATGGTCAGTACAGTTTGGTCAGTTTCTTGTTTGCTGTTCTTCTACTCGCGGTGCCCCCGTGCCCGGCAATTTGTAAAAGTGGGGGCACGTGCCCCCGTGCCCTCTGGAGTCGGCGCCACTGCACAGAACAACAAGACTGCGAGTCAGAAAAGATTACGACGAAATAAGGATGAACATACCAAGAGATCCTAGTTGCACAGCCGTGTGTTGAAATTTCATGCCGGCAAAAATTTGATCAGCTGATAACTTATCGCAGAGTCCACAACAGGACGGACAAATGCGCGAAATATTAATCGATTTTCGCTGTTCTTTCATTGCTGGACTCCGCACAAAATTCTCTACGAAAAGATCTCTACGCACCCCTCCACACTCTGGAGATATTAATTACCCCGAGAAACCGTCGCGAGAAGTTATCGGCACGAGCGAACGCAGCTGTCCCGACAGTGTGACAATTACAACCCAAAGTGGCGAAAACGATGCAAAAACATTGTCTCGTATAAATTTATCTGGACATACGTAGGACACGTGACTATATTTAGGTGATTACTTATTTATTGCGTGCTGTTTAGTAGTATGGTTAGGGTTAGGATTCAATCAAATATAGTAGATAAAAAGACTACTATATTTTGATTAGATTTAGTGTGTGGTTCGTAAGTTGTTATGCACACGTACTTGTGCTACTGCAGGTTGTCATGGTCACACTGCCAGTTGTCTCTACCTTGTGGTGAGTAGTAAAGACTTTCACGGGCGTCACACGGGTGGGTGGAAATACCCTTCAGTCGG